>Ga0114966_10003820_pt1 | contig 13079 bp, 11 predicted proteins | sample M_130207_XF_Meta_FD_87029 | JGI IMG/M metagenome (GOLD analysis project Ga0114966, IMG submission 87029) | Freshwater microbial communities from Lake Montjoie, Canada to study carbon cycling - M_130207_XF_MetaG | ecosystem: Environmental > Aquatic > Freshwater > Lake | place: Lake Montjoie... | reverse complement strand
CAAAGTCGGCTGCGGTTTTGGCAAGGCTAACGAGGTCTCCGATGCCATCAAGAAGGCCACTGAGGCTTCCCGCAAGAACATGTACACCATCTGTCTCAAGGATAGCACCATCCCTCACGAAGTGACGGGTGCTCACGGTGGTGGTTTCATCATGCTCAAGCCTGCAACTCCTGGTACCGGCATCATTGCTGGTGGTGGTGCCCGCGCTGTGCTCGAAGCTGCTGGTGTCAAAGACGTGATCGGCAAATCCTTGGGTTCCAGCAATCACGCCAACGTCGTCAAGGCAACGCTCGCCGCTCTAAGCGCTCTGCGTCCTGCTGATGAAATCCTCCGCGCCCGCGGCAAGCAGATCAAAGAGCGCAAAGCTCTGTAATTGATCCCAGTTTTAACTTTTCAATCTTCATGCAACTCCAAGACGTCAAACCCCGCCCCGGTGCCAAGAAGCGCCGCAAGCGCATCGGCTGCGGTGAAAGCTCCGGCCACGGCAAAACCTCCGGTAAAGGCAACAAGGGCCAGATGGCACGAGCAGGTCGCGGTATCCGCCCAGGCTTTGAAGGTGGCCAGATGCCGATGCATCGCCGTCTCCCCAAGAAAGGCTTCAACAACAAGGCGTTCAAAGACGTGTTTGAAGTCGTGAATGTGGGTGAACTAAACAATGCCTTCCAAGATGGTGCCATCATCAACGAAGCCGCACTGCGTGACAGCGGACTCGTTAGCCGCACATGCGATGCCATCAAAATCCTCGGCACTGGCGATCTCGCCCTCAAACTCACCATCCAGGGCGCACAAGTCAGCGCCACGGCCCGTGAAAAGATTGAAAAAGCCGGCGGTTCCATCGCTGCCTGATTTTTTCTGACCCAACCGTTTTGATGGGCCGGTCTCCGCGCAGCGCATGCTGTCAGGACACTAGGCCCATCTTCGCTTCCAGCTTCCATCCATGATCTCCGCCTTCGCCAACAGCTTCAAAGTCCCCGAACTTCGCTCGCGCATCCTTTTCACGCTGGCGATGATTGTCATCGTCCGCATTGGCACCTCCATCACCCTTCCTGGCATCGACGCCACGGTGCTGGGCCAATGGATCAACAACAAGGCTGGTGACAACGCCTCCGGCGCTGCTCAAGTCGCTGCTTTGCTGAACATCTTCAGCGGTGGTGGCTTGCAAAACTGCGCCATCTTCGCCTTGGGCATCATGCCCTACATTAGTGCCAGCATCATGCTGCAACTCCTCACCGCCGTTTGGCCGCCGCTCAGCAAGTTGGCTCGTGAAGAAGGTGGTCGTCAGAAGATCACTCAATACACGCGTGTCGCCACCATCGTGCTGTGTGTGTTCCAGGCGACGCTGCTCGCTCAATCGCTTGCCAATCCCCAGCAAAACTACCTCATGGCCGGTTTGCAGGATGCTATTGATAGTTTGGGCGGGCGTCCGCTCGTGCCGCATTACGGCATCGGTTTCGTCTTCACTTCCGTCATCACCATCACCGCTGGCACCATGCTCATGATGTGGCTGGGCGAGCAGATCACCGACCGTGGCATTGGCAACGGCGTATCCATTCTCATCTGCGTCAACATCGTCTCGGATCTTCCCGGTGCGCTCATTCAAGTCTGGCAGACTTTCGTCGGTAGTGTCAAAGCCAGCCCCGCTAGTGCCTTCACCCTGGTGTTGCTCATGGGTTTCATGATTCTCGTCATCGCTGGGGTCATTGCTCTCACGCAGGCCACACGGCGCATCGCCATCACCTACGCCAAGCGCGTCGTCGGTCGCAAGGTCTATGGCGGCCAGACGCAGTATCTGCCGCTCAAGATCAATTATTCCGGCGTCATGCCCATCATCTTTGCGCAGGCCATCCTGCTCTTCCCATCCACCATCCTCGCTTCCTTGTTCAAGGATGTGAACTGGATTCAAAAAATGGCCATCTTCATCAGCACCGGTGCCACCTACTACGTCATCTCCGCCATGCTGATCTTCTTCTTCAGCTACTTCTGGGTCGCCACCATGTTCCAGCCCACGCAGATCTCTGAAGACCTTAAAAAGAGCGGTGGCTACGTTCCCGGCATCCGTCCTGGTAAACCCACCGCCGACTTCCTCGACTTCACCATGAGCCGTCTCACCTTCGCCGGTGCGATCTTCCTCACCGGTCTCTATGTGATGCCTGGCGTCGTCAGCAGTTCCATGAAAATCTCCAGCTCTGCCGCCCAGTTCTTCGGTGGCACCAGTCTGCTCATTCTTGTCGGCGTTGTGCTTGATGTCATGCGTCAGGTCGAAACCCACCTCTTGCAGAGCCACTATGATGGCTTCCTCAAGAAAGGCCGCATCCGTGGCCGTGTGGATCGCATCCAGCAGGGTGCGCGTGCGGTGGATTCCACCACCGTTGTCTGGATTTGGGTCGGTCTCGCCATCATCGTATTGATCGGCGTCGTGTACAAGCTGACCCTTCAGTGAGTTTTTTCCATCGCGTCATGGCACTCGTCAAATCGGGGAACATCCCCATTCGCCACGGCGCGCAGCAGCAATCCATCCGCAAGGCAGGTCAGGTCGCGCGTGATGTCCTAATCAAGACTGCCTCCCAAGTTCATGCCGGTGCCACCACCGCTGAAATCGACCGCATCGCCGCCGCTGAGATGAAGGCCCGTGGTGCCACCAGCGCCTTCCTCGGCTACCGTCAGTTCCCTGGTAACATCTGCATCTCCATCAACGAAGAAGTCGTTCATGGCATCGGTGGCCCACGCGTCATTCAGGATGGCGACATCGTCAAAATCGACGTTGGCGTTTATTACGACGGCTGGGTCGGTGACAATGCCCTCACCGTTCCCGTTGGCAATGTGGCCAAGGAAACGCTGCATCTCCTTGCCGCCACCGAAGAGTCCCTCCTCAACGCCATCAAGTATGCGCGCGATGGCTGGATGCTCGGCGACCTCTGCCACAGCGTTGAACACCACGTCAGCCAGTACGGCTACACCGTCGTGCGCGAATTCGTCGGCCACGGAGTCGGCCGCAAGCTCCATGAGGAGCCGCAGGTGCCCAACTACGGCAAAAAAGGCGAGCGTCCTCGCCTCAAGGCTGGCATGACCCTCGCCATCGAGCCCATGATCAACATGGGCACCGGCAAGACCCGCATCCTCGAGGACAAATGGACCGTCGTGACCACGGACCGCAAACCGTCCGCGCATTTTGAGCACGTCGTCCTCATCACCGAAGACGAACCGGAAATCCTCACTGCGCGTGACCGCATGTTCCCCAAGGGTGTCGCGGATCTGACTCCGCGTCCGGTCAGTGAGTTAGGCTGAAATTGTTTAGAGATCGCGAATCAGTCGCTTTGCTGCTAGCCATGGCGCTGGAGGTGCGTTTGTTTGACCCCCATGTCTGAAGCCCGGCCGAATGCCTTGTCCCGCCTCGTTATTTTGATCCTTGTCACGTCTGCCGTGGCTGTAGGCGGCTGGTGGTTGATGCATCGGAACACGCAAGCGGCTGCCAAGCCTGCGGCGGCAGCGAAGGGAGCCGCACTGGTTTTGACCGCCAAGGTGGCCAAAGAAAACTATGCGCTGGATCTGGATGCCATCGGCACGGTGCGGGCCTTTGAGTCCATCGACATCAGTTCGAATGTCACGGAGTCAGTGACGCAGATTTCCTTCAATGACGGCGACTTCGTCAAAAAGGGCACGCTGCTCGCTTTGCTGAGCGATGCGGAGGAGCAGGCGATGCTGGCATCAGCCAAAGCGACACTGGCCGAAGAAGAACGCGAGATCGAGCGCTTGAAGAATCTCGTCAAAGATGGTGCGGCACCGGAGGCGCGGCTGGCAGAACGCAAAACGCTTGCGGACATCGCGAAGCAGAAGATTTTTGAAGCCGAGGCTCGGCTCACGGATCGACGCATCACGGCACCATTTGATGGCTGGCTGGGGCTACGCCGTATCAGCGTGGGGGCGCTGGTGACGCCAGGAACGATTATTGCTTCGCTCGACAAGATGGATGTCGTGAAGATCGATTTCTCCGTGCCGGAGACGTATCTCGGTAGTGTGAAAGCAGGAACACTCATTGAGGCGCGCACGGACACGGATCGTGAACGCACATACGCCGGTAAAGTCTCGCACCTCGATTCACGCATTGATCCAGTGACGCGTTCTATCCCCACGCGTGCGGAGGTATTGAATCCGGATCTCGCCTTGAAGCCGGGCATGCTGGTAATGGTTCGATTGGTGGTGGAGCCGAAGCTCTCGCTCTCGGTTCCTGAACGTGCGCTGGTACCGGTGGGCGCGAAGGCGTTTGTGTTTTCGATTCAGGACGGCAAGGCGAAGCGCATCGAAGTCAAAACGGGGCGCCGCAAGCCGGGCTTCGTCGAAATCCAAAGCGGCTTGAACGAAGGGCAGATGATCATTGCCGATGGCATTGTCGGTTTGCAGGACGGTGCCGCCGTGAAAGTCGCCGGTGACTATGGTGGTCCGGTGAAGGCATTTAATCCCGAACAGCCCGACAAGACGACTCCCTGACATGTGGCTTTCGGATACATCGGTGCGTCGTCCCGTGCTGGCGATGGTGATGAACTTGATTCTCATCGCCTTCGGCATCGTGGCCTACACGCGCCTGCAGGTGCGCGAGTATCCTGACATCGAACCACCGATCGTGACGGTGGAAACTTACTATCGCGGCGCTTCCGCCAGCGTGGTGGAGCGCCGCATCACTCAGCGGCTCGAAGATCGCATCTCACAGGTGGAGGCGATCAAAAACATCTCCTCCATCAGCATCGACGGCAAATCGGAGATCACTGTCGAGTTCAATCTGGTCGCGATCTCGATGCGGCGGCCAATGACATCCGCGAAGCGATGGGGCCGGTCCTGGCAACGATGCCGGAGGAGGTCGAACCGCCCAATGTCGGCAAAACCGAACTCAGCGCCGAGGTGCTGATGTACATGAACCTTGCCAGTGATACGCGGAGCACGCTGGAACTGAACGATTACGCGGAACGCTACCTCATTGATCGTTTTTCGCGGCTGCCGGGTATTGCGCGGGTACGCATCAATGGCGGAACGCGTTATGCGCTGCGCATTTGGCTGGATCGCGAGAAACTCGCGGCACGCGGACTCACCGCACTCGATGTGGAAGAAGCGCTGCGGCGCGAGAACGTTGATCCACCCGCTGGCACGGTGCAGTCGCTCGATCGTCAGTTCACCGTGCGCATCAATCGCCAGTATCAGACGACGGAGGACTTTGAAAAACTCGTCATCGCACGCGGTGAGAATGGTTATCAGGTGCGGCTGGCGGAAGTCGCGAAGGTCGAACTCGGTGCGGAAGAAGCGCGAACCTCATTCAAAGGCAACCGCGTGCGCATGGTGTCGCTCGGTATGATCCGCCAGTCGCGTGCGAACCCGCTGGATGTAGCGAAGGCGGTGCGTGCTGAGGTCGAAAAAATCCGCACCACACTGCCGAAGGACATGCGGCTGGAGAACAGCTACGACATCAGCCAGTTCATCGAGGAATCGCTCAACGAGGTATATCGCACCCTCCTCATCGCGCTCGCGCTCGTTGTGGCGATCATTTATCTCTTCCTGGGCAACATGCGTGCCGTGCTGGTGCCGACGCTGGCCGTGCCGGTCAGCGTGTTCGCCACCTGCATCGTGCTGTATGCGATGAACTACTCGATGAACACGCTGACGCTGCTCGCGTTCGTGCTCGCCATCGGTCTCGTGGTCGATGATGCCATCGTGGTGCTCGAAAATATCCATCGCCGCATCGAACTCGGTGAAAAGCCGCTGGTGGCATCGTTCCTGGGCACGCGGCAGGTCGGCTTCGCGGTCATCGCGACGACACTGGTGCTGCTGGCGGTGTTTGTGCCCGTCACGTTCATGCCGGGAGACACAGGACGCATGTTTGCGGAGTTCAGTGTCACGCTGGCGATCGCCGTGGGCTTCAGCGGCTTCGTGGCGCTCACGCTGACACCGATGCTGGCCTCCAAAATCATGCGCGACCGGGAAGGGGACGGCTTGGTGGCCCGACTGCTGAAGCGCGTGTTTGAATTTGTGCAGCGGCTGTATCGCCAGGTGCTCGGCTTGGCGCTGCACTTTCCCGCCACAGCCATTCCCATCGTGCTTGGGCTCACCGCCATGTGCTGGTGGCTGCTCAAGACGATTCCTGATGAATTCACACCGCGTGAGGACCGTGGCTCCTTCTTCGTCACTGCCACCAGTCCGCCAGGCACGACCTTTGCTAACACGATGCAAACATTGGAGGAGATGAACGAGAAGATCATGTACCTCGTCGAGGACACCAAAGAAGCCACTCGTGTGAATGCACGCGCGCCACGCAACTTTGGCACCACAGCCGATTTCAACGAATCCATCGCGGTGGTCACGCTAACGCCGTTTGGCACACGGCGAAACGGCTTCGACATCATGGCTGAGGTGCGTCAGAAAACCGCCGACATTCCAAGCGCCAAGGTATCAGTGATCATGCGCCAAGGCATGATGCGCGGCCTGAACAAGCCGATGGAGATCGTCGTCAGCGGCCCCACCTTTGAAGAACTCGCGCAATGGCGCGACATCATTCTCACCAAGGCAAAGGAAAACCCGAAGCTGATTGGCTTCGACTGTGATTACCGCGACACCAAGCCGCAGCTCCGCGTGAGCATCAATCAATCGCGTGCCGCCGATCTCGGTGTGTCATCGGCCAACATTGGCCGCACACTCGAAACACTGCTCGGCGGCAGGCGTGCGACGACTTTCATTCATCAGGGCGAGGAATATGACGTGATGCTCGAAGGTAGCTATGGCGACAAGCGCAGCCCGCTCGACCTCAACAACATCTTTGTGCGCAGCGAGCGCTCAAAGCAGCTCATCCCGCTCGCGAATCTCGTGACGATGGATGAATTCGCCGACAGCGGCACCTTGAACCGCTACAACCGCATGCGCAGCATCACCTTCGATGCCGAACTTGCCACCGGTTACAGTCTGGGGGAAGCCATCGACTACATGGAACAGATCATTCGTGAAACGTTGCCGCCCAACGCGATTGTCGGCTACAAAGGCAACGCGCTGAAGTTGAAGGAAAACAGTGGCAGCATTGGCTTGATTTTCGCACTGGCGATGTTGATCGCCTTCCTCGTGCTTGCGGCGCAGTTTGAGAGTTTCGTGCATCCATTCACGATCATGCTCACCGTTCCCGTCGCCGTGGCCGGTGCGTTGCTCGGTTTGCAACTCATGGGCCTGAATCAAAGCATCTACAGCCAGATCGGCCTCATCATGCTCATCGGTCTGGCGGCAAAGAACGGTATTCTCATTGTCGAATTCATCAACCAGCTCCGTGATGAAGGTTTGGAGTTCCGCGATGCCATCCTCCAAGCCAGCGAGCAGCGTCTTCGCCCCATCGTGATGACCGCACTGGCAACGGTGATGGGTGCCTTGCCGCTCATGCTTGGTCATGGCGCGGGCTATGAAACGCGCATGGTGGTCGGTGTTGTCGTCGTGTTCGGAGTTTCGCTGGCGACCGTGGTGACATTGTTCTTGGTGCCGATGGTCTATGCCTTGATTGCCGAGCATACGGGTTCGCCGCTTGATGTGACGCGCAAATTGGAAACCGCACTCACCGGTGAAGAACCCAAGGAGAAAGCCAAGTATCCGGCGCTGCTGCACCTGCTGCTGTTTGCCTTCATGCTACTGCCTTCCTGCAATCTCGCGCCGAAATTTTTGGTGCCGCAGCCGAAGCTGCCCACCGAATTCAAAACCACCGGGCCATGGCGCACGGCGAAGCCGCGTGATGACGCTAGCCGTGGCAACTGGTGGAGCTTGTTCGGCGATCCACGACTGAATGCACTGATGCAGCAGGCGCAAACAGGCAGTCCGACTTTGGAACTGGCCGCGCATCGCGTGACCGAGGCCAAGGCGCTCGCACGAGCAGATCGAGCGGGCTTGTTTCCGTTTCTCACACTGAATGCGTCGGAAACACGCAGTCGAGGATCGAACACCTTAAAATACAACTTCGCTGGTGGTCGAACGCGCAACATCATGGGCACGACGTTCGACTTTAATTACGAACTCGATTTCTGGGGCAAAGTGCGCAATCGCGGCAACGCCGGTGTCGCCAGAGCTGAAGCTGAGCAGGCGGATTATCAAAGCGCCTTGCTGGGACTGCAAAGTGAGTTGGCGCTGAACTATTTCGCGTTACGAGCGCAGGACGCGCAGATCGCGTTGCTGCAGCGCACGCTCGCAGTGCGTAGTAAGACCGTGGAACTGGCCCGTACGCGTTTTGTCCAGGGAGACATCGGTCAGATCGATGTGGCTCAAGCAGAGACGGACATGGCAGCAACGGAGGCTGAGGCGCTGGGTTTGCAGAAGAAGCGTGCGGAACTCGAACATGCCATCGCCTTGTTGCTCGGTACGACGCCATCGCAGTTCAGCCAGCCTGCGCATGCTATTACCGGCACTCCACCTTCAGTGCCTGCATCTTTGCCGAGTGATCTGCTGGAACGTCGGCCTGACATTGCTGCGGCAGAGCGGCAGATGGCTGCGCTGAATGCGGAGATCGGCGTGGCAAAAGCGGCGCTCTATCCGAGCCTTAGCATCGGTGCCACCGTTGGTTCGCAGACGAGTTATGCCTCGAAAATTGGCAATGCACCCAGCCGTGTGTGGGGCCTTGGCCCGGTGGCGTTCAATTGGCCTTTGCTGCAGGGCGGGGGAGTGCGGGCGAAAATTGATGCGACACAGGCTCGCTATGATCAATCGGCCGCCAGTTACAAAAACACTGTGTTAAGTGCCATGCGTGATGCTGAGGATGCCTTGAGCGGTTTGGCGATTTTAAAGCAACAGGCTGCTGCGCAGGAAGCCACGGTGGTTTCGGCCAAGCGAGCGCTCGATCTTTCCCAGAAACGCTACGATTCCGGCCTCGTGGCCTATTACGAAGTGCTCGACAGCCAGCGCACGCTGCTGCGAGCCGAACAGGAGGCTACGCGCATCCAAGGTGAGCGCTTCCTGGCCAGCGTCCTGCTCATCAAGGCCCTCGGCGGCGGTTGGTGAGTACTTATTTCCTGTTTTTAGCCGGAACGTAGGTTTTGCCATCGAATTCACCTCCGACCATCTGCTGCACGGATTTGAGTTGATTGCTTGTGGCGTTGTTCATGGCATCTCCTTTTGACTGGCTGAAGTTGACGGCAGCGCTGGAGGTCGAGGTGGCTGCTTCCGCATTAGGCGCTGGAACTGGGGTTGCCGCAGGTGGGTCATTCAAAAGGTGCTGAACCAACCAGACGAAACCGCCTAGGGCTAGGAGGATCAAGACAAAGGAAGTGTTGGCAGAAGAGGAGGAATCGTTCACGCTGGCGGTCTCAACGCGCTTCCAGGGCGAAAGATTGCGGTTTCCAATTGGGAAATCGTCTGCAACTTGGATCTTCGGCCTAATGAACTGCTGTGTCTGAACGTTCCAACCAGACCCAACGCATGCCCGATCAACACGTCCAGGATGAAGCCTCCGTGCTGGTCAGGCGAGCGTTAGACCAGCATGAAAGCACTCTCATCGCCTACACAGCAGGCATTCTCGGTGGCGACATCGAGCGTGCGCGTGATGTCGTGCAGGACGCCATGCTGCGGCTTTACCTCACCGAACCGGAACGTGTCCGAGAAAACCTCAAATCGTGGCTATTTACCGTCTGCCGCAACCGCGCTTTCGATGTTCTGCGTAAAGAACAGCGGCTTGAGCTTGGCAATGACGAAATCATGGAGACCACGCCGGATTATGAGCCTGATCCCGCCGAGAGCGCCGGATTGCAGGAGTTATACGCGCACATCTGGCGCAGCGTGGACCGGCTGCGACCGAATCACCGCGAGGTCGTTCGGCTCAAATTTCTCCACGACTGCTCTTATCAGGAAATCGCCGGGATCACCGGGCTCAGCGTTGGTAACGTTGGGTTCATCATGCACCACGCGATCAAGAAGCTGCGCGAACTAATGAGCAGCGAGATGAGCGAAGAATATTCCCCCACAAATTCATGAAGCCCCAGGACAATCCCCATTTTACCGCCTATGCGCTCGGCGAGCTGAGCGCCGAGGAGGCGCATGCCTTGCACGAAACACTGGCAAGCACGCCTGCTGCAGTGCATGAGCTGGAACAAATCGAAGCCGTCACCGATGCGCTGCGCCAAGGTGCGCCGATTCCGCAGGTGCGCCTCACGCATGAGCAGCGCCATGCCTTGCTGCATCCAGCGAATCTGCCGCGTCGCATTCAGCCCATGCTGCCGCGTAAGCCAGCGCTGCGACCACGTCAGGCTTTCTGGCCGGTCATGGGTACACTGCTCAAGGCCGCTGCGGCGATTGCAATCACTGGCGGGGCATTTTTGGCCGGCTGGTCACTCAGCCCCGTGGTGAAGGATGCGGCGCAGATTGTTGCCACACCACCGAAGGCGAAGCCGACTCTCGAAGTCGCTGTCAAACCGCAACCAGTTCTTGAGAAGCCAGTCCCTGCGCCAGTGGTGGCTACTGCGCCGATCAAACCAGCGCCGCAGGTCAAGAATGAGGCTGCCACACCTGTTCCGCCGAAACTTGTGGTTGTGACAACACCTGCACCTGCGCCGGTCGTTGTTTCCACGGTCAAAGCGCCCGCTATTGTGGCGGCTACACCCAATCTGGGCTTCACCATGCCTGCCGGGCGTGGTGTTTTTGCCAGCACGACCAAGCAAGCAACGGATCAATTCAATCTGCATCCTGCATTGATCAAACCTGTGCCGACGAAGCCACAAGGGCAGGCATTTGCCTCACCCTTGCCTCCCAATACTAAGCCCGAGGTCAAGCCGACCCGTGCGTCTGAATTATACATTCATTCGTGGAAAGCCGAAGTGGCCAATTGTCCATGGAACGCAGCGCACCGTTTATTGCGCATTGTTATTCAGGTGCCTGCAGACCAGGTTGCCGTGCTTGGTTCCGATACTGGTTTTCCACTGCAAGTCACCTTTGATGCTGCAAATGTGAAGCAGTTTCGCATGCTGTGTGAACGTCATCTACTGGCACCTGAACTGCGCAGTGCCGGCACGCATGTGCTGTGGTATGAGTTTCAACCAAATGGCGGTGAAGGCGCGCGTGACCGGCAGATCGCTAGTGTCACGCTTTCGAATGCCCGCTTCACCTCACAGACAGTTGGGCCTTTTGATAGCAGCAAACTACAGGTCATTGACCGTGGTTACTCGCTGCAGAATGCGCGAGAAGATTTTGTGTTTGAAACGTCCGTGGTCGGATTTGGTTTGCTCCTACGTGGTGCGGATGAAGTAGGTAGCTTGAATCATGATTTGGTGCTCAACCTGGCAAAGCAAGGTAAGGGAGCTGACTCCAGCGGTGAGCGTGCTAAATTTATCCGTGTCGTTCAAGATGCCCAGCATATGGCAGGGCTGTGATTGAAGCTAAACTCGGCTCACGCTCTAGCGCGGCGTGAAGCGTAAAGCTTATGGCCGAGCGTGAGATAACGTTGTCGCAGGCTGTCGCGCTGCTCCTCGATCACTTGCACCCAAGGGCTGCGGCGCAGTGCAAAGGCAGGTTCTTGCGCAAGGTTGGCGAGATCCTGGTCGCGGCCGAGCAAATGCCCCAGTCGCTGTGCACGTTGGATGCGGCGTCTGGCACCGGGAAGGTGCGGTAGCGCTAGGGTTTGGAAATAAAGATCCTTCACTCGATGTCTCCAGCGATGCAAAGTGTCGTGGTTGGTGCTTTCACAGGACTGCTTCATCAAACGGCGTCCTTTGCGCTGACAACGAACATGCTCCGCGAGAATTTGATCTGCAGAAAGTGATTCAATGCAGGTGCTATCGATCAGCAAACCGAGCGCATGCAGTTGATGACTTAGATACGAGGCAGATGGGGTGTTCTGTGTCTTGCCATCAAGCTGAGGGCGATGCTTGGGTGCGAGATGGAAGCGGCGCACAAGCTTATCGATGAGCTTATCCTGAACTACCCGATCACGATTGCATGCACAGGCGTTTTTGACGGCACGGATATGCTGCCGAAAACTCTGCATGGTGTGTTCCGCGATGCCTTCACGTGCCAGTCGCAGCAGTGCGAGTAGCTTTTTCATGCGTACGCGAAGTTGATGCGTGGCGGTCTCCTCATAAAGCCCAAGCCGTGCTACATCATCCTGCGCGCGTTCGCAGAGTTGATGCAGTAAACGCTGCAACTGCCGCCCTGATAGGCTGGTGAGTTCGCGGTTGCGTTTCATACAACCTCATTCAGCACAGAAGCCGCTTAAACGGCAAGAAAGAGTTTTTCACATTCGTGCGCGAATATTGGTGAAACAGTGTGAGCAGGCTGTGAATTGTCTGACTCGCTGGAATCAGTCAATCTGCTGTGAATACCGACACATTCGCATTTGGATGCCTATTTTTGCCTGAAGCTGCCGGAGTTGTTGAAAACTTTCGTTGATTCGCCTGCCGCCAATGCCAGCGTGCGCACGTAAACCAATTTAAACCCATCTCACACACATCATGGCCAGCGAAGCAGTCCTCACCATCACCGAAGCAAACTTTGAAACCGAAGTCACCCAATCTACCGTGCCGGTGATCTTGGATTTTTGGGCCGAATGGTGCGGTCCTTGCCGCATGCTGGGACCGATCCTAGATGATCTGGCAAAGGAGCAGGGTGATAAAGTCAAGGTAGGCAAGGTGAACGTCGATGAGGCGCAGAAGCTGGCCGCGCAGTTCAACGTGCGCTCGATCCCTATGCTAGTCTTTTTCAAGGATGGCGTGGCGAAGGATACCGTGGTCGGCGTGCAGTCGAAAGATGCGCTCACCAAGCGCCTTGCGGCGCTCGCCTGAGCCGGAGCATCATCGCACCAGCAGTTTCGGGGTCTTACTGATCACCAAAGGTGATGCCGATGGCGCGTGCGGCTTTGACGATTTCGCTGTCGTTTGAGACAAGCCGGAGTTGATGCACTGCTTCCTCGATAGAGACATCCCCTACCTGATACTGCTGGTAACTCACCATCCGGCCAAAGCTGCCCTGTTCGATGAGATCCACGGCCTTGGCACCAAAGCGGATCCCGAGAATGCGGTCCAGCGCGGTGGGAGCACCGCCACGTTGTAGATGTCCCAAGGTGCAGGCGCGGGTCTCTTTGCCAGTGAGTTTTT
>Ga0114966_10003819_pt1 | contig 13080 bp, 12 predicted proteins | sample M_130207_XF_Meta_FD_87029 | JGI IMG/M metagenome (GOLD analysis project Ga0114966, IMG submission 87029) | Freshwater microbial communities from Lake Montjoie, Canada to study carbon cycling - M_130207_XF_MetaG | ecosystem: Environmental > Aquatic > Freshwater > Lake | place: Lake Montjoie... | reverse complement strand
CCAATGCCGCAGCAGTAGGCTCGTTTACAATTCTACGAACATTTAATCCTGCAATTTCTCCAGCTTCTTTAGTTGCTTGACGTTGTGCATCGTTAAAATAAGCAGGCACAGTAATTACTGCATCGGTTACTTCAGTGCCTAAATAATCTTCGGCCGTTTTTTTCATTTTTTGCAACACCATCGCAGAAATTTCTTGTGGTGTATACATACGGTCATCTATTGAAACACGAACAGTATCATTTTCACCTTGAACTATTTTATAACTCCAGTGACTTTTCTCTTCCGTGATCTCATTAAAACGACGTCCCATAAAACGCTTCACACTTGAAATAGTGTTTTCGGGGTTGGTAATGGCTTGACGTTTAGCAGGATCTCCTACTTTACGCTCCCCATTTTTTAAAAACGCTACTACGGATGGGGTGGTTCTACGTCCTTCATCATTTGCGATTACTACAGGCTCGCCACCTTCCATTACAGATACACAGCTATTAGTGGTACCTAAGTCTATTCCTATTATTTTTGCCATAACGATTGATTTTCAATGATTAATTACTCTACTATAGACAATCTTTATGCCATAGTTGGATAGGTGTAAATTTGTCATAAATGGCAGTATTTGGTCCTATTTTAAGGCCTTATTTGACATAGATTATTCTAAAACGGGTAGAAAAGGCAGAAAAGAAGGGTTATGCTGTCCCTTTAAAAGTGAAATTCTTTTGGCTAGAGTAGCTAAAAATGACCACAAAAAAGGTGGTAACAATTTTAGCCATAGTGGGATACCAGCCTAAACGATCTACAAAAAGCTTTAAAAACCCATAATTGAGTAAAACACAACCTAAAACCACAATAAAATACTTAATTAACTGCTTTCGCTTGGTTACTGTAGTTTCTTGGAATACCACATACCTACTTAAATAGAATCCAATGGGGAAAGTAATACAAAAGCTAATAATAAAGGAGGCAATATGGGGGCTAATGGTTAACCATCCTAGATGGATAAATTGCTTTTGAAGAATATAATTATAAGCGATAAAAAACAAACTAATATCCAATAAGGTATTGGCACCACCACAAGCAGCGTATCTAAAAGTTTTTAAAGGCATCATTTTCTTGAAAACAGGATACACCCAATCAATAAGGGCAAGAATAACTTTACTAATAAATTCGTGTAGTTTGAACATGGATGCGCTAAGATAATCTTAATTAATTACTTTTGCCAAAGGCAAGCCTATTTTATGAATTTGATAACTAATTTAAAGCAGACCACTGCAGCCAGTTTATTACACTTATATCAGGTGACAATATCACCCGAACAAGTATTGGTAAATGCCACCAAGCCAGAATTTGAAGGAGATTATACGGTAGTGTTGTTTGCATTTATAAAACAATTAGGCAAAAATCCAGAAGAAGTAGGAAATGAATTAGGTACAGCCATGCAAAAAGTTTTGCCTTCTATAATTACTAATTATAATATAGTAAAAGGGTTTTTAAATTTTACGATCAGCAATGATTATTGGCTAGAGTACATTAAAAATGTAGATGCTAGAAATTTAGTGCCGTCTACTACTACCCCACAAAAAATTATGGTGGAGTACTCCTCCCCTAATACGAATAAGCCTTTACACTTAGGGCATTTAAGAAATAATTTTTTAGGATGGAGTATTGCTGAAATTTTAAAATTGCAAGGACATAAAGTAGTAAAGACATGTATTGTTAACGACCGCGGAATTCATATTTGTAAAAGTATGATTGCATGGCAATTATTTGCCAATGGAGCTACCCCTAGTTCTACCAATAAAAAAGGAGATCATTTTGTTGGTGACTATTATGTAAAATACAATGACGCATTTAAAGCAGAAGTAGCTGGACTAGTGGCTGGTGGCATAACACAAGAGTTGGCAGAAAAAGAAGCTTCTATTTTTAAAGCTGCTCAAGAAATGCTTTTGAAATGGGAACAAGGCGATGCCGCTACGCTAGATTTATGGAAAAGAATGAATGAATGGGTATATGAAGGATTTGAAGTGACCTATAAAAAAATTGGATCCGACTTTTTCAAAACCTACTATGAAAGTAATACCTATTTATTAGGTAAAGAATTAGTAGAAGAAGGACTGTCTAAAAAAATATTTTATCAAAAGGAAGATAGTTCTGTATGGATTGATTTAACTGGTGATGGGTTAGATGAAAAAATTGTTCGTCGTAAAGATGGCACTTCTGTATACATGACCCAAGACATTGGATTGGCTCAGTTAAAACAAAAAGAATTTAACAATGATGCCAGTATCTATGTAGTAGGTGACGAACAAAATTATCATTTTAAAGTACTTAAACTCATTTGTCAAAAATTAAAACTACCAGCGGCTGATGGCATTTATCATTTGAGCTATGGCATGGTGGAATTGCCTACTGGCAAAATGAAAAGTAGAGAGGGTACTGTGGTAGATGCTGATGATTTAGTAGATGCCATGATTGCTATTTCAAAAGAAAAAACTGAGGCCTTGGGCAAGGTTTCCGACTTTACAACCGATCAACTCAGCGAATTGTATAATACCATCGGATTGGGCGCACTTAAATTTTTCTTACTAAGAGTAGACCCTAAAAAGAAAATGATATTTAATCCAGAAGAGAGTATCGATTTTCAAGGATTTACGGGCCCTTTTATTCAATACACCCATGCGCGTATTAAAAGCATATTAAGAAAAACTGGGTTGGCATTTACCATTTCCAATAATGAATTGCTGCCTTTGGAAAAAAAATTGGCTATAGAACTATCTACTTTTCCTGCTATCATTAACGAAGCTGCTGAAAACTTAGATCCTTCTAAAGTAGCCATTTACGCTTTTAATCTAGCCAAGTTATTTAATACTTTTTACGCCGAACTATCCATTGCCAATGCCGAATCGGAAACCAAAAAACAACTACGGATTCAATTAGGTATTTTAACTGCTGCTACTTTACAAAAAGCGATGAGCGTTTTAGGTATTGCGGTTCCTGAGCAGATGTAATTCCAAAAAATAAGAACTTCCCTAGCAAATTAAAAAGTAAAACTAACTTCTCTTTAATTTAGAATTATTGTATACTTCGGGTGTTTCTTCTTCAAAACCCCACTGAGTTAATAATGTATTCATTTGTTCTGTTGGAAGTGATGCCTTATCATAATGCCCCGCATTCATTTTTTGACGCATGGCTTCATAAATGCTCACCGCACAAGCCACTGATATGTTTAAACTTTGTATGATGCCCATTTGTGGGATGATAAAATTTCCATCCGCTAAATTTCTAAATTCTTCAGTAACGCCTGCATGTTCATTTCCAAAAACCAAAGCCACGGAATCTGTAAAATTAATTTCGTGTAAACTTACTGCATCACTTGATAAATGAGTGGTCAGAATTTTATTAAAGTTTTTTCTTAATTCAGTGACACAATCATCTAATTTTTCAAATTCATGAATGGTCAACCACTTTAAAGCACTACTACTGCTTCTGTATCCCCATTTTTTATGTCGAGGAATTTTAGTAGTAAGTACATATACATCTTGAATGCCCACTGCATCGCAGGTTCTCATAACAGCAGATACATTGTGTGGATCTTGAACATTCTCCAATACCACAGTTAGGTTGGCTTGACGTTTTTTTAAAACATTTAATAATTTTTCGGTCCGTTCTGGTGTCATATAGTAGATTTCAAATACAATTATTATTATTTTTTAAATGGGGGCCTATATTGAACACCTAATCCTGGTAAAGTTAAAGGCGCAATTTTACCATTCATTTGTTCAAAACTATAATTAAGTCCTATTCCATTTAATTCGGTCATCAATAAGGGGCCATCCATGTCCACATAATCCAATTGAGGTAAAAATTGAGCAATGGCTGCAGAACCAATCACACTTTCATTCATACTACCCATCATCACCTGAAGTCCTAGGACATTGGCTTCCTTGATCATTCTTAAAGCGGGTGTTAACCCACTACATTTTGTTAACTTTATATTAATTCCATGAAAATATTTTGCACAAGTAGCAACGTCTTTTTCAAACACACAGCTTTCATCTGCAAACAATGGTAAAGCAGATTGTGCTTTTAGTTGCTCCATTCCTTCCCAATTATCTTTGGCCAAAGGCTGTTCTACTAATTCAACACCTAAGCTCGCCAATGTTGGTATTTTTTGTAAAGCTTCTTCGGTAGTCCAACCTGCATTAGCATCTACGCGTAATGGTTTATCGGTATGTTGTCGTAAAGCAGTAATCATCTCTATATCATATTCGGTTCCCACTTTAACTTTATAAATGGGCCAAGGATGTGCTTGCATTTTTTCCACCATCTTTTCAATGGGATCAATACCTAAAGTATAATCACAAATAGGTGTAACTGTTTTACTATCCCAAGTAGTATTCCACATTTCATACAAAGTTTGTTTTTTCATCTGCCCAAACAAATCCCATCCTGCCATATCCAAAGCACTAACTAAAAAAGGATCATTGGGAAATAAATGATGTAAAAAATGCCAAAAACGTTCAGGATCGATCAAAGCAAATTTTTCAATAAGCTTGCTTTGCTTTTCTAATTGCTCCATCATCCCTGAAACTGTTATATTATAATAGACAATAGCTGGTGCTTCACCATACCCAACCCAATTGCCTAATGACAACCTCACCATTAAACTTGATTGATGAGTTTTGGTTCGACCATTGGAAATGGTGAAAGGATACTCAAAAGGTAATTGTTGTTCCCAGAAGTCTAATTGCACAAATAAATATTTTAGCTAAGATACAAAAACGTCCATTTAACGGCCACTTTCTTTAATAGCATACTGCCAATCGGTATTGAATTTATCTTGACTTAATAAATCTTCTAAATTTATGTGCATCCTATATCTCCAATAATGTTTGGGATTGGCTGGTATGTTGATACGTTCTTCATTGGGGTCATTTCTTCTTAACTTTTCATCTATACCCAAAAAGTCTTGCAATTGAAATATAGCCCACATGGAAGGAGAATATAAATGCTGTAACAAAATAGCTTTATTAATCCATGGATCACAATATATAGGTGCGTCCCCAAGCTTACCTAATTCTTGAGCATAAAACAACTGTGTTTTTTCACGGTCTTCTTCCCACCATCCCCTAATGGTACTTGTATCATGTGAAGATGGAGTTACGACACTTAAATAAGGTGCCTCTTTAGGGTGAAAGAATGTTGTATTAGATGCTTTTGGCATTCTTTGTACCTCTAAACTCAAAATGCCTAATTGTTGTAAGACATGAGGTAAACAGGAAGGAACCAAACCTAAATCTTCCCCACATATAAGCATATTGGTAGCTCTTTTGAGCATGGGTAATTTTTGTAATGCTTCTTTTTCCCATCCTTGCTCTTGCCTATTAAAAAAATAATTGGAGTACAATTCTCTTAAAATAATTTTCGTTTTCTCTTCTAAGTGTTGAAAAGAGGAAGTGCCTTCTATATTAAATCTAAAATGAAAAGATTGTTCCTCCCCAGATTCTATTAAAATAATATTGCTTATTAAACCAAATAGTGCATTTTTTATTTTTTCATGCCAATCATCATTTGGGAGTGTTGCAAAATGATCGGCTACTTGTCTTTGAGTTTGGAATGCGGGTAATAAATTAAATATACCCTCACCAATAGATTGTAAAAAATGTTGTTTGACATAGTCGTTATCATACCCCACCAATTGAAATAATACAGTCTCATTAATGAATGGTTGAGTAAAACGATGTCTATCAAATGAGATTCCTTTACTATTAAATTCATGAATACTAACTGGAATGGCTGGAACAAAATGTCCCATGATACCGTCAATGGCATGCATAGGGATACTCCAAATTCTAAAGAACCCTAAAATATGATCAATCCTAAAGGCGTCAAAATAATAACTCATTTGTTCAAACCTCAATTTCCACCATTTGAAATCATTGGCAGCCATCGATGCCCAATTATAAGTGGGGAACCCCCAATTTTGACCTCTAACAGCAAAATCATCTGGCGGTGCACCTGCTTGCATATCCATGTGAAATAAATTAGGATGTTGCCAAGCATCGGCACCATAACGATAAACGCCAATAGGAATATCCCCTTTTAGTACAATTCCATTTTGATGCGCATAATTAGTAGCATTGCTTAATTGTACATGTAAATGATACTGTACAAAATAATAAAAAGCAATTTCTTGATACGTAGTAGACTTCGGATGGGTTAGTTTTACAATGTCTGTTTCATGGTAGGTAGAATGAGTGCTCCAAGTATTAAAATCAACAGTACCATTCAATTCTCTTAAATAAGAAAAAACACTGTAGGAAATTAGCCAATGAGCATTCTTTTTAAAAAAATCATTGAAGCCATCAGATGTTAAATCCTCTTTCCCATTTTCTATATATAAAGTTCTTAATAATTTCCACTTCAACTCCATTACTGCATTGTAGTCCACAGTGGATAATTCATTTAATGAATTTATTAAAGATTGATAGGGCTTTATGATAAGGTCCTGCCCTTTTTTCATTACCTCTTCGATTCTTATAAACATCGGATGAAGTGCAAAAGCAGAGATGGCTGCATAAGGATAAGAATCCATCCAGGTATGGGTAGCCGTTGTATCATTTAATGGCAATAATTGAATTAGTTTTAATCCAATTTTTTTTGACCAATCTACCAATAGTTTAATATCGGCAAATTCTCCCACGCCCATACTATTTTTTGATCTTAAAGAAAATACAGGAATAGCCACTCCGGCTCCTTTCCATTGAGTATTATTTAAATGAACAAAACCATCATTGATAATGACCAATTTATCTTTCCCAACAGGTTCATAAAGAACTCTATTATTGTCTGACTCATACGCTACAAATGTTTTTTTTGCTACATCATACACTCCGTACTTATAGACCAATGGAAAATTACTTTTAGTTAAATTTAAACTAATTTCAAAATAGGGCGTCTCTAGCGTTTTAGTGAGTGGCAATACTTTCTTTATATTCCAAGCACCCATCATTTTATCTGCTCCAATAATACATATGGTTTGATGGGCCTCTAATAAAGGTGTCTTTACCCTAAAAACATGGGTAGTAATTTTATCAATTCCTTGCGACAAAGATTTAAATTGATTTGGTTTTAATAAAACTTTTAAAAAAGGTTCTGAATAAAAAACATTTTCTACATACCCGGCATAATTCCAAGCATCCAATAATATTAATTCATTACTATTAATATTATTAGGTGTAAAGCATTTATCATTACCCCAGTCAAATAGCAAACTGCCATCTGAATTTTTTATAAAATAATGGTACGTAATTAATTCCTGAAGGTTGAACTCGGAACAGTTTAAATGTAATACCCAAAAAGATTCATTTAAAAAAACTAATGGAATCGCTTTTTCTACTTGCCCATCTCCAAGTAAAGAATGGTTTCCATAAATATATATTTCCTGACCATAAGTGGTCTGAAATTTAAGATGAAAGCTAATTTTCTTTAGCTTAGACCCATTTCTAAGATCTCCTCTCTTAATATTTAACCCGTCTTTACTTTCTTTAACTATTTGCATATCAAACCTTTTGTCCGTTCAATGATTATTTTTGAACAACCTCCTTTATTCAAAAAGTCTTTAAAGATAAAAAGTAAAAGTGTATAAAACACACATTAACTAGATTTTTGCTAAATTTAGAACAGGAATCGTATATTTATGTATTATACTTATTATCAATCGATTACGAAAGTTTAATGGATAAAATAAATATCTATACTGATGGCTCTTCTCGTGGCAACCCTGGTCCTGGTGGCTTTGGTGCTATTTTAATGTGGGGTGATAAAGTAAAAGAAATTTCAGAAGCCTACCGTAAAACCACTAATAATCGAATGGAATTATTGGCTGTAATTAAAGCAATATTAGCACTTAAAACTAAAGAATTACCAGTGCATATTTACACCGATAGTAAATATGTAGTAGAATCGGTTGAAAAAAAATGGTTGGATAATTGGATTAAAAACGATTTCAAAGGAGGTAAAAAGAATAAAGATTTATGGCTTCAATACCATAAAGTGGCTGCCCCTTTTCACTTAAAATTTCATTGGGTAAAAGGACATAGTACCAATCAATACAATAATAGATGTGACGAAATAGCTACTGAGGCTGCTGACAATGGGCCTTGGAAAATTGATAGGGTATTCGAAGACAATGAAAAATTGAAATAAACTATTATTTCAACGACTAAATGGCTTTAAACTTAGGAATAAGTAATTGGAAAGAGCCAAACAAGACCCCACCAAAAACTAAAGTTCCTGCTACGCTATAAGGGTAGAAAGGTAAGCCATCCACCATTGCTTGAATAAATCCGGTCAAGTTAATTGCATGGTGGTATCCTCCCCCTAGAGCCCAAACCAATGAATTAGAAACTATAAAATAAGCAGTTGGTGCTGCAAAGAAACCAATAATGTATTTAGAAAGTTTATTGCTTTGCAAACCAAAACCAAAAACTGCTGTTCCTGCAATTAAAATATAATTCAATAATTGACCCTCATAAAAACCTTGCATTGGACTTAAATGATAATGAAACAAAATTTGATACAAAACATCAGAAATAAACATTGATAAGATGGGCAATAAAAAAGCATATTGTTTTTTAGAAGCAAACAAAGAACCACCAAATAAGGCAATTGCAATTTGTGGAGCAAAACCATAAGGTCGACCAGGTAAAACACGGTATAAAGCACTAGTAGCAATCATGATTGTAATAGCTAGAATTATTTGTTTGTTCAATTTCATCATTATTAGTTTATAAGTACATTGAAGTCATATTTAACTTCATTTACAAAAATAAGGGTTCAGGATATATTTTTTAAGAATGATTTTCCTCATGTGTTAATAAACTTGATTGGGCACCAATGACCTAAACAAAACGCATGCTTTATGAGCAACTAATTTAATCTGCGACTCTGCTTCCATAACTACACTATCGCCGGCTTTTAAGGGTAGTTGATCTACCAAAAGCGATCCTTCTGTGACCAATAGCATCTCCATTGAATGTGTGTTAATTGTATAAGATTCCCCACCCTTTAGTGTAATTTTTGTTAAACCAAAATCTGCTATTGGACAAGGGTAATTGATTTCATTTGAATTAATGGTGTCCCCCTCTAATGGTTTGGGATAAGTGGGTACAAATATTACATGTTCTATAAGTTCATGTATGTCCACGTGTTTTGGAGTAAGCCCCCCTCTTAAAACATTATCACTATTCGCCATCAATTCAATATTTTGACCTTCTAAATAGGCATGTAATAAACCTGCTCCTTGAAATATTCCATGGTACTTTGGAAGATGAACAATGTTTAAAATATAAATGGAGAATATTCCTTTGTCAATATTGGAAGAAGGAATGCCATCGGCATAATATTTATGCGCCCAATAATGAGGATCCGATTTGGTAACGGTTCCATTGTTTACAGCAGCAGTAGCTTCTACTAATAGCGATTTTAAAATTTGGTCCGAAGCCTCTACTGGCAATTGCATAAAATAGGTATACAAATGTTGATAGTCTCTTCCTTTAAATTCATTCATTAAAGAGTGAAATGGATTATAATTACGCAAACGTTCCTCTAGTAATTCCGGGGATAAAAAGCCATGTAACAACCAAAAATCACTCAATGCCACCATTACTTCGGGTTTGTGATTTTTATCTTTATAATTTCGATTGACTGCATCAATAGAAATCCCTGCCGTTTCTTCTTTTTCAAAACCAATCACCGCATTTTGTTTACTTGGATGTACTTGAATACTCAACATATTTTTTACATCCAATATTTTAAATAGGTAAGGAACGGTTCCAAAATTTTGATATGTTTTAGCTCCCAACCACTTGGTAGGATTTTCATTGACTAAAATAGCTAAACTAACTTCACCTTTTGCAGTCGCGACCAAAGCAGCAGCACTGGGATGTGCCCCCATCCAATATTCAGCATAGGGCAAATGGTTGACATTTTCAATACCCATTAAATTAGGAATGAAACTAGTACCTCCCCAATCATAATGCCTATGTTTTCCTTGTAATTTATACGCTTTTTGCATGTGTATAAAATGACGATGTTTAAACTAGATTTTAAATCTAAATGAATAATAGTATGAGCAACAAAGATACTGGGTTTTTTGGCGAAAATATGGCGGCAAATTATCTAATCCAACATGGTTATAAGATCCTACAGAGGAACTGGCGGTATAAACATTTAGAAATTGATATCATTGCGTCAAAAAATGGCCTTCTGCATATTATAGAAGTTAAAACCAGAAGCTCCATACAATTTGGCTTTCCTGAACAGTTTATTAAATCGCAAAAAATGCAATTTCTTAAAAATGCAGCAGCTCATTTTCAATATGAAAACCCCCAATGGAAGTATTTACAATTTGATATTATTTCTATTATTTTAAACAATAGTAAACAGTGGGAATTACTATTTATTGAAGATGTATTTTTATAATAAAATAGACTATTTAAAAAAGAGTAGTATAAAAAACTAACTCATCAATTCCTGCATTTTTTCTACCATTTTATAGGTAGCTGGGCAAAGCTCAACATTTTGCTTATGCACATGCATGTATTCGGTCATCTTTCTCTTGGTTAGATGTGGAAATCCAGCACAATCTGCTGGACGAATATCGTAAATAGAACACCTATTCGAATTCATATTTAAAAACTGACAAGGTTGTGATACATTTAACCAGTCTTTATCTTTCTTATCATAGGTCAACCATTTCTCTTTAAATGCAGCTGGAGAAATTTTAAAATGATTAGCTATTCTTTTAATATCCGTTGCTGTATAGGTAGGGCTCATGGTTTTACAACAGTTGGCACAACTTAAGCAGTCTACTTCTTTCCAAACTGCTGGACTAAGTTTTTGTGTTATTTGATCCAAGCCTTTTGGAGTTTTCCTTTCTAATCTTGATAAAAATGATTTCAATTGTTTACCATTATGTCTTACTTTCTGCTTAAATGACCTTAAATTTACTTTCATATATAGTTTAATCTGACGCGAAATAAAATCATTAAACTATAACTATCAAATCTATTTAATTAACAATGAGCTGGGTTATCTATAAAAAAGGATTTAAAGCTTTCTTACAACTTGAAAAGTCATTAAGCAACCACTCTGTGGAAGCTTATTTAAGAGACATTGACAAACTAACCAATTATCTGGAGTCCAATGAAAACAAGCTCTCCCCTTCAGAAGTTACTTTAAATCACCTTCAAGCCTTTGTACAATGTATTGGAGAAATGGAAATGGCACCTACATCGCAAGCTAGAATCATTTCTGGTATAAAATCTTTTTTTAAATATTGTTTACTAGAACAAATCTGTACCATTAACCCCACTATTTTACTCAATAGCCCAAAAACTAGGCGTAAACTACCCGATGTTTTAAGTTTTGAAGAAATTGAACAATTAATTGGTCACATTGATTTAAGTAAACCTGAAGGAGGACGTAATAAAGCCATTTTAGAAACCATGTATAGCTCTGGCTTAAGGGTGACCGAAGCCATTAATTTAAAAATTTCTTGCTTGTATTTAGACGTAGGATTTATAAGAGTAATTGGCAAAGGAGACAAAGAAAGATTAGTGCCTATTGGAAGCGATGCTATTAAATTTATAAAATTATACAAGGAGACCATTAGGATTCACCAAACACCAGCTAAAGATTGCGAGGATGTCTTGTTTTTAAACAACCGTGGAAAGGCTTTAAGTAGAGTGATGATTTTTTATATCATCAAAGCCCTCCTGTTAAAAACTGGTATCAAAAAATCGATCTCTCCCCATAGTTTTAGACATTCTTTTGCAACACATTTAGTGGAAGGAGGGGCCGATTTAAGGGCCGTACAAGAAATGCTTGGGCATGAGAGTATTACCACTACCGAAATTTACACCCATATCAACCGTGAATACCTCAGGGATACCCTGGATCGCTTTCACCCTGCTTTCAAAAAATGATAAAAAAAGCAACTTGATGTCTTAAAATTTATTAGGTTTGTCCTCTAAAATAATCAAATGAAAAAGATACTCTTTGTTCTAGGTACGGTATTAAGCATGGCAGTAACTGCACAAGTTAAAATGCCAGCTGCTAGCCCTACTCAGACTTTAATACAAGATTTCGGTTTAGGTAAAATCGAAATTGTTTATTCAAGACCAAGTTTAAAAGGTCGTGCAGCCTTTGGAAATGGAAGCTTACTAGCTCCAACAGGAATTGTTTGGAGAACAGGTGCTAATGGTGCCACAAAAGTTACTTTCTCAGATCCAGTGACTATTGGAAATACCACTTTAGCTGCTGGTTCTTATGGCTTATTTACCATTCCAGGTGAAAAAGAGTGGACTATTATTTTTAATAGCAATTCAAAAGGTTGGGGAAGTTTTACTTACACAGAAGCAGAAGATGTAGTTCGTGTAAAAGTAAAACCAGAAACTACAAGCAATAACACTGAAACATTCATCATTGGTGTTGGAGATATCACCCCAGAAACAGCTTCCATTTATTTAAAATGGTCTAATACTTTAGTGAGTGTACCCATCAAAACAGATATTAAATCTACTATTCGCAAGCAAATAGAAGCTTCTACTTCAGCTACAGCAGCCAATGGAGCCGCATACCAAGCAGCAGCAAATTTTTACTATGATATGGATAAAGATTATGATAAAGCATTGGTTTATGTTGACAAAGCAATAGCGCTAGATGCCAAAGCTTATTGGTTATTCTTATTAAAAGCTAAAACTCAAAAAGAGTTAGGAGATAAAAAAGGTGCAAAAGCAAGTGCTGAAACTTGTATTAAAATGGCTGAAGCTGGTAAAAATGCAGACTATGTTCGTTCTGCTACAGAACTTATTGCTTCTCTTTAATACTATTAATGATCAATAATTAGAATGAGTCCCGAGTAATCGGGACTCATTTTTTGTACATTTGTAAACTAACGCGGAGGTGGCGAAATTGGTAGACGCACTACCTTGAGGTGGTAGCGCCCATACCCGGGCGTGGGAGTTCGAATCTCCTCTTCCGCACCAACCCTATCATAAAAGTGATGGGGTTTTTTAT
>Ga0114966_10003818_pt1 | contig 13081 bp, 17 predicted proteins | sample M_130207_XF_Meta_FD_87029 | JGI IMG/M metagenome (GOLD analysis project Ga0114966, IMG submission 87029) | Freshwater microbial communities from Lake Montjoie, Canada to study carbon cycling - M_130207_XF_MetaG | ecosystem: Environmental > Aquatic > Freshwater > Lake | place: Lake Montjoie... | reverse complement strand
GAAGACGAGATAGTCGAGCTTGCCGCGCTCGGCGAGATCGGCAGCCGGCTCGATGCGGTCGTCGGAGAAGCCGGCGCCGGTGCCGACGCGGATGCTGCTTTTGGAATTTGGCATGGATTTTTTTGTTTTAGATGTAGAGATGCTGCCGAAAGCTTAGCAGTTTAGCCACGCCAGGGGTAGTTCACCGGCCAGCGACGTGCATTGCCGATATACTTCGGCACTATGCACAGGAGGAGGGACACATGAAGTTGTCGCCATTTGGACGCGCGCTGGTTGCCGCTGCATCTTTACTCGCGGTGTACGGCACGGCTACTGCGCAAACCGGCGCTTATCCCGTCAAGCCGATACGCTTTCTGGTGGGCGTTGCGCCCGGCGGCGGCACCGATTTTGTCGCGCGTCTGGTCGGCGCGAAACTCGCCGAACGGTTCGGCCAGCCGGTGATCACGGACAACCGCACCGGCGCCACCGGCACTATCGCGCTCGAGATGGTCGCCAAGGCGCCGCCCGATGGCTACACGTTTGCGGTCTTCAATATTGGCCACCTTACCTCGGCGTTGCTGGCGAAGACATCGCGCATCAATGCCACCAAGGATTTCGCGCCCGTCAGCCAGATCGCCACCGGCACGCTGATGCTCGGGCTCAATGCCGGCGTGCCGGCTAAAACGCTCGATCAGTTCATTGCCTACGCGCGCAGCAGGCCCGGCCAGCTCAACTACGGATCGGGCGGTCAGGGCAGCACGCAGCAGCTCGCGATGGAACTGCTCAAGCGTGAAACCCATATCGATCTCGTGCACGTGCCGTACAAGGGTACCGGGCCCATCGCAGTCGATCTCGTAGCGGGACAAATCCAGGTGGCGATTTCGAACCTGCTCGCGCTATATCCGCATGTGAAATCGGGCCGCCTGACTGCGCTCGCCGTTGCCAGCAATAACCGCAATCCGCTGGCGCCCGAAGTGCCAACCATCACCGAACTCGGCTATCCGAAAGTGCAGACCGATCTGTGGCAGGCGATGCTGGCGCCCGCGAAAACGCCGCCTGCCATCGTCGAAAAAATTTCGCGCGCGATTGCTGAAATCGTACGCGAGCCGGACGTGATGCAGAAGCTGGCGTTACAGGGCGGCGGTCCGGCGGGCACGTCGCCGCGGGAGTTCGCGCAGTATTTGCATGACGAGAGCGTGAAGTGGCTGACGCTCGCGAAGGAAGTGAACCTTACCGCCGATTGAGCGGCGGCCGCGCTCCCTGCAATCAGCGCGCGCGCGCGGCGCCGGCGTGCTCTCCCGCGCGGCGCCCGAACACCGCGCCGCGCAGCACCGAGGTGGCGCCTGGATATTTTCCGTAGTAAATGCCGACGGTTTCTCCCGCTGCATACAGCCCCGGCATCGCATCGCCGTCGTTTTTCACGACTTGCGCGTTCGTGTTCACCTTGAGTCCGCCGAAGGTGAAGGTGTTCGACGAGATCACCGGGTATGCGTGGTAAGGCGGCTTGTCGAGCGGCACCGCGTAATTCGATTTGACCGGCGCGAGGCCGAACGTCGCCAGGCCGTCGAGCGTGCGGGGATCGAATTTTCCGGCAGGGCATGCCCGGTTGTATTCGTCTATCGCGCGTTGCGCCGCCGCGCCGTCGAACCCGAGTTTGCGGCCCAGCGTCTGCACATCAGGCGCAGTTTCAGGGGGCTGATCGGAGCGCACGCAGCGCCGCCAGTTTTCGATGGCGTTGATCTTGTCGTCGAGGATGCAGAACGCGATGCCTTTTTTCTGGTCGGCGATGGTGCGGGCCGTTTCTTCGTAGCTTGCGTCGATCGGCCCTGGCGCTTCATCGAGAAATCTTTTGCCCGCGAGATTGACCAGCACACCGTAGGGGTAGGCCATGACAATAGGCTCGGTCGCACCGGAGCGCGGGTCGATCGGTTGCGCATGGTATTCCGCGAAATCACCGGCGGGCGCCGCGCCTATCCGCAGTGCCATGGCTATGCCTTCGCCTTTGTTGTAATAGCCGCCCTGCGCGACTGGACGCAGGTAGCGGCCTTTGGCGCCGATGTAGCGGACCACCATTTCGGGATTGCCCTGGAATCCGCCGCAGGCGAGTATGACCGCGCCACACATGAATGAGAGCCTTCCGCCGGCTTTCGCCGAGGCCTTCACGCCGCAGACATCTCCGTGCGCGGACTGCATGAGGTCTTGCGCCGTCGTCTCGAAAAAGAATTTGACGCCGATTTTTTCGGCATGCGCAGTCAACACTTCGATCAGGTGCAGGCCGCCGCCGCTGATCGCGATGCGCGGTGACGCGCGCGGCGTGAGTCCATAGAAGCCGATGCCGCCGAATTTTACGCCGTGCTGTTTCAGCCAGGCTATTGTTGCCGGCGCGGAATCGGCGAAGAACGCGATGAGTTCCGGGTCGGTGAACGAAGCCGCGCGCACGAGCGGCGGCCAGTTGGCATAGTCGAGCACGGTCGAGGCGGCGAAATCGGGTTGCACGTGATAGCCGCAATTGTCGAGGAAGACGGGTTCGAAATCGTCGGCAACCGCATCTTCGCTTTTCATGCGGATGGCGGCAGTCGTGTAGCGCGTGTTGCCGCCGCGCTCGTCGTAGGTCGAACGCTCGAGCACGGCCACGCTGGCGCCCGCTTCGGCCGCGGCGACTGCCGCGCTCAGCGCCGCGATGCCGCAGCCGGCCACGACTACGTCGAAATTGTGCGTGCTTTCGAGCGTGTTGTTTTGCATGGGAACGGGTGAGTGCTCAGTGGAGCGCACATGATAACGTATTCTCCGCCCGCATGAGTTGGCAGTGTGCGGCGTGATAGCATTCGACGGACAAGTCGTGGTGAATTTATCTGTCGGACGAATCAACGCAGAGCTCAATCAGGAACCCGTTTCAATGTACAAAGCGAGAATCGACGACCTGCCTCGCGGCGGCAAGCTGGCAGTCAAGGCCGTGCGCAACGGGCGCGGTATCGTCGCGCTGAAAGCGATCAGGAAAGGCGCGACCATCTGCGAAATCGCCGGCAAGGTCGTCAGCGCCGAAGTGGTCTGGGGCTACTGGGACATCGACGAGCGGCTGGGCGAGAACTGTTTTCGTTACGACGCAGACAACTATCTCGACCCCAATGGCAAACTGGGCCAGTACGCGAACCATTCCTGCGACCCGAATTCCGGCATCGTCAAAAAGGGGCGCCGTCTTTTGCTCAAGGCAATCACGGCGATTGCACCGGGCGACGAAGTCACGCACGACTACTCGACTTTGCTGGGTGTCGATGATGTGTGGAAATTGCGCTGCAACTGCGGCGCCGAGAATTGCCGGCGCACGGTCAGGAACATCGCGTCGCTGCCCGATACGACGTTGAAAAAATACCGGCGGTTGGGGATTGTTCCGGATTTCATCATAGCTTCAAAATAAAATAACGCGTCACAATAAGTAAAACTCATCGCAAAAATACAACAGCGACAAGCAACCGCCGATAAACGCCGATTGACGCCGATATGATTCCAGACCTTTCCGCGAATCAAGTTCAAATCCCTTGAGCTTATCGGCGTTTATCGGCGGATCGAAATAGCGGCACCGGGCCAGGGAATCCGCGTCGCTCCGGTTCGGTGTAGAATTATCCACAAGCTCGCTGAATTATGTATTTGGGCTACAGCACCAAAGCAACCAGAAGCAGGCGCCGCAACGCGGGCCGCCAATAAAAAAACAGTATCATTTCAATGGGAGATCCGCATGAACGCACCGCTGAAATCAGCCCCCAAGATCGAATGCTCGCCCGAAGAATGGGAAGCCCGCATCGACCTCGCCTGCGCCTACCGCATCGTGTCGGCGATGGGCTGGCACCACAGTCTGATTTACAACCACATTTCGATGCGCGTGCCCGGCACCGAATCGCACTTCCTGATCAACCCGTTCGGCCTCCTGTATAACGAAATCACCGCGTCGAACCTGCTCAAAGTCGATCTCGACGGCAACAAGCTGGTGCCGTCGCAGTACCCGATGCTGATGGCGGGCTTCGTTGTCCACCGCTCGATCCACATGGCGCGCGAAGACGCGCATGCCGTGATCCACACGCATTCCAAAGCCGGCGTCGCGGTGTCGTGCCAGAAGCAGGGACTGCTGCCAATCAACCTCGGCGCCATGCACCTCTACGACAAGATCGCCTATTACGATTGCGAGGGCGTCACCAACGAAGCCGAGGAAAGCGAACGCATCGCCAAGGCGCTCGGCAACAAGAACGTCGCGATCCTGCGCAACCACGGCCTCCTGACCTGCGGACCGACCATGGGACACGCATTCCACCTGATGCGCCGGCTTGAAATGTCGTGCGAGACCCAGGTGATGGCGCAGTCCGGCGGCGCCGAACTGATTTTCCCGCCGATGAACGTCGTGCAGAAAACCAGCAACCAGACCACGCAACTCGTGCAGAAGAAAGAGAAAGACACCAACGACGGCCCGGCGATCATGTGGGCGGCGGCACGGCGCTGGATGGAGCAGATCGATTCCAGCTATATGCACTAAGCAACGGACAGCAATCAAAAGCCGGGTGAATTGAAGTTCACCCGGTTTTTTTTCGTCTTCGGCGTACTGCGCGCCATGGAGCTTTTTGCCAAAGAGGCAATGCCTGCGGTGGAGCAAGGAGCGCAGGCTGTCTTCCAGGAGCGCTGGACAAGTATACTTCATTTGTAGCTACAAATGAAGTATACTGCCTGATGGATTTCGAGTGGGACGCCGGCAAAGCTGCAGCAAATTTGCGCAAGCACCTCGTTAGTTTTGAGGATGCCGCCCGGATATTCCTGGACCCAAACCGGATCGAAACTTATGACGGCCGGAACGGCGGTGAAGACCGCTGGAAAACGGTGGGCATGGTCTAACCTGCATTGCTTGCGGTCGTATACACCGTGCGCGGTAAAGACGAAAACATTATTCGATTGATCTCAGCGAGAAAGGCCGATGCCCATGAGCGCACGCAATACCGTGAAATTTAGACTGGATCCCAAACGTCCGAAATCGCCGACTGCGGCGCAGCGCAAGCGACTGAGCGCCGTCGCGGCAATGCCCGACTCGGCGATCGACTACTCTGACATTCCGCGGCAGACGCAACTTGTCGAGTGGACGCGGCCGAGTGCGCTGGTGTCCGCCGAGAACAAGCAGCAAATCACCTTGCGGCTGGATACCGAGGTCGTGAGTTTTTTCAAGAAAACGGGAAAACGCTATCAAAGCCGCATCAATGCGGCGCTTCGTGAATACGTAAAGGCGCATCGGAAAATCGCCTGACCAGGCGCTTTACATAGCAGCGAGACGCCATGGTGCTGCGGTCTGGTGAAGGCCCAACCACGCAAATCGGCTACGTCAATGGCAACCGGCAAAAGTGCCACGGCACGCTGGGCGTATTGGGCACCGATCACAATCAATAGGCATACCGCATGGAGTGCCCGCGCTGCGGCTTTGTGTACGGCGCCAACGGCAGTGACATCGCCGCGCGGCTGTGTCCGCAATGCCAAGGCGGCGCGGAAGGCATCCAGTACTGGCTGCCCGACATCAATCCCAAAGGTTTTAAACTGACCGCGAGCTAGGCCGCGAGGGCGGGGATGAGACCGTGAGAGCGTGATAGATCTTACCCACTAACGATCTCCCACTCTCACGGCTTCCACAAACACGAAGCCCCGCGATGGTTACGCAGGGCTTCGTAAATCGCCACTTCGCGTGGCCTTGTTTCGTCACGTTGCCGTGACCTCTGCCGGCCTGTCGTTGCCGGCTTCAGGGTCTAGCTGTTGGAAACTTCATCGATAGTCTGCCTCCAGTTCCGGCCTGATACCGCGCCTGACTCTCCCCGCAGGGATAACGGCAGCGCGATGCGCATCACACTGCCAGCCGTGGCCCCGATGTCCGCGTCCGGGATACCCTCAAACCTGCTTCGAGGTGGTCGCCGCCCGTTCGCTTCAGGTACGCCTACAAACACGAGGCGCGCGCAACAGCGAAACATGACTGCAGCAACCGGATCATCAATGGTTGGTCTGAGGAACTTTCCTGAACCGGATTACCGAAGAGCTTTCAGTAAACGCTTCGCGCAGGTCGGCGTCAAGCCATATTGTCGAGTAATTTCATGCGCTGTCAGCACCGTTCAAAAAAAGTCGTTATTAACAGCAGGATGCAATTTCCGCAGTGCGCAGCGCAGCCAGGTGAGTTGTCGCTGACTACTGGGAGAAGCCGGGAGGGCGCAAGTGGGTAAACGTCTTTAACGCCCTCACGCCCTCACGGTTCCACTACTGCGGCTGCAACTTCGCCGCGGTAACCACTTTGCGCCAGCGCACGATCTCGCCCTTCAGAAACGCTGCGTATTCCTGTGAAGTACTCAGCGAAGGATCGAGGCTCAGGGTGTTGTATTGCTCGCGCACTTCCAGCGTGGCCAGTGACCTGTTGATCGCCGCTTCGAGCTTGGCGACGATGGCAGGCGGCGTGGCGGCGGCTGCGAGTAGTCCGTAGCGGGTATCGACTATCACGTCGGGATAACCCGCTTCGCCGAACGTCGGCACGTCGGGCAGCGAGCGTGCCCGGCGCGGACTCGCCACCGCGAGCACGCGCACCTTGCCGGCTTTGACCTGCGCGATTGCACCCGGCGCCGAAATGAACATCGAGTCGACGTGGCCGCCGATGACGTCCGTCAACGCCAGCGACGCGCCTTTGTACGGCACGTGGACCATCTTGATGCCCGTCGTCAGGTTCATCAGTTCAGCACCCAGGTGCAGCGAGCCGCCGGTGCCTGACGACGAGTAATTCAATTTGCCGGGCTGCGACTTCGCCAGCGCGACGAATTCTTTCACGTTCTTCACCGGCACCGTCGGGTTGACGACGAAAATGATGTCGCTGGTTGCGAGCGAGCCCACGGGCGTGAAATCGCGCACCGGATCGAACGGCAGTTTTGCGTAGCTGCTCGCGTTGATGGTGAACGACGACGAGATGACGACGAGCGCGTAACCGTCCGGCGGCGATTTCGCGACCATATCGCAGCCGATGATGCCGTTGGCGCCCGCGCGGTAGTCGATGACGAAAGGCTGGCCAAGGAATTCGTACAGCTTTTGCGCGACGGGGCGCACCGCCAGATCGTTGGGCCCGCCCGGCGCGAAAGGCACGATCACGCGCACGGCTTTGGCCGGATACTCCTGCGCATACGCGATGCCGGCGGCGGCGGGCAGCAGTACCATCGCGGCAAGCACAGTGCGCACGTTGCTTATTCTTGTCATTCGTTCTCCTCCGCGGCGGTTGTTTATAGAAGCTATCTCAAAAACTGTTTGGAACCGCCGATTAACGAGGATAAACACAGATAAGCCCAAGGATATGACCTTGATTCGGGGACAAGTCTGGAACTATATCGGCGTTAATCGGCGGTTGCTTGTCTGTGTTGTATTTTTGAGGCGAGTTCTAAATGCCCGCCGCCAGCGCCACTTTACAGCGCCCGGGCGCGCCAGGGAAATTCCGCAGCGCGCGAATCGGCGCGCTTGAACACGCCCGCCGGGAAAGAGTATCTTTGCAGCTTTACGGCAGGGAAAGCCCGGCAATGACTTTGATGACGACACAAGGTGCGGCGCTCAAGCGGCCGCTGTATCGCGCGCTCCTCGCCATTCTGCTGCTCGGCGCGGGCGGTAACGCCACCGCTGAATTGTGGGCCAAGGTCGGTGAAAACGAAAAATTCAGGGCCTACGCCAACCCCGCGAGCATGCGCAGGGAAGGCGCCAACGTGAAAATATGGGACATGTTCGATTACAGGACCGCGCAGCTGGGTGACGCCGGCAAGAAATATCTGTCGCTGAAGCGGCACACCGAGTACGACTGCAAGCAGGGGCGGATGCGTATATTCGAGACCTCTACCTATGCCGAAAATCTGAGCAAGGGCGCGGTGGTGGGGAGCACGAACCAGAGACTCAATTGGAGCGAGATCGCAACGGGCAGCGCGGACCAGTTGTTGCTGGAGTTTGCCTGCGGTATACAAAACCAGGAAAAGGGAGGAAAAAAATGAACAAGATTCTGCTGACGTTCATGACAGTTGCCTGCGCCGCTGTCCCGCTGCTCGCGCAGGGTCAAAAGATCAATCCCACCGACCCGCAGCCGACCTGCAACATGTGCCCTGGCACGTTCGTGCCGCTCGCCGAGCTCGAGGCCTATACCAAAAAAGCGATCGCCGAGAAGCTGACCGATCAGCAAGTGAGGGACATCGATATCGGCAAGGCCAACATCGGCATCGGTATGGTTTACCGCGGCAAGCTCGACAAGCCGCGCCCCGATGCGGTCGCCGAACACGATCACGTCAGCGAGGTTTATCACATCATCTCGGGGTCGGCGACGCTGGTGCTCGGCCCGGACATCACCAACCGGCAGCGGCGCCCGGCGACGCAGCGTACCGTGGTCGAATTCAACGGACCGGGCAACAATGGTTCCGAAATCCTCAATGGCGTCGCGCACAACATCAAGGCCGGCGACGTCGTCGTCATCCCGGCCGGCACCGGCCACTGGTTTACCAGGATCGACGATCACATCAATTACCTGATGATCCGCATCGACCCTGACAAAGTCACACCGCTCAGGAGCGAGGCGCAGTCCAAAGCCTACCTCGCAAAACCGGCGGCGAAAGGCGAGTGACCGCTTGCTCCTTCCCGCATAGCGCGCGAAAATCTCCCATGGCCAAAGACCGTCTCGATGAAGTGGTCGCTGCCGCCCGGCGCAACGCCGACAAGCGGGCGACGGGTTATCGCGAGCAGGCGCTCAAGCTTTATCCTTGGGTGTGCGGGCGTTGCGCGCGCACGTTCACGCACAGCAACTTGCAATTGCTCGAAGTCCACCACAAGAACAACAATCACGACGACAACCCGGCGGACGGCAGCAACTGGGAGCTGCTCTGCACCTATTGCCACGAGCATGAGCACTCCAAGGTGAAAGACATGGCGGGGCGCACGGACACAGGAGATGCGGCAGCGGGGGCGACCCACAATCCGTTTGCGGATTTGAAGGCGCGGCTTGAAGCGGGGAAGAAGCCGTGAGAGCGGGAGGTCGTGAGAGCGTGAGAGCGGGCAGGGGGCGGGTTTTTCCACAGACGATCTCGCGATCTCGCGACCTCGCGCTCTCGCGGATGCTAACAACCTTGCGCGCCGCGTTAGCGGCGGCCGCGCTCGCGGGAACGGGCGCGTGCATCGCGCAGTCGTTACCGCCAGTTCCCGAATATCCCGTCAGGCCTATCCGCATCGTCGTCGCGTCGTCGCCAGGCACGGCCAGCGACTTTTTTGCGCGCTCGCTGAGCGATGAGTTGAGCGTCGTCTACCAGCAGCGGGTCGTCGTCGAAAACCGCGCGGGCGCCGGCGGGCTGATCGGCAACAGCATGGTGTCGCGGGCCAACGGCGACGGCTACACGCTGGGCATGGTCGATGTCACCCGCATCATCACCGAGCTTCTGCATCACGAGCCGCCGTTCAGGGCCCTGGCCGATATCGTCGGCGTCACTCACGTCGCGTCGATCACCAATGTGCTGGCGGTGACGAATTCAATCCCGGCGCGCGGTGCGGCCGACTTTGTCGCGCAGGCGCGGGCGCGCATCGGCGAATTCAATTACGCCTCGCTCGGTATCGGCTCGGCTTCGCACCTTGCCGGCGAAGTGTTCACTCGCGCGGTCGGCATCCATGCGACGCACGTCCCGTTCAGGAATTTGTACGACTCCATCATCGAGATGGGGCTGGGGCGCGTGCACTACGCCATTTACACTCTGCCCGCGATGCTGGGGCCGATCCGCGATGGCCGCGTGCGCGCGCTCGCGGTGATGACGCCGCAGCGCAGCCCCACGCTGCCCAATGTGCCGGCGATCGCCGAGGCCGGCCTGCCCGAAGCGCAGTTCGACAGTTGGTCGGGCATCGTCGCGCCCAAGGGCACGCCGCGCCGCGTCGTCGAGCAGTTGCACGGCGACATCGTGCGCGGGCTGCGCAAGACCGCGCTCCGAGATTCTTTCGTCCGTCAGGGTGCGGAGTCAACGCCTGAAGGCACGCCTGATGGCTTCACGCGGATGATGCATGTGGAGTATTTGCGGTATCAGGCGTTGATTAAAGAAGGCGGGATTAAGCCGGAGGCCTATTAATTCTCCGCAATATCCCGGAGAATTAACAGGGAAAGAGGAAGAAGCGGGATAGACGATAGACGGGTTTTTTCCTCCTCTCGTCTCTCGCCTGGCGTCTCTCGACGAAGCACGTCTCTCGTCTCTCGCCTGGCGTCTCTCGGCGAAGCGCGTCTCTCGATCCGGGGTACTGCGATGCAGAATAATTTCCTCGGAAATGTGCAATTTCTGCCTTTTTTCCAGCAGTAGATTTGTGGCACACTCGCGCTTCGTAAAAATTCAATGGCAGTGCCCGTCTCATGGAAGACCTGGACTTTACCGCACCATCACCGTCGCAGCCGTCAGCTCCGCCGGCGGCCGGGCCCCAGCCTTCTGTCGTCCAGCCGTCGCAAAGCCCTATCTACGACGCAGTGGCGGCGAGGGCATTTTTTGAATCCGCGGGTACGGTTGAAAGCGTTGCGGCGGGCAAAGAGTTTTTCGCCGAACACCAGCAACGCGGGTTCTTCTCCGCTGCCGACCGCATGTACCTGCTGGTCGAAGGTGCGGTGGCCTTAAGCGTCGGCGGCAAATCGCTCGATACCTTGAAGGCCGGTGAAATATTCGGCGAGCTGGCGACCATCACCAACTCGAAGCGTAGCGCCACCGCCACCGCGAAAACCGCGTGCCGCGTGATCTCGCTCGACGGCAGCCAGTTCGAGAAAGCGATCCAGAAATTCCCCGAGTTCGTGCTGATACTGATGAGCGTCATGATCGATCGTCTGCGCCTGCGTCTCGCGCGGCTGGCCATGATGAAGGCGTTGCCCGACAAGCCCGGCGTCGAGCGCCGCGTGTTCGACGATGCGATGCTCGACGAGATCGCGGGTGCGCTCGGCAACCCGCGGCCGTTACGGTTCACCGCGGGGCAGACGATCATCAACGCCGGCGAATCCGGGGTGTTCATGTATCTGCCGCGCGAAGGCTACGTCACGATCTTGGTCGACGGCAAAACGCTGGAGCGTATCGGCCCTGGCGGCGTATTCGGCGAAACCGCGTTGGTCGATCACCGCGCGGCGCGCACCGCCAACGCGATCGCCGAGACCAACTGCGCGCTGATGACCGTCAACCGCAAGCAGTTTCTCGATCTGGTGCAGGAGAATTCGGCGATCGGCTTGTCGCTGCTGAAAGTCCTCGGTCAGCGACTGCAGGCTGCGATGGGGCAGTCTGCGAAATAGCGAATGTTTTTCATTTCCTCCCCTTCACCCCGAAGGACGTCCTCTTGGTGGACAAGGGGAGGGCCGAGGTGGGGAAGGTTTTGCTAGGTCTCCGGGGGCAGCCCGGTGCTGGTAACTTTCTTTTGCTTGTCCAAAAGAAAGTCACCAAAGAAAAAGACCCCCCTGGTGAGCCGCCACTGGCGTGGTCGCCCTGTGTTACTCGACGAGCCGGGCGGCTGTGGAACTCGCTCTCAAAATGAATGAACACATAAGTGGTCCGAGAGCTCAGACAGTCCTCGCCGAATTCCCCGGCCCGTCTGTGTTACTCGGCGTCTCACAAGGGGTCCCCAAAAACAGGCAGCGTCGCGAATAGACGCTATGTCAAGGTTGGTTACGTCAGAGATCCTTCTTTTCCTCGTGCGTTTACGGTCCCTCGGGGTCTGCAGCGCGCTTTCGAAAAATCCGTCGGCGCATTTGAGAATATGTCGCATCTGACATATGCCGCGCATGATGGTGAAAGCGGAGAAATCATGAATAGCGGCAGACTCAAGCGACTCAAAGCAGCAGGCTGGAAAGTCGGAACGACGCGGGAGTTTCTCGGGCTTGAGGAACAGGAATCCGCGTTGGTCGAGGTCAAGCTTTCGTTGATCGACGCATTGAAGAAATCCCGCCAGAAGCGGCGCCTCTCCCAGGTTGATCTCGCGCAAAGCATGGGATCGAGCCAGTCGCGGATCGCCAAGATAGAAGCCGGCGATGCTTCGGTTTCGCTCGACCTGATCGTGCGCGCCTTGATTGCCGCGGGCGCCACGCAGCAAGATATCCGCAAAGCCATCACCTCGCGCGCGCTGCTCGCCGCTCAATGAAGATCATGCTTGTCATGCTCGCGATAGTGTTTTCATCGCCTGGTATCGCGCAGCAATCACCCGCTCCGGGCGATGCCGACGGATTCAAGCAATCGCAACGCGCGCAGGACACGCCCGAACTAAAATCGATACGAGACGATTACTATAAGCGCATTGCGGCCAAAGTCAGGCGTTTTCTGGTTCGGCCGCCAGATTTGGCGGAGAATGTTCAAGCTGAACTCGACGTCTGGCTGCTGCCGGACGGCAGCGTGTTGAGCGTGACATTGACGAAAGCCAGCGGTAACCCTGCATACGATAAAGCGGTTGAGCGCGCAATTCTCCGGGCGCAGCCGCTGCCTTTGCCGCCAGACCCGGCGTTATTCAAATACTTCAAGAATTTCAATTTCAGATTCAGTTCGCGAGATTAGTTGCGGCCAGACTTTCACTTCCTTACCTTCGCCCTGACGTTTGTTCTTCTTGAACTTCCGACTTCATTCTGTATCATACCCGTGGCCAGCTAGAGGTCATTGGCCGGAACATTTCACCCACGCACTTATAGAAGGAATTCAACATGAACAAGAATCATTCTCCGCGCCGTGAGTTTCTCAAAACCGGTGGCGCCGTCATTGCCGCGATCCCGCTGGCCGCAGTATCAGGCTGGGCTGGCGCTGCGAAGAACGACGCATTGCGCACTTCGCTCAAGTACCAAGCCAAGCCCGAAGGCGACAAGAGCTGCGCCAACTGCCAGCAGTTCGTGCCGGGCAAAGTCGCAAAAGGGCCGGGTGCGTGCAATATTCTTCCGGGTGATACCGAAATTTCGCCGCAGGGTTACTGCATAGCCTGGGCGAAGAAGGCCTGATTTTTCCCGGGCGCAGTCACGGGTAGTTGGGAGAGACGAGTTTTAGAATCTGGAGAGACGAAGAAGCAGGATAGACGATAGACGGCGATTTAATGCTTTTACGTCTCTCGTCTCTCG
>Ga0114966_10003817_pt1 | contig 13083 bp, 6 predicted proteins | sample M_130207_XF_Meta_FD_87029 | JGI IMG/M metagenome (GOLD analysis project Ga0114966, IMG submission 87029) | Freshwater microbial communities from Lake Montjoie, Canada to study carbon cycling - M_130207_XF_MetaG | ecosystem: Environmental > Aquatic > Freshwater > Lake | place: Lake Montjoie... | reverse complement strand
GTGTTGCCAAAATAATTGCTCAAAGTGGCTTATGTTCTAGACGCGAAGCCGAGGCAATGATTTTAGAGGGTCGAGTTCAAGTCAATGGCAAATATATCGATCACCCTGCCCTTTTTATCACCGATCAATCAATCAAAGTTGATGGAAAATTAATTAACGAAAAACAACCGACGCGTTTATTTTTATTTTATAAACCCGTCGCCACAATTTGCACAACGTCAGATCCTGAGCGTCGCCCCACCGTTTTTAGTTTTTTACCCAAAAACTTACCACGCTTAATTAGCATCGGCAGACTCGATTTTAATACTGAAGGTCTATTGCTTTTAACCACCAATGGAGCGGTTGCAAGATATATCGAACTTCCAAAAAATAAATGGATTCGCAAATATCGTGCTCGTGTTTTTGGCACTCTAAATCATGAAAGACTTACGCTTTATCAAAAGGAATTACCATCGAAGGAATTAAATATGGTCCAATTAAAGTAGAAATCGACACCGAAAAAGATTCGAATTCTTGGCTTACAATTTCTTTAACCGAAGGCAAAAATCGCGAGATTCGCAAAATTATGGAGCATATCGGCTTACAAGTGAATCGTTTAATTCGCGTTTCTTTTGGTCCTTTTATTTTGGGAAGCATGAAGTCGGGCGAGATAGTTGAAGTTTCGAAAAAGGCTTTAAAAGCTTCAGTTCCCGAAATAGTTTAAATTCATTAATTATGTTACTCCTCAATAACATTCTCAAAAAAAATAGTTCAAAAATTTTTATAATTAGTTTTTTGATTTTATTTTTTGAATTAACTTTGATTCGCTACATAAGTGCCTCGATTGTATCAATAAGTTTTTATTCAAACATAATTTTATTAGCAAGTTTTTTTGGCGTTGGCGCTGGATGTTTGCTGAACATAAAAAGAAATCTATTCAATTATTTTCCCGCATTAATATTAATTTTATTAGCGATATTAAACTCTTCTCTTTTAATTATAAACACCTCGAAGAGCGAGATGATAATGTTTCAAGTCGTTGGGGGAGAATATAAAATACCAAGTTGGCTAATTATAATTTTTATTTTTTCATTCGTTGCTTTTTTATTTTTAATCCTCGGTCAACAATTAAAATTGGCATTTCGCAATTTTGAAAAATCAATTGACGCCTATATTTTTGATCTACTTGGAAGCCTTGTCGGCGTTATCACCTTCAACCTTCTTTCTTATTTTGAATTGGGCTTTGTTTATTGGATTTCCATTTCTTGTATCTTGTGGCTTCTCATCAATCACACTCACAAAAAACCCGCAGAAAACAAAAAATATGACAGTATTTTGGTTTTGATGTTAGTAATTTCTTTTTCGCTGTTTTTAAATATTATTCATGAAAATTCTTGGTGGTCAAAATATTATTTTATCAAATTAATAGAATATAAAAAAGGCGAATATTATCACATTTCAACCAATAAAACTGGTCATCAAGCGATGGAAATAAAACCAGATTTGTGGTTTTATCAAATGCCTTATGATTCATTTAAAAATCCACAATATGATGATATTTTGATAATAGGTGCGGGTAGCGGTCAAGATGCTTCAATTGCATTACAAAATAATGTAAAAAACATTGACGCCGTTGATATCGAGCCGAGATTAGTTGAACTCGGTAAACAGTTTCATCCTCTTAAGCCCTATAGCGACCCGCGAGTTAAAATAACCATAGCCGATGGTAGAAATTTTATCGAAAATCAAAAAGACAAAAAATATGATTTAATAATTTTTGCATTAACCGATTCTTTAACATTGGCTTCTAACAGCTCAAACACAAGGCTGGAAAGCTATTTAATGACAGTCGAATCCTTTGCCAAAGCCAAATCTATTTTAAAAGAAAATGGCATGTTAATGCTCTATAATAATTATCGCAAAGATTGGTTGATTGCAAAATTAACAAAAATGTTAGAACAAAATTTTGCTGATAAAGTTTTGGTGATTAATTCGCAAATTGACGAAAATGCACTTTTAATGGCGGGTAATAAAATTAACGATTTTAACGAGCCTCAATTTATCAAAGAAAAAATTAATTTAACTTTTAAAAAAGCTGATGAAATTGACCCGGAAAATCAAGTTGGAACTGACAACTGGCCCTTCTCCTATTTATTTAAACCCTCAATTCCAAATTCCTATTCATACATCATTTTATTCATTTTAATTATTAGTGGAGGGGTGATATTTTTATTCTTGAAAAAATATAAAGCCACACCAGAAAACAAAAATCTATCTTGGCAAAAATTCTTAACAATAATTCCTTGGCACATGTTTTTTTTAGGAGCGGGTTTTATGCTTCTCGAAACCAAAAATATTATCAATTTTCAATTGCTTTTTGGATCAACTTGGATCGTTAATTCTCTAGTTTTTATCGCCATTTTAGGTCTGGCATTAACTTCGGCAATTTTAACTAAAATAAAATTGATTATTAATAAAAAAGTTCTTTATTTTTTAATGATTTTTGCCATCGCAATTTCAATTTTATTTCCGTTAAAATCTATCATTGAATTACCTTTTTATTTAAAATATTTATCGGCGGTTTTAATTTCATTATTACCAATTTTTTTCGCCAATTTAATATTTTCAAATCATTTTTCTCAACAAAATAATGCCGAAATTTCTTTTGGATTAAACATGGTTGGAGCGATTTGTGGCGGTCTTCTCGAATATCTTTCAATGCTTTACGGTTACCATTTTTTACTTTACGTGATTGGGCTTTGTTATCTTGTGGCAATTATTTTCGTTGAATATATTTATTGCAAAAAATCATAAATTATGTGCGATTGAAACTACACTACTTTATTTCAATCCAATAATTTTGTGGGTTTGCAGTGAAAGAAAATAGCCATTTTCTTCACAAAAATCCAAACATTTTTGTAAATTTTCTTTATTCTTTTTTTCATCATATTCATCCATCGGTTGAACATAAATTGAAAGCTCATTGCGACTTGCCTGCCCTACTTCGCCGACCTCTGAATAATCTTCATCACTTGCTGAAATTATAAATTTTAACGCATCAATTTTTTGCAAAATATCGGGACGCAAAATATGATATTTATGATTAGAAATTTTTGGCGAACAAATAATTCTAATTTCACTTGGAAGCTCTCTAAAAACGGTGCCGTTGGTTTCGATTTGCACTAAAAATTTTAACAAAATTAATTCTTTACAAAGTTTTTCAATTGGTTGACGCATCGGCTCTCCGCCTGTGATAACCACTAATTTTCTAACGATTTTTCCTTGCGAATTTTTAGAAAGTTCAACAACTTTTTGTAAAATTTCCGTTAATGAAAAATTTTTAAAACTATCGAATTCAGTGTCGCAAAAATTACATTTTAAATTACAACCGCCAAGACGAATAAATATCGCCCCTTGCCCAACAAAAGGTCCTTCACCCTGAAGGGTTGGGAATATTTCTTGGATGTCCAAAAAATCTCCAGAATGTTGTTCTATTTTTAAAATTTTATTTTTACCAAACATAGACTCTTGAAAATATTTTTTTTATGAATTAAATGATAATTTATTACAAAAATTCATCAACAAAATTTTTTTAATTATGCAAAAACTCAATAATAAAACAAACTTCGGCACAAAAAAATTATTCAAAGGACTTTATAATTTTGGCAAAAAAATCACTTCATCAAAAATAATTTTTGCTTCAATTTTTTTAATAATTGGTTCGTTACTAACTTATTCATGTCAACAACATCAAGACTTTAAGCCCCGCAAAAAATCACATCATTCGCATTTTTTTCATGATTTTGACGATGATTTTAATGATGATTTTTTCGCCGAATTTGATGAAATGCATGAAAAAATGGAGCGTGCTTTTAAAAATCATCACCAAATAATGCGTCAAACTTTTGAAGAAAATAATAAAATTTTGGACAATTCTAAAATTTCAAAAATTCAAGCTTCTTTGCAACATTTTGAAGATGAAAAAGCGCATAATTTTGAATTACAATTTTTGGGAATTAAACCTGAAGAAATTAATGTTTTGATTGAAAAAAATTATTTAATTTTTAGTTCAAAAAAAGCTGATATTGTTAGCATAAAAGATGATAATAAAACTACGCAATCAAGCTCAAGCGCCGATTTCTATTACGCTTCATATTTGCCCGAATATGATGAAAAAATTTCCCCCGAAATTGTCAAAAACAACGAAAAAATTAGCGTAAAATTGTTAAAAAAACTTGGCAATAAAAATGAAAATTCTTCGATTAAGAAAAAGAGGAAAATTTAAATTTATTATTCTTGATCATCTTAATTAATTGAACCGCATAAATTAAGAAAGTAATTTACAATATTAATTAACTTTTTATAAGTAAAAAGGTTTTAAAATCTTTATTCTTAATGTTGTTTAATTAAAAATGCTAAGCTCCCCATCTGCAAATATTTTTGGATCTTTAAACTATCTATTTCAAGAGCAATCTTCAAAGGAAGGCCAACCCTTGCCCAACGCCCCATTTAGTTTAACTGGAGCGGTTAGCGGTGGAAACGCTTTTGCCTCTCCGCTAGCTCCCGATCAACAACCTAAAAAGAGAAAAATTTATTTAGATTACGCTTCATTTTATCGTTTATGGCGCCCCGAACAACTAGCACTAATAATTGCCAAACTTCAACAAGAAGAGTTTGAGGTTGCTTTCATTCAAAATGATGTAAATGGAAATATTTTTGCAAGTTCAATTGAAGATAAAGCTGAAGGGGACAATAAATATGATTACAAATTTAAAGATAAAAATGGCAAAGAAATAGGCATTTTTGAGCTTTCAGATGATTATATCAAAGAAAATTTTTCCAAACTCGATCACGAAAAAAGCATTGAAAGACTTGGCTTAGTCCGCGATGAATCGATTATTTTAAGTTTTGAGCAATTTGATCAAATTCATAAAGTTTTTACGCAAGAGCGTTGGGATGATAAATTGGCAATAGGTTCTATTATTGATTATATTGTTTCTGAGAATAATAAGGATATAATTTTAATATCAGAAAAATTTTCGCTTTTATTGCAACACAAAGACTTCGATATTAATGATTCAAGGACATTGGGAGCATTAAATCATTTAGCCGCTAAATTAGTATATAATACTAATATTGAAAATTTGTTTAATAAAATAGAAGACGTTAAAATTTTGGAAGATTTATTTGACAAGATTCCCTCTCTTACTTTCTTTGAAAAAGAATTAGAGCAAAATGAAAAAGCAAAAATAAATATTCAAAAAACTATTTTAGAATATTTATGGTATAGCTCTTCAAATTTTGAAGCTGTTGTTAATAGGGCAAAAACCTTAGATGAATTTAAAAGCATGAGTCATGAAGAAATTGCTGAAAGCATCGATCCCGAATGTATTACATTTTCAATCTCTATAAACAAAGGTTCATATCCCGCCGATATTTTTGAAAGAATTCCAAAGCATAAACTTGCTGAAACAACTATAGATGATCTGCATTTTTCATATATTTTAACTATTGTTAAACAAAAAAAAGATGACATCTCCTTTGATTTTAATTTTATTAACCACGAGGGTAAGAATCTAATTGAGATTACAACTAATCAAGAAAAAAATATTGCAAATAAAAAAATTAATTTAGAAAAATTTATTGAATTATTTTCAAACTCAGAAATCAATCAACATTTTAATCTTACCGAGCGATTTGGTAATGATATCATTAACTATTTGGAACAAAAAAATCTGCTGGGAATTTGCAATTCCTTTTCTTTAAATAATCATTCAAACTTTCTTGAGCAATTAAATGATAATCAAAAAACACAATTTATAGATTTATTGAAAACTAAAACTAGCGAAGAAAAAGCCTCAGGCTCGATTGACAAAATCTATAAAGTCAAAATATTATCAATTTTACAACATCATTTAGATCAACCTGAAATATTGGAATTAACAAAATCTATATTAAAAAAATTTAGTAATAATCAATATTCGTACGATTTTTCATTTTACGATATTAATTTAACTCCCACATTTCAAGATTTACTCCTTGAAATGCATGATTCCAATGAAATTGATTTGCAGAGAATTAAATTTAAAAAAAATAGTCATCTCTATCTCAAATTTAATGAGGCAGATAAATCAGATGAAAATATAAATAGATCTTCAAAAGAATTAACATCATCGCCTTTGCAAATTACCTTATTAAATTTAAATGAAGAATATTTAAAAAGAATCAAAACTGAAATTACCTCTGGAGAGTTGGATGCTAGCAAAATTTTAAGTATAAATGTTCGTGGAATTGGAGAGGTAGATTCAGGTGCAAAAAAAACTGAAAAAGAAGATTTATTAACTGAATTTGTTGAGTTATTTCCAAATTTAAAGCATGCAAAAATTGATACAAAAGATATTCCCGAATTTAAATCAGAAAGATTTAAATCACCAAGATTTATACTAAAAATCTACAATTCTTCACAATCTTCCAAACCCCCAGTAAATGTTCAGCCAATTCAATCTTCGCAACAATCGCAATTTCAATTTAAAGCCACTAAAAAAGGTGATACAATTTTTATAGGCAATGCAGGGGGAAGTGGTGCCGACAAAAAAGACACCACAAACACATTTTTAATGGAAGAAACTGGAAAAATTATTAAGCGTCCAGCTAATCATAAAAAATCACTATACCTTAGAGAAGCTTCACAACATTTGAATCCAAAATTTGCAAGCATAGGAGATGAGTTATTTGTTGATATTGATCCATCTAAAGCAACTCCAACCCCAGAAATTCAAAAATTTTCAATAAAAGAATTCGAGAGCAGAAAAACACAACTTGAAAGAGATTCTTCACAAGACAAAACTATTTGTTCTTTTTCAAAAACTTTAAAAAGTGGAAAAAAAACTACACTCCCCTCAATCTCTCCCGATAATAAAATTATTGGTTATTATACCGATCCACCTTCGACTGATGTTAAATTTTTCAAAGATGAAAGTGGTTTTTATTATGCCCAAACCAACAAAAGATGTAAAATTCATTATATAATTGAGGGGAAAGAATTACAATTAAAAGAAATAAATGACCAAAATTTGAAAGACTTGGATCCAAGGGTCACAACAATAATTAAAGATTATGTAGGTGAAGCTAAAGGAAGCTTTCCTTTATCTGTTAAAAATGATCAATATAAGTTGCCACAATTTTCTGCAAAAAAACAATTTTTTGATGATCTTTTTAATATTGATAATAAAGGCTCTTGTCGTCATCGCGTAGCATCTTTGGCTCATAAATTTGAAGAAAATAGTCTTAAATGTGGTGAAGATTATAGAATTATCGGCGTCAATGGCAATCACGTGGTTTTGGAAGTAAAAAAACAAGGTAATACATGGGCAACTCTTGATTTAGGTGGAGAACAAACAAAACTTGTTGAAAGAAAACCAAGCTTATTATCTAGATTTTTTAAATCTACTACTGCGAGCCCAACATCATCATGCCTTTCTTGTTTTGGCTATGGAATTAAAAAATCAGAAAAACCTATACAAACCAAAACACCATCTCAAAACCCCTCTTCGCCAACACTTTTATCAATAAAGGAAGCTTCAATCCTTGAGCAATCATTAGCCGAACTCCGCCAACTCCCAAAAATTAAAGATATAACAAATTTCAAATCAGAATTTAGTCAATTCATAGCAAAAAAAGACTCTTCATCATTATATTTAAAAACTAGCAATAGCGAAGAATTAAAAAATTATTTACTAAGAATGAGTAGCGATTCGCAAGATTCAAACTCAACCTCCCTAACCACTTCCGCTCTAAGCTTCCAAGCTTTTTATGTTTCTTCGCCACAAGATTTAACCATAAAAAAATCAACAATTCATGTTAAAAATGGCACTAAAGATTTAGCAATAACCGATGACACTCCGCTTTTTTCATTTTTACAAAATGCGGAACAAAATAAAAACAAACAACATGTTTTAATCATCGATTGGGGGAAGTTTGACGCTGGCACGCAAGTGGCTTTTAACGCCATGTTTGACAAGGGTTCTCGCAAAATTGATGGTGAAAAAATTCCCGATAATGTTAAAATTATCTGCATCGATGATTCCAAGCAAAAAACACTCGATAACTCGATATTATCAAGATTTGGTCGGAGTCTTGACGTAAGTCCAATCAGAAAAGAAGATTTAAAATTAAAATCGCCAAGCGCAGCTTTACCAAACATCGAAAAAATTGAATTTGATGGCGAAGGTTTTGCCGATTGGCGTGAAAAATTATTTGGTAGATTTGTTGTTAATGGCGCTAAAATGGAATGGCAAAAAAGTGATTTTGTTAAATCTTTGGAAGCTTTTGGAACCACAAATTCCGACTCGAATTTACAATTAGATTTTAAAAATTTTTCCACTTCGCAACAACAAGAAATGAAGATTTTCTTTGCACAAGCTCAAGCTTCGGGATTAATTAATTATCACGATTATGAAATAAAAATTCCGCGCTCTTTAACTCTTAATTTTACTAAAAAAGAATTTGAATTTGAGAATATTTTGCAATCTTTTGCATCAAAAACTCAAGATTTAGAAACTTCTTCGCCATCTTTACCAACATTAAAAATTTATAAAGATGTTCAGGCTTCGAAAATTCTTCCGCAAGATACTTATTTGATTAATTCATTTCTTTTTAATCAATTATTAATTCAACCTAAAATCGAAGATGGTCAATATCGAGAGGAGCTTGGACTAATTGAACAAGCAAGTCAATCATCATCAAAAACTTTAAAACTTTATCTAAGCGAAGATTTATCAAATGAACAATTTTATTGTTTACTTAATCAAGCGAAAGAACATCAGGTTTCTTTGGAATTAACTTTAGCCCAGGGCGTTAAAATTCCCGATCAGGAATTTAATAAATTTGTTGAAAATAAATCGATTGCTCAAGAAGATTCGGGAGCGGGAGTTTCTGGAGCGAGAATTTCAGGAGATTTAGTTTTTGCTTCGATTAGAGTTTCAAAATCACAACCATTGGAAACATCTTCAAAACCGCCCCGAATAACCATCACCAACAATATTGAAGAATCATTAAATTCACTCAAAGAATCTTTATCGTCTCCAACAATTATTAACATTGAAGACGCTTCATATTCTGATTTATTTGGCAAGAATCAACATAAATTAGTCTCAGAACATAATGCTCAACATTTTGCTTTTGAAAAAATCGAAAGCGACCTTAAAGCCAAGCTTGATGGGGGCGAATCTGTGATTCTCAAAGGCGAATTTTCTGCTGAATTATTACCTTTACTTCATCCGCAAATTTTGGATTTGCAACAACAATATTCTAATTTATATTTTATAATTGAGGATAAAAATGTTTCGAAATCCAAACCACAATCCTCAAAACTTTCTTGGCTTGATCCATCTCTTTACGAAATAAAACATTCTCCCGAGACCGCAAAAATAGATAAGAAAATTGCAAGAGAAGATCATCCTTGCGTCGAAGATAAAATTTCTGACAATTCAAAAGCAGAGTCCGAAAAATTTATCCAAAAACGCAAAACAGATCTATCAGAATTTCTTCAAGAAAATCCAATCCTCCAAATCTTTGGTCATAGCGGAGTTGGCAAAAGTTCGTTATTGCGTGAAGTTGAAAAAAGTGGCTTAACTCAAGCAGGAGATGTTGCGGTTTACAATGAATTAACTGGCTTTGACTCTTGGGCGAAGGATAAATCCGAAAGCAAAACCAAAATCTTAGTAATCGATGAATTTAACGTTGATGGCTCCACCAATTTTACCATGTTTCGCGATTTAGCCAATAATCCAACAACATTTCCGCAAACAATTTTTCACGATGGAAAATCTTATGAATTAGATGCAAGTCACAAAGTAGTTTTTCTCGGCAATCCACCAAATTATGGCAATCGTTTTAAACAAAAATTATTCGAAGATTGCCAAATTCCCGAATGGCATTTGCAAGATTTTCCGGTTGATTATATTTACGAAAATATTTTAAAAACACCAATTTATGATGGTTGTTCTGAAGATATTAAAACTAAAATAAATGAAGAAGAATTTAAAAAAATCGCCATCGAACAAATCAAAGATTACAAAGCCAAAAATCAAGGTCTTCCAGCCGATGACGGCATGCCTAAAGAAACGGTGCGAGAATTACAAGAAAAAGTTTTAAAAGAAATTGTAAAACAAATATCTCCAACCGAAACCAAAGAAGTTCAAAACGCTAATTTTATCGCCACCCCATCTAATCAACAAAGCATTGATGAATTGCAATCAGCAATTCAGATTAGGCAATTACAAAAACAAGGTGAACTGCCATCAAATTTTTTAGGAACTTGCGGAGTAATTTTTGAAGGCGATTCTGGCGTTGGCAAAAGCGTTATGATCGAAGCAGTGCTTGAAAATCGCGGAATTACAAAAATCGATTCATTGGAAGACTTAGAAAAAGAAGCAAAAGAAACCAACGCAAAAAAACCTCATCATTACTACAAAATCTCCGCCAGTATGCCGATCGAAGAAATTAAAAAACAATTAATTAAAGCCTTTGAGCTCGGTGTTATCGTTGTTTTTGACGAGATGAACACTCGCATCAAAGATGGTGGCTTAGAAAAAACCATCAACGCATTATTAACGGGTCAACATCCCGAAGATCCAAAAATCAAACCTCAAGCTGGATTTATGCTTATTGCCAGCGTCAACAAGGCAACAAATGCCGGCAGGACAGCTTTTAGCCCCGCCATTCTTCATCGTAGCACCGTTATCAAAGCCGAATCTTTACGAGAATATACCCAAGAAGATTTTGAGAAGATTATTGGGAATTGGGTGAAAAGTGATGCATCGCTTAACAAAGAATTTGGAGCGCAAATTGATTTCATTCAGCATGTCATTAATGAAAACTCAATAAAAGAAACCGCTAAACAATTTAAGAAAATAGTTAGTGCCGAAGATAATCAAGACAATTTACGCGATTTGAAAAGCAAATTACCGCAAATTTTGCAAAAATTAAATAATAATAATCCTGTTCAGCAATTATTAAGAATTTTAAAATTAAATAGGTAAAAAACTAAAAACCCAAAGCAATTAATGTTTTAACATATTCATTTTGTGGCTTTGAAAAAATCGACTTAGCATCTTGATATTCAACGATTTCACCATCTTTCAAAACTGCAATATCATCGGCAATTTTAGCAATAACTTCTAAATCATGTGAAATTAAAATATAAGAAATTTTTTGATTTTTTTGCAATGAAATTAATAAATTCAAAATGTCATTTTGCGTTGCAAAATCAAGTGCCGAAGTCGGCTCGTCTAAAATTAAAATTTCGGGATTTAAAATTAAACTTCGCGCTAAAGCCACTCTCTGCCTTTGTCCGCCCGAAAGTTGATGCGGAAAATTATTATATAAAATTTCGTCGAGATTCATTTTTTTCATAATTTCACGAACATCTTTTTCAAAATTTTTAGTGGCAATTTTATGAATAATTAAACCTTCAGAAATTATATCACAAACCTTCATGCGCGGGTTCAAACTCGAATATGGATCTTGAAAAATTATTTGGATTTTGCGACGCAATTCTACGCTATTTTTTTGCCAATTTTTATCGCCAAATAAATTTATTTGTCCCGAAAATTTAGTTAAATTAACCAAAGCCTTGGCGAGCGTTGATTTGCCTGATCCGCTTTCGCCAATTATTCCTAAATTTTGATTAGCTTTTAAGGAAAAATTTAAATTTTTAATGGCATAAAATTCTTGATGCTTTACCGTTAAATTTTTAATTTCTAAAATTTTTTCAGAGCCAATGAAATCATGTTTTTCAAGGTCTCGCTTGATTTCAAAATTATCATTTAACTTCTCGCCAATTTCAATAATTTCATCGGCTAGTTTTGCCACCGCTTGACGATTATGACTTATCAATAAAATGGCAATATTTAAATTTTTTGAGAGGTTTTTTAGCAATTTTAAAATCTCATTTTGCACTACGGAGTCAAGTGCTGTCGTTGGTTCATCGGCAATAATAATTTGCGGATTATTGGCAATCGCAATCGCAATCATAACGCGTTGTTTTTGTCCGCCCGAAAGTTGATGTGGATAGTTGTTTAACCTCGGAATCAAAGCCTCGAGCTCAACATCTCGCATCAAATTATGCAAACGATTTTTTAATTCATTTTTGCTAATTTTTGGATGATGAATTTTAATCGCCTCCGCAATTTGCTTACCAATTTTATGGAGCGGATTAAGCGCGGTATTTGGATCTTGAAAAATAAAACCAATTTTTTTGCCACGAATTTTTTGCAAAGATTTTTCGTCAAGTTGCAATAAATTTTGATTTTCAAATAAAATTTCGCCACTAATTTTAGCGTTATTTAGCAATCTTAAAATACTGAGCGCGATGATTGATTTACCTGATCCGCTTTGCCCGACTAAAGCACAAATTTTCGCCGGTTTAATTTCGCAACAAAAATTTTTAACCACTAAATTTTCTTGTTGGTTGCGATTTATAAAACTAATATTGAGATTGTTAATTTTTAGAAGCATTTTTTATAAAATTTTTTTATAATTCTTATTCTTTTAATCAAAAAATCAAATTAGTTTTAGAGTTTATGCATAAAAAAACGATTATGTGGTTTCGTCAAGATTTGCGAATTAGCGACAACCCCGCCCTCCTCTGTGCCATTGAAAATGGCGCCGTTATGCCAATTTATATTTTTGAAGAACAAGTTGGCGACAACCGAAAAATTGGCTCGGCGAGCAAATGGTGGCTTCATCACAGCTTAGATTCCCTAAATAAATCTCTCGACAATAAATTAAATTTTTATTGCGGTGATGCTAAAAAAATTCTGGAGAATTTGGTTGCTGAATTTGATATTGCAGGAATATTTTGGAATCGTTGTTATGAACCTTTGCGCATTAAAAAGGACCGTGAAATAAAAGCATTTTTTAAGCAAAAAAATATTATCGCACAAAGTTTTAACGGCTCACTTTTGTGGGAACCGCATGAAGTTTTAAAAAGCGATCAAACTCCTTATAAGGTCTTTACGCCTTACTATCGCAAAGGTTGCCTACTAAAAACCGAACCGCGAAAACCTTTAAAAAAACCCGAGAATTTTGCAATTTTTCACG
>Ga0114966_10003816_pt1 | contig 13085 bp, 12 predicted proteins | sample M_130207_XF_Meta_FD_87029 | JGI IMG/M metagenome (GOLD analysis project Ga0114966, IMG submission 87029) | Freshwater microbial communities from Lake Montjoie, Canada to study carbon cycling - M_130207_XF_MetaG | ecosystem: Environmental > Aquatic > Freshwater > Lake | place: Lake Montjoie... | reverse complement strand
GACCTGCACGGGATTGACCCGGACTTCTCTCAGATTGAGATTCACGGTCGGCTCGATACGCTTATCTGGCGCGATCTGGCGCGCGTGCACGGCTACCCCACTGACGCTGCCTCGCACGCAATGTTCAAGCGCAGTTACGGCGAGCATCTTGAACGTCGACTTGCCACCAACAACACGGTGGAACGATTTCATGGAGCCAAAGAACTCGTCGATGCAACCCGCGCTGTTGATGGGCTCACCATCGGGCTCCTCACTGGAAACTACGAATTCACTGGCAACCTGAAGGTTCGCCATGCGGGGATCGATCCGACGCACTTCGTAATCAATGCGTGGGGCGACGACGGTCCAGATCGCCGCAGTTTGGTGCCAGTTGCCATGCGTCGCTACGCCGAGCACCACGGCCGACCGGTGGCTCCACAAGATGTCATCATTATTGGCGACACACCAGCTGATGTCGATTGCGCGCATGCATCCGGTGCGCGCGTGATTGCCGTTGCAACTGGACACTTTGATGTTGATTCACTGCGCGCGGCGGGGGCAGACCTTGCAGTCCACGACCTCACTGACACGCCCATGTTGCTGCGCTGGATCACTGCGAAGGCGTGACCGAACCGCGGAACCCGGCACTGTCAACCAATCGAATTAGTGACGGTTGATGCGCTCGCTCAGGGGCATCAGAATCCGCGGAATGAGCCGCTGCTCAACAAGTCGTTCACCATGTCCAGCGAGCGCCGCAAGTATGGTCGGCAACTCTTCCAATGACTTCACTGGACCGGTGCGACGGACGGTGAGCATGACACTCAGCGGATCAAGACCATCGCGCCCCGCCGCCGGTTCGCCGCCGCGCGGCAGCCGCGTCTTCACCTCAAGGTAGACATGCATGTCCGGAGCATCTGAGAGCGCAATTGCCAAGAAGGGCTGCGAATCAAGAACGTTGTCCGTTGCGATTTCAGCAAATTCACCCAGTGCCGAGCCACCGAGAAGCGCATCAAGCACAACTTCGTCGCGATTTCCTTCGCACTCAAAGTCGAATGCGTACACCAATTCAAGGTGATCAACATCCAGCGGACTGATTGAGAGAAAGTATGGCGCCACTTCAAGCACGGTGCGATGCATTCGATACGCATCTTCAAGAGTCGTGGGATTCACCCAGCCGCTCTTCAAGGACGTCTGCCGCATACCGATCCACAGAAATTCCCGATCATCTTCGCCGGACTCCAACGCCACTTCACCATCGGGATATCGGTGCAGGCTTGAAAGGCGCGGCATCTCCTTGCGGAGGCGGCCAAAGAGATCAAGTACTGGCTCGCGCGCGGCGGGCAAGTCCATCTTGAGTGCAAGCTTCTGGTTGATGCAGAAGTCGCGACACAGTGCGCTGAAGTCTGACATGGTGTGCGCGCCCGAGAGATGCGGCGATGACGTGCGTCAGACCGACGGTGCCGGACCGGTGCCGCCCGAGGCCGCTCCCATGCGGTCGGCGTGATGCGAAATTGAGGTGGCGATTCGCTCACGAGCCTGCTGCAACTTCTGCTCATGAGCCTTGCGGTGCTTTCGACGCCAGGCAAGGATGCGCCAGACCGCAAACAGCACGATCGGCAGAAGCAGAAGGACGATGCCTCCGGCAAGAATTGGCACCCAAACAGCCAAAAGCGTGGCGATGACCGCAAGCACGGTTTCGGCCATTCCGTAGATTGGATTGAGCCAGCCAATGGTGAGCACCGAACTCGAGACACGACCAGCAATCGAAGCGGCTTCAACACCCGATGCCGTCATCGCGCCCACAATGATTCCGAGTGACCACGCAACTGCGGGGTGCAACAGGGGTGTGGCCGGCAAGGCACTTGCCACGTCGCCGGGCATCATGATGTCAAGCTGACTCGTCATCAACACAGCACCCGCGATCGCGGCGAGCGGCGCTGCGAGCAGGTCGAGTGCGTGATCGACCCATGGAACCAAGAATCCCACGATTTCAACAACCGTTGCGGTGCCAAAGAGGACGATCGCCGGGGTTGCGCCAAGCCATTCAAATGAAGGACCAACAACCAGCATGTCCGCGCGGACGGCGATTGATGCAACGAAGAGCGGCAGGAACACCCGCAACCCGCAGGCTGCAGAGAGTCCAAGTCCCGCACAGAGTGCCATGAAAATATGCATGATGGGAGCGCCAGTGACGGCGCTCAACCCGCCTTTGCTTCGAGGTACTTCTCAACACTCTTCACGTCCGCAGCGATCTGCGGAGTCATACGGAGCGTGAAGGTTGCACCCTTCTCAACAAAGACAACGCGGGTGCATTCTTCACGAGCAAGCCAGATGCGACCAGCTCGGGCAGTCCGGCGATTGCCGCTGCGGAGACGCTCGCGCTTGAGGCGGTTCAACGCGCCCTGCACACCGGGGTTCATGCGCATGAGGCGAAGCAGCGTCTGTTGGCGACGGTGCTCGACTGGAATGGCGGTGATGGTGAACTGGACGGTGGGGCTCGTTGCGGTGTTCGGCATGGTGTTCTCCTCGCGCAGGCAGGCTGCGCCGAGCCGCGTAGTGTAGCGGACCCCGCCGTTGCCGCAAGCGCGAAAGTCAGTGATGCTTATCGGCACCTACGGGGCAGCGTCCGGCTAGGCTTTGGACATGGCACACGGAACCATCGGTTGGATCGGAGCGGGCGTCATGGGCGCATCCATGGCAAGGCATCTGATGAAGGCGGGTCATCCGCTGATCATCCATACGCGCACACGGGCACGGGCGGAATCGCTACTTGCCGACGGGGCACGGTGGGCAGAATCAGCGCGGGACGTGGCTGAAGAGGCGGAAATCGTCTGTTCCATGGTTGGCTATCCAGAAGATGTCGAAGCGGCGCACCTTGGACCACACGGCACGCTGGCCGCCAAGCGCGCCCCCGCGCTCCTCATTGATTTCACTACGAGCAGCCCCGCCCTTGCACGCCGCATCGCCGAACGCGCTGCAGCGGCTGGCACGCTTGCCATCGATGCACCCGTCTCTGGCGGAGATATCGGGGCCCGCAACGCCACCCTTTCCATCATGTGCGGCGGGACGGATGCTGCTTTCCAAGCGGCTCAGCCGCTTTTAAGTCTTGTTGGCAAGACGATCGTGCTGCAGGGCCCCCCCGGCGCCGGGCAGCACACCAAAATGGTGAATCAACTGTTGATTGCCGGCACCATGCTGGGGATGGCAGAGGCACTTTCCTATGCCAAGCGGGCCGGACTGGATCCGGAAACTGTGCTTCAATCGGTCGGCGGCGGCGCGGCGGCAAGCTGGTCACTGACCAACTTAGCCCCTCGAATCTTAAAATCTGACTTTGCACCCGGATTTTTCATCGAACACTTCCTGAAGGACCTTCGTATCGCGCTCGATGAAGCGCGTGCCTTGGGCCTCGACTTGCCCTGTGCCACCGCCGCTGAGCGCACCTATGCGGCGCTTGCGGAGGCTGGCTACGCACGCTCCGGGACACAAGCCATCGTCCACGCCTATGGATGGTGAACGAATATCCTGACTTCCCCACGCACTGTCTTTGACACGAAATGAGAACACTATGACCACGATCACCCAACACGATATCGGTGCCATTGAGCAGAAGGTGAAGGCGGCTCATCCGCCGTTCGCGCTCCTGAAGCAGGAACTACAGCAAGTCATTGTCGGGCAGCACGAACTGCTTGAAGGCTTGATCATCGGTCTGTTGTGCAACGGGCACATTCTGATCGAAGGCGTTCCGGGACTCGCAAAGACGACCGCGGTTGCCACGCTTGCTGCTGCCATTCGCACGTCGTTCCATCGCATCCAGTTCACGCCCGATCTCTTGCCGTCGGACTTGATCGGAACCATGGTGTACAGCCCAGCCACGCATGAGTTCAGCGTGAAGAAGGGTCCAGTCTTCGCCAACATCGTCCTCGCCGACGAAATCAATCGCGCACCCGCCAAGGTGCAGAGCGCGCTGCTTGAAGCGATGCAGGAACGACAAGTGACCATTGGCGGCGAGACCTTCAAGATGGACGACCCCTTCTTGGTGCTTGCTACGCAGAATCCAATTGAACAGGAAGGCACTTACCCGCTCCCCGAGGCGCAGGTGGATCGGTTCCTATTGAAGATCGTGATCACCTACCCAACGCGCACGGAAGAGCGGCAGATTCTCGATCGAATGTCGCGCACCACTGGCAAGATTTCCGTGAAGCCGGTGATGCAACCCGAAGAGATCCGCGCTGCACGCGCTGTCGTTGACGAGATCTTTGTGGACGACAGCATCAAGGACTACATCGTCGCCTTGGTTGTTGCGAGCCGCGATCCCGCTGCGTACAAAGTGCCGGTGAAAGATCTGCTGCAATACGGGGCCTCGCCGCGTGCGACACTGGCACTTGCGCAAGCCGCGCGTGCCAAGGCATTCATCGATGGTCGCGGGTTCGTAGTACCGCAAGACGTCAAGGATGTGGCGCACGCCGTACTTCGCCATCGCCTTGGTCTCAGTTATGAAGCCGAAGCATTGGAGAAGACCTCCGATGATGTTGTGCGCGCGCTTCTTGAGCATGTCCCCGTTCCCTGACCACCGCTATGCAGACGTCTGAACTGCTTCGCAAGGTCCGCCGCATCGAAATCCGCACGTCTCACCTGGTGAGCGACGTGATGGCGGGCCAGTTCCGTTCCGCATTTAAGGGACGCGGAATGGAATTCGAGGAAGTCCGCCCGTATCAGTACGGCGATGACGTTCGCTCTATTGATTGGAATGTCAGCGCTCGAACAGGTTTCCCGCACGTCAAGTTGTTCCGCGAAGAGCGCGAGCTCACGGTGATGTTGGCGGTTGACCTGAGCGGCTCACTTTCCTTCGGAACGCATGCGCAATTGAAGCGCGAATTGGCTGCGGAAATCGCGGCGACGATCGCATTCAGCGCCATTCGCTCGAACGACCGTGTTGGCCTCGTCTGCTTCACCGATCGCGTCGAACTTGTTGTTCCGCCGCGAAAGGGTTCGCGCCATGTGTTGCGCATCGTTCGTGATCTGTTGGCTTTCGAACCAACGAGCCGTGGCACGGACATCGGTGGTGCTGTTGCCGAGGCAACTCGCATGCTCAGCCGTCGCTCGGTGCTCTTTGTGATCAGCGATTGGCGTTCCAATACCGTCTCTGCCAAAGGCGGTGAGCCATGGGAAGACGCGCTACGCATTGCGCGCATGAAACACGATGTGATTCCTGTCCTGATTCGCGATCGCCGCGAGCATGCGCTGCCAGCACTTGGACTCGCTGAATTCATGGACGAAGAAACTGGCGAGTGCATTGTGGTTGACCTTGGATCAAAGGCGGTTCGCAATCGATTCGCGCAACTGGCTGCGGCCGAAGGATCCTTGCTCGACGAAACACTTCGCAAACTCCGCTCGGAAGCGATCCGCGTGGAAACTGGCAGTGACTTTGTTGCGCCGCTTACCACGTTCTTCCGCCGCCGCGAAGCACGGAGGGCACGATGAAGAAGACGCTTGCGACTTTCATCGCCGTCGTGCTCACTGTAAGTGGGCCGGCGCTTGCGCAAGACTCGAGCACTGCGCCGGTCATTGCGCCGCGCCCTGTCCCGCGCGCAACGGAACGCGCGCCCAAGCAGTCGCTTGTGGTGCAGGAAGTCAAAGAAGGCAAGCTCAGCGTGACTCGAACGCTCGATGCGCAGCACTGGCAGCCTGGCGCATCAATCACGATGCAAATCGTCGCTACCACGCCAGCTGACGTGTCGCTGCAACTTCCTGAAATTGGAACGACGTTCGGGCGCTTTGATGTACGCCCGGCATTGAGCAAGCCGTCCGCTGCCGGTCAAACAAGCATGGTGGCGGAACTTGTTGCATGGGAAGCGGGAACGCTTGATGTGCCTGCCGTCACAGTTTCCATGACCAGTGCTGATGGAACCAAGACGGCTGTCACGGTGCCCGCTACCAGCATCACGCTCACGACTCTCCTCGGCGGCAACCTTCCTCTGACCGAATTGGCGTCTGACATTCGCGGGCCAGTTGAAATCGATACACGCGCGTGGTGGTGGTGGCTGATTGCTGCAGGTGCAACCGCTATTGCTGGCGGATTTGTCTGGTGGCTCATGCGTCGACCAACACATCAGCCCGTGGTGATTCCGGTTGCACCCGATGAATGGGCGCGCCGCGAGTTTGACATCTTGGAATCGCAGCGGCTCCCCGAGCGCGGTGACGTGGAAGGATTCTTCGTTCGTCTTTCTGATGTCGTTCGCACGTACGTGGAGAGGCGTTACCAGATTGCTGCGCCCGATCAGACCACGCAGGAATTCCTTGGGCAAGCGGCGCACCATCCGAATCTTGCTGGTGAACACGAGCGCACGCTCGGTGCGTTTTTGCGCAGCGCGGACATGGTGAAATTTGCGGCGGCACGCCCGGGGACTGACACCTGCGCGCACGCCCTCACCGCCATGCGCGGATTTGTCGAGCGAACCGCCCCGCCTCCAAGCGAGGCGGAGTCATGAACGGATTCCACGAAAGCAGTGTGTGGTGGCTGTTGCTGCTCTTGGCTGTTCCAATGGCATGGATTGCCGTTGCCCGCCCTCGCTCGCGCGCCACGATCGGATTTCCTTCGGTTGCGCCGCTGCGTGCGGCCGGCGCCACGCTCGTTTCTCGCACTTGGTGGTTGCCGCTGCTGTTGCGGATGGCAGCGCTGGCAACGCTCGCCGTATGCATCGCGCGCCCGATCAAGGCCAACGAGCAAACCCGCGTCTATGTCGAAGGCGTCGCCATCGAGATCGTGGTTGACCGGTCAAGTTCGATGCTGGCAATGGACTTCCAGAAGGATGGCGAGCGCGCTGATCGATTGACGGCGCTGAAAGAAGTTGCCGGGCGATTCGTTCTTGGTGGCGCTGGACTTGATGGTCGTCCGAGTGATCTCATCGGGCTCATCTCGTTCGCCCGGTACGCCGACAGTATCTGCCCGCTCACGCTTGATCACGACTACCTCGTACAGGTGCTTGATACCGTTGCTGTTGCCGGCAATCGCGGCGAGGACGGCACGGCAATTGGCGAAGCGGTGGCACTCGCTGCGGAGCGGCTCCGCGACGCCACGGAACGCGGCGGCGATCTTCCGAAGCCAAAGAGCAAGGTGATCATTCTGCTCACCGATGGCGAAAATAACGCCGGCGATATTGCTCCAACGACTGCTGCTGAAATTTGCAAGACCTACGCAATCACCTTGTACGCCGTGGGGATGGGAACGATCGGCGAGGCGCCCTACCCAATGCAAATGCCGTTTGGTGGTACGCGGCTCGTGCCGGTCCCCGTACACATCGACGAGAAACTCTTGAAGGAGATGGCCACGCTCACTGGCGGTCAGTACTTCCGCGCTACCGACTCACGCAGTTTGGAGTCGATCTACGAAACTATCAATCGTCTTGAGAAGACCACCACCGAACAGCGGCGCTACTTGCAGTTCCGCGACTTGGCGGTTGAAGGTTCCGACATTGCCGGCGTGCAATTTCCGCCGCTCCTCTTGATTGCATTCCTATTGATCGCCGCTGAGCTGCTGCTCGCGCAGACGCGTTGGAGGATGTTGCCATGAATCCCATGGACTTCATGTTTGCCAATCCTGCAGCACTGAATTGGATCTGGGCAGTGCTTGCACTGGTGGTGCTTGTAGTCATCCGAACGCGCGGACGCGCGCGCACCATCGCTTCGTTTGCTGATGCGCCGCTCTTGCGTTCCATCGCGCCGCGTGCCAATGCAGCGCGGCCTTTCGTGCGTGCTGTGCTGGCGCTGGCTGCGCTGGCGGCATTGGTTCCTGCACTGATGGACCCGCGCTGGGGCGCTCAAGTTGAAGAGGTGAAGCGCCGCGGCGCAGATGTCTTCTTCGTTATGGATGTCAGCCGGTCAATGACGGCGCAAGATGCAACGCCTGACCGCCTTTCACGCGCACGGCAATTTGTAGAGGAGACCGTGGAGTCCCTTGGCGGGGACCGCATCGGACTGGTTGAATTCGCTGGTACTGCGGCGATGCGCGTTCCACTCACTCTGAATTACGGGGCATTCCGTACCACGCTCGGGGAACTCGTTCCACTTTCCGGTGCGCGCGGCGGCACCGCATTGGCGAACGCCATTGCACTCGCGGCCGCGAGTTTCCCGCCGGCATCTGCTGGAAGCCGCGCCATCATCATCCTCTCGGACGGCGAAGACCTCGACACCGGCGATGCCGATCCAATTGCCACTGCAAAGGCCGTACTCGAGAAGAACGGAGTGCATGTGTATGCAGTTGGAATCGGGGACTCCCGCGAAGGCGCGCGCATTCCGGAATCTCGCACCAAGGACGGTGTTCAATACCTCGTCTACGACGGTCAGGAAGTGTGGAGCAAGATGGACGAGCGCGTCCTCCGCGAGACCGCGCTTGCAGGTGGCGGCGCATTCATTCCAGCGGGAACCGGTCGCGTTGATATGGCACGTGCCTATGCGCAGACCGTCGGCGCGCTTGAACGCAAGGAATTTGAAGATGCAACAGTAACGCGTCGCACCCCGCGCTTCCAGTGGTTTGCTGGACTCGCATTTGTCTTCCTCCTTGTTGGAAGCGTCATCCCAGCGCGCCGCGCGCCCAAGACGGAGGATGGTGCGCAATGAATCGGACTACAGCGATTGCATTGGGTCTGGTGGCCTCGATTGCGCTCCACGCGTTCGGTCAAGTGAATCCCACGACGCGGCAGAACGCACCTCGGGCGGATGCTGGGCGGGCGGATGCGCCGATGGGAGGCGCGAAGAGTGCACCAGTGGCCGCGCGACAGACTCCGCCGATGGCAGGCGCGAAGGGTGCGCCTGGGACAGCAATGCCCGCGGCGCAAGGCAACGGGCAAGACGGTGGGCAACAGAGCGAGAAGGTTCGCGCGCCTGAGACGGCGCATGAACCAGTTGATTTCCGCAGCGCCGTTCGCGCGGGCGAGGCAGCGCATCAGAGCGGTGACTTTGCCGGCGCTGCCGCCGCATACGAAGCCGCGCTCGCGGCACGGCCTGATGCCGCCGACGCTGCGTACAACATGGGTGTTTCGCTCTACAAAGCAGGCAAGTTCCAGGATGCCGCCAAGGCGTTCGCGCGAGCAAGCAATGCAGCATCGAACGGCGAACATACCGACGCTGCGCTGAGTGCATCGAGCCTATACAACCGCGCTGCCAGTTTCTACAGCGCAACGCGAACGCAGGCCGAAGCCGCGCAGCGCATGCTTGACGAGCAGCGCACTGCAGCGACTGGCGAGGCGAAAGAAGGCCCCGAGGCAAAGATCGATCCCGAGGCCAAGATCGATCCCGAGGCACTGAAGCAAGCGATTGCCGATGCCAACAAGAGTCTTGGAGGATTCAAGGATGCGGCCTACGCGAACCCCGCTGATCAAGAATCTCGCGCAAACGCGGAGCAGAGCCTGCGCCTCATTCGCGCCCTCGAAGAGCTGAAGAAGAAGCAAGACGAGCAGCAGAAGAAGGACGACAAGAAGGATCAGGGCGACAAGAAGGACCAAGAAGACAAGAAGGACCAAGAAGACAAGAAGGACCAGGACGACAAGAAGGATCAAGGCGATAAGAAGGATCAAGGCGACAAGAAGGATCAAGGCGATAAGAAGGACAAGGGCGACAAGAAGGATCAAGGCGATAAGAAGGACCAGGACGACAAGAAGGACCAGGGCGACAAGAAGGACAAGGACGACAAGAAGGACCAAAACGACAAGAAGGACAAGGACGACAAGAAGGATCAAGACGGAAAGACTCCTGAAGATCAGAAGCCTCCAGAGGAGCCGAAGCCTGGCGAGCCGGGGCAGCCAAAGGATGGTCAAATGACCAAGGATCAGGCTGACCGCCTCCTGCAGTCGGTGCGCGATCGCGAGCACGAACGACGCGCCGCGCAGGAGCGCAAAGTGCAGGCCGAAGCCGCGCGCGGCCGTAAGCCGATCAAGGACTGGTGATCACCCGAATGCGTGTAAAGATCCTCTCCATCCTCCTCTGCCTCTCCCTCTCCCTGCTGCGAACCGCCGCCGCGGGAGACGCGCACTTCCGCATGCCGGAGGGCAATGCATACGAAGGCGCACCGATACTGGTAACCATTGAAGTCACTGATGCCGGTGATGTGAAGCCGCCGGTCGCTCCGGAAATCGCTGGCGCAACAGTTCGTGTGATCGAACGCGGTCGCCAGTCCATGACCGAACTACGCAACGGTCGCGTGCGCAATTCGTCCACGGTGACCTACGCAGTCGAAATCACGCCCGAACGAGCAGGCAGCATCGACATTCCCGCGCTCTCTGTGGAGGTTGACGGAAAGGAAATCCGCAGCAAGCCGCAGCGCGTTCAAGTCTTGAAGAGTGACGCTGGCAACCTTCTTTCCGCTGAAGTCATTGGCCTGCCGGCTGAGGGCTATGTTGGTCAGCCGCTCGACCTGATTCTTCGGATCAGCGTTCGCGCCTACAAGGATGCCACGTACGGTCAATTGAACGAGTCGCAGATGTGGCAACTCGTTGATCTACAGGGCAGCGAATGGGGCGTCTTTGAGCAGCAAGTCGGCGAACTCCGGCAGCGTAACGCCGCGCCGCGCGCGCAGCAGGAAATTCGGAATGGTGACACATACTTCAACTATGAATTGACGCGCCGTACGTGGCCGCCGAAGACAGGTGCACCGGAAATCGGCACGGTCCGCATTCGCATGACGTATCCGCTTGCGCTGCGTGAAGTGCAGAACCTCTTTCTTGATCGCCAACTCACGATCAGCGAATCACGGCCGCTCGCGATAACGGCGACTGCATCGGGAGTGACCATTCTTCCTCTTCCGGAGATTGACCGACCTGCTTCATTTAGCGGTGCGGTGGGTGCATTCGCGATTACCGTCACCGCCAAGCCAACGACTGTTGCTGTCGGCGATCCTGTGACGCTGACACTTGCGATCACCGATATCCGCGGCGGCGCAAATCTCGAAACGCTGCAGCCCCCCGCCCTCGCAGCCGACGCCACGCTCGCCCGAGAGTTCCGAGTTCCCAATGAGCCGCTTTCCGGAGTCGTCAGTGGCAGCACCAAGCGATTCACCGTCACTGTGCGACCCCTGCGCGCCGGAACAGCCGCGATCCCGCCGATCGAATACAGCGCGTTTGACCCGCAGAATCGCAAATATGTTGTGAGTCGTAGCCAGCCGGTTCCGATCACAGTCACTCCTGCCAATCAGATGGATCTCTCAAAGATCGTCAGCGGCGCTGGTGCGACTGGGAACGATGCGTCAACACCAGGAACGCAACTGACCGAAGTGCAGAGCGGCTTGGTAGCAAATCGGCCGGTCACCGATGCGCTGCTTGCAGACGAACGGCTGAGCACGGGGCCACTCGAACTAGCGGGCCTCTTCGTCCCACCCATTGCCGCCGCGGGCGCACTCGCCGTCCGTTGGCACCGGGCAAGGCACGCGCGCGACGGCGGTCTCTCACGTCGCAGCCGGGCGCGCCGCACTGCCGACGGTCGTCTCCGCACGGCAACCGACGCAGCCGGACTTGCCGGAGCCATCACCGGATTTGTAGAAGACATGACGGGTCGTCCAGCAGGAACGCTCACGCGCGGGGACCTTGAACGCGTGCTGGCGACTGCCGGTGTGAATCATGAACTCCGCACCCGCATCGCTGAGTTCCTTGGGCACTGTGATCGTGCCCGCTATGCCGGGGCTGCCGCTCCCGCCGAACTTGCTGCCGAAGCTCAGCGCGCGATCGATTCACTCGACGCAGCGCGCCTGCGTACCGCGAAGGGGGACACACGATGAATTGGTCCAATTGGTTCATGAGATTTGGCGTGGTGCTGTGCATCGTGATGGCTGCACTGAGCGCATCGAAAGCATCCGCTACTGATTACGACCGTTCGCTCGGTGCAGCGCGTGACGCACAGGTTGCCTATGAGCGCGGAGTCCAACTTCGACGCACTGATGCTGCCGCAAGCCTCGACGCATTCCGCGAAAGTACCAAGCTTTGGGAACGAATCCGCGCGGCGGGCGCGGAGAACGGACCGCTTGAATTCAACCTTGGCAATGCATACATGGAATCTGGCGACATCGGTCACGCGATCGCCGCATACTTGCGCGCTGAGCGCTTCATGCCCGGTGATTCCGACCTTGAACACAACCTGGCACGCGCGCGCGCCGGCGTGAAGAGTTCGTTCGAACGAACGGGCGGCACACTGCTTGTGGATTCCGTGGCACTCTGGTGGCACGTGGTGCCCCGGTCAATTCGGCTCACGCTGGGTTGGCTGTGCTGGCTTGGTTTCTGGGGTGCTCTTGCCGCATGGCTCATCCGTCCCGCCATACAGCGCGGCGGTGCGGGCGCAAAATCGAAAGCTGGATGGCGCATTACGATCGTCTCGCTACTGTGTGGAACAACACTCTTCGGTGGCAGCGCGATCGCCGACGAGTACATCCATATCAGCCGCCCGCGCGCAGTGTTGGTGGAGACTGGCGTCACGCTCCGCAAGGGCAACGGTGATGGATTCGAACCCGCATTCGTTGAGACGCTTGGACCGGGAGTCGAGAGCACGGTGATCGAAGTGCGCCCGGATTGGCTGCGCATCGAACTTCCTGACGGCCGCTCTGGATGGATTCGCGACACACAAGCGACGCGGCTCTGACGAGACATCACGAGACGCGCCGCTGCATCATGGCAGCCCAATACAAAAGCAAGCTCGCCCCGCGATGATTGCGGGGCGAGCGAAGCGGAGAGGGTGGGATTCGAACCCACGAGCAGGCAAGCCCGCTGCTAGTTTTCGAGACTAGTCCCTTCAACCGCTCAGGCACCTCTCCGGGTGGAACGGGACAAAGACAGTATGCGCGGGATCTGGGCGTCGGTCAATTCCGACGCACTTGCAATCCCGGTGCGAAGTCAGCGACGAGGCGGAGCCTCAAGACCGCTGGCTTCCCAATCGATGGTGATCTTCTCTTGCACGATCTCGTCGATGACGACTTCGAAGTCGGTTCGACCATTGCGCTCAACGAGCGGACGGGCTCCGTCAACGAGTTCGCCGAGGCGACGCTGGATCAGGGCGGTCAGCTTGAAACGGCCGCCGAGCTTTTGGACGATTTCATCGCTCTTCAATGCGTCAATCACGAGCAGGCTCCG
>Ga0114966_10003809_pt1 | contig 13111 bp, 9 predicted proteins | sample M_130207_XF_Meta_FD_87029 | JGI IMG/M metagenome (GOLD analysis project Ga0114966, IMG submission 87029) | Freshwater microbial communities from Lake Montjoie, Canada to study carbon cycling - M_130207_XF_MetaG | ecosystem: Environmental > Aquatic > Freshwater > Lake | place: Lake Montjoie... | reverse complement strand
GAGTCAACTCCAGCTTTAGATTTGCCTAGGGCTTTAATTGCAGATTTGGTCTCTGTTGGCATTACATATGAAACGACAGCTCTTTGCACACGTGAAAATGAGAATTATTTTTCATATCGCCGCCAAAAAATTACAGGTCGAAACGCTGGAGTTATATGGCTCTGACACGTGAAGCAGAGATAGCTGAAAACTTATTCAATGTTAGAACACGAATTGCAACTGCAGCTCAATCTGCTGGTCGAAAGTTGGATGAGATGTCGCTCATTGTGGTCACGAAAACCTTCCCAGTAAGTGATATCCAAATCCTCAAAGCCCTTGGGGTTAACGACTTCGGAGAAAATCGAGATAACGATGCTTGCTCAAAAGCGGCGGTGATTAAGAGTAGATGGCATTTTCAGGGTCAGATTCAAAGTAATAAATTGAAATCAATCTGCTCCTGGGCTCAGGTGATTCACTCGCTCGATGATATTGGCCACTTTGAAATAATCCAGAGAGTTGCGACTCATCCGCTAGAGATTTTTCTTCAAGTTAATCTCGATGGCAGCCACAATCGTGGGGGAGTCTCGATTGAATCCCTCTATCCACTGGCTGAGCAGGTCGAGGCAGATTCGAGGCATACACTGGCCGGCCTTATGGCAGTTGCACCCCTTGATAGTGATCCACAGATAGTTTTTTCAGAGCTGCATGAAATGCACTCCACCTTTTGCCTAGATTTTCCATCTGCAACAAAGCTCTCTGCGGGGATGAGTGGTGACTTCGAAACAGCAATTGCTCATGGTGCGACACATCTGCGAATAGGTGGCCAAATCATGGGTTCTCGTCAGGCTGGCAGGTAACGTATAGGTATGGCTAATGCAGTGAAACGTATCGCAAGTTATTTAGGGTTGATGGACGAGCAGGAGTTTGATACTCCAGTGGGCTCACAAATCCCTGCTCTACCAATTTCAAATGATGTCAGAATTAAAACACGAACTGCCCGACCAGTGTCGTCTCTCATAGCTTCGAGCGTTGAATCGGCACCCCAGTTGGATCTTCCAGTTTTGGATCGGATCATCACACTGCACCCTCGCTTCTATAACGAAGCTCGCACTATTGGTGAGCACTTTCGCCAAGGAAATCCAGTCATCATTAATTTAACCGAGATGGATGAGTCCGAGCACAAGCGCTTAGTCGATTTCGCGAGTGGTCTTGCGTTCGGCCTTCACGGAACAATTGAACGAGTTACTAAGAAAGTATTCTTAATCTCTCCAGCAAATATTCATGTCAGCACTGAGGATAAATCAGCTGCAGCACAAGCTAGTTTTTTTAATCAGAGCTAATTAACGATGCGGTTAGGTTCAATACTTTCGACGATTCTTGAGTTTTTTCTACTTACTCTTTTAGCTAGGCTGATTCTGGACTATGTCCGAATGTTTGCACGTAACTGGAAGCCAAGCGGAATAGCACTTTTTCTCGTTGAAGCTATCTATACGATAACCGACCGACCAATGCGCTTCGTTGGTCGTTACATCCCACCGCTTCGTTTAGGGGCAGTGAGTTTAGATATGAGTTTCATAGTTCTCTTTTTCGGAGTTCAGCTGCTGATGGGTTTAGTTAGTGGGCTTTAGTAAGGATTACAGTTAAGCCGAATTCGCTGTCGCTAAAACTCAAGTCTTCATCACGAACCATTGAAATCGCCAGCACCTCATCGTGAATATGTTGTGAGTGATTTGCAACTGCGTTAACAATCTCAGCAGATGCATTCCAAGCAATGGAAATTCGATCCGAGATCTCAAAACCATCACTTTTGCGCCGCTCCTGAATGAAACGGATTACTTCGCGGGCATGCCCAGCCAGGATGAGTGTTGGTGTGAGCTCTAAATCTAAGGCAACGCTTTCACCATCGTGGGATGCAACCATCCATCCACTCTTTGGAACTTCGGTGATCACAAGATCTTCGAGGGCGATCTCCCACTGTCCCACTGTGGTGGTTCCTGATGCACGCAGTGTCTTGACTAGCGATGTCGCATCACTGGCGGTAATTGCTTGTGAAATCTCCTGTACAGCTGCCCCGAACTTCGCACCTAAGCTCTTAAAGTTAGCCTTGATGGAGATATCTACTAAGTCACCGTCAGCAGTGGCTATATCTTTTAATGCCACCACGTTGAGTTCATCTGCGATCTGTTCACGCATTTGTGGCGGCAGCGCTGCCCAGCCACTTGCGGCGATTAACGCCCGACCCAGAGGTTGACGAATCTTAATTCCAGATTCAGCGCGTGATGCCCGACCGAGCTCAACAATTCGCCGTGTTAATGCAACCTGTTGACTCAGCTCTGCATGAATTGCTGAAGCGCTCACCGCTGGAAAGTCAGATAAGTGCACTGATGCGACAGCGGTAGAGTCTGTTGGTCGGACAAGTTCTTGCCACACCTGTTCGGTGATAAATGGAACCATTGGCGCTAGCAACTGCGTTAACGTAACCAAACATTCATGCAGAGTTGCCATTGCAGCAAGATCCCCATCCCAGAAGCGGCGACGTGAACGCCGGACGTACCAGTTTGATAGATCATCAATAAACCGCGCAAGTGATCGACCTGCAATCTGAGAATCAAATCCAGTTAATGCCTCGTCAACCTCGCTGATTAATATATTGAGCTCAGAGATAATCCATCTATCCATTAATGAGCGATCTTCAAGGCGTGGAGATTGATTCAATTGAAAATCCGATGCTTTTGCATAAAGGGTATGAAATGAAACTGTGTTCCAGTAAGTCAGTAAAGTCTTACGGACAACTTCATTTATAGCTTCATGGCCAACTCTACGAGCTGCCCATGGTGAGCCGGCTGCCAGCATGTACCAACGGACAGCATCAGCGCCATGTTGTTCCATGAGTGCCATAGGCTCTAAGACATTTCCAACATGTTTACTCATCTTTCGGCCATCTTTATCCAAAATATGTCCAAGACAGAGAACCGTCTTAAATGAGGATTTGTCAAATACTAAAGTTCCAATTGTCATCAACGTATAAAACCAACCACGTGTTTGATCAATCGCCTCACAGATAAAATCAGCGGGGTAAGAGGCTTGGAATTTTTCGATTGAACCCTCTTTGTGCGGGTAGCCCCACTGTGCAAATGGCATCGCACCCGAGTCATACCAGCAGTCAATTACCTCAGGAACTCGGTTCATAATCCCCTGACATTGCTGGCATGGAAAAGAGATGTCATCAACAAAAGGCCGGTGAGGATCAAGATTTGAAAGCTCCTGGCCAGCTAATTCTCCGAGTTCTTTGAGTGAATCAACGCAGATTTCATGCTTATTCTCGCAGCGCCAAATTGGAAGCGGAGTTCCCCAATAGCGGTTGCGTGAGAGCGCCCAGTCGATATTGTTGTTAAGCCAATCGCCATAGCGTCCATCTTTAATAGTTTCAGGGTGCCAGTCAGTTGCAGCGTTTTCGCGCAACAATGCATCTTTAATTGATGTCGTTCGGATATACCACGATGGTTGTGCGTAGTACATCAACGCTGTATGACAGCGCCAGCAGTGCGGATATGAGTGTTCATACGGTTGATGCTTGTAGAGGACACCACTTGCCTTTAACTCTTTCACTAAAACCTTATCGGCATCTTTGAAAAACAAACCACCAACGATTGGTACATCAGTAAGAAAAACGCCATCACTAGCGATTGGATTTACCACTGGCAATCCATAAGCACGAGATACAGCTAAATCATCTGCGCCAAATGCGGGGGATTGATGAACTAATCCAGTTCCATCCTCGGTGGTTACGTAGCCTGCAAGAACTATGAAATGCGCATTAAGAATCTCCACGTAATCAAACGGACGCTTATACGTCGTATGCTCTAACTCTTTACCTAGTAGTCTCTTGATAATCCTTTTTTCACCTTTGACGCTCTCGATGAGCGCTTCGGCGACGATTAAAACTTCGCACTTATCATCGACAGTGGCTTCAACAACTACGTAGTCAACATCGGGATTCACGGCGATAGCGGTATTTGAAACAAGTGTCCAAGGTGTTGTCGTCCACACTAAAAAAGAAGCGTTCAGTTCGACAAGTTCACCTGACGTTACTGGGAATCGGACATATACGGATGGATCAGTAACAGTCTCATATCCCTGTGCTAGTTCGTGATCTGATAAGCCAGTTCCGCATCGTGGGCAGTACGGTGCGACGCGATGATCTTGAACAAGTAATCCCTTTTTCCAGATTTCTTTCAGGGACCACCAAACACTTTCAACGTACTCTGGTGACATCGTCCAATATGCTTGATCGAAATCAACCCAGAAGCCCATTCGGTCGGTCATGTCACTAAATGCGCTTACATGTCGCTGAACAGATTCACGGCACTTATCGTTAAAAGCTGCGACACCAAAACCCTCAATGTCTCCCTTGCCATTAAAACCCAACTCTTTTTCAACGGCGATCTCAACGGGCAGGCCATGGCAGTCCCACCCAGCTTTTCTCGTTACATGTCGACCCTTCATAGTCTGAAAACGTGGGAAGACATCTTTAAATACTCGCGCTTCAATGTGATGTGTACCTGGCATTCCATTAGCCGTTGGTGGGCCTTCATAAAATGTCCAAGGCAGAGCGCCAGCTCGTGCCGCTACGCTCTTGTGAAAAATCTCGTTCTCACGCCAGAACTGTAAAATCTCATGCTCTACGGAGGGCAGATCTACAGATGCCGAGATCGCTCGAAATACCATATGAAAAATCCTCCAAGAAATTAATCTTCTGGAGGGACGCTCCCTGCTGTCGCAGAGCTCGCGGTACCACCCACCTTGCGCCTTTTCGCGCCGCTTAACGTACTAATCATGCCGGTTCTAGGCGAGTGTTCGCTCACTTCTTCCTGCGAGCTCGTGAGGTGATAGCCCCGTCAACGCCCATGCTGAGTTAGTGGGTTCAGTCTAGGCCATCTCTACAGAAAAACTCTCGTGGCGCAGTTGGTATAGATGGTGCAATCGGATTAAGGTTCGCGTCATGCCGAAGAAGCCCGTCAAGAAAGCCGTTGCCAAGAAGGCTCCTGCCAAGAAGGCTCCTGTCAAGAAGGTCGCTAAGAAGGCTGTCAAGAAGGTCGCTAAGAAGGCTGTCAAGAAGGTCGCTAAGAAGGCTGTCAAGAAGCCCGTCAAGAAAGCCCCTGCCAAGAGTGCGGTAAAAAAGGCTGCGGTAAAAAAAGCAGCTGCTAAAAAAAGCGTTGTCACATCTATTCCAGTGAAAAAAGCCCCAGCGGCAAAGACATCTACAACAAAGACAACTCTGACTGTCGATGAGAGTTCGCAGACTGTTTCAGTTTCCACCGTGAGTGCACCAGTAGTTGCGCCAGTGATTGAGGAGCGACGTCTAGTGATGCCACCTCCTCCACGCCCAACAAAAAGTGGAAAAAAAGTAGCGCCTTTAAAACCAATTAGGAGCGCACCGGTTCCAATTGTCGTCAGCGATACAGAGACACCACTGACTCCGGTCGAGCTGAAATTGATCCGCACAGAGGTATCTAAAGAGTTAGAGCGCTTGCGTCGAGAGTTAGCAGTCGTTGAGCTTGAAATGGATTCACTTATTCAAGAGTCTGGCGAAGGCGCTGGTGATGATCAGGCAGATGCCGGTACTAAGACTTTCGAGCGTGAACATGAGATGTCACTTGTCATCAATGCGCGCGATATGGTTCTACAGACCGAACGCGCACTCGATCGAATTGATTCAAAGCGCTATGGCTCTTGCGAAGAGTGCGGCAATGCAATTGGTAAAGCCCGCCTTCAAGTATTTCCGCGCGCAACTCTCTGCATGCTGTGCAAGCAGAAGGAAGAACGGCGCTAAGAGTGCAAAGGTGGCGAACACTATTAAGTGTTGCCTGGTTTATCTGGATCCTCGATTTAGCAACTAAGGCATGGGCAGTAAGCCAACTTTCGCATCGCGAGACTGTCCAGATTTTTGGTGGTTTCTTCCAATTAACCTTAATGAGAAACCCTGGTGCGGCATTCTCGTTTGCGACAGGGGCAACAACTCTGCTCTCACTATTTGGGATAGTTGTGCTCATCGCCATTGTCTACTTTGCCCCACACATCACATCTCAAGGCTGGTCGGTAGTTTTGGGACTTGTCATGGGTGGCGTACTTGGAAATCTCATGGATCGTATTTTCCGTAATCCTGGATTCCTGCGTGGACATGTCATCGATTGGATGCAACTTCCTCATTGGCCGATATTCAATGTAGCCGACTCTTCAATCGTTTGTGCTGCCGGGATCTCAATGTATCTATCTATACGCAATATTCATCCGATTACTAAAAAGGATCTGAATTCATGAGCAATCGAGAGTTGCGTACTCTGGCAGTACCTGAAGGAGTTGCCGGAGAGCGAATTGATAGTGCGTTAACGCGAGTATTAGGACTCTCTCGTACCGCTGTAGTAAAACTCCTTGAAGATGGAGATATCACAACGTCAAATAGGGCGATGCTTAAATCTGAAAGAGTGAGTAGCGGCCAGATTATTGAGGTACTGCTTCCTGCGCCTATTAACACTGTAGCGATTCCGCTTACACCTATTGATGGATTAGAGATTGTCTATGAGGACAAAGATATCGTTGTTATTAATAAGCCTGTTGGCTGTGCTGCCCATCCAAGTCCAGGCTGGACCGGGCCAACAGTTGTCGGAGCATTGAGTGCAGCTGGATTTGTCATCTCGACAAGTGGCGCAGCTGAAAGACAGGGCATTGTTCATCGATTAGATGTCGGCACAAGTGGATTAATGATTGTTGCAAAGAGCGATAGGGCATTTACTGTATTGAAAGATGCGTTTCGAACGAGGAGTGTAGAGAAGATTTATCACGCGTTAATTCAAGGACATATGGATCCAACAACTGGCACAATCGATGCTCCTATAGATCGCCATCCGAAGGAGGATCATCGTTTCGCGGTGGTGGGTACTGGCAAAGAGTCGATCACACATTATGAGGTAATTGAGTTTTACCGAGCAGTCTCTTTAGTCAAGGTCGAGCTTGAAACGGGCCGTACACATCAGATTCGCGTGCATTTCTCGGCCCTCAACCATCCATTAGTGGGGGATATGACCTACGGCGCAGATCCTGTATTGGCTAAAAGTCTGGCGATGTCACGACCGTGGCTACATGCTAAAGAGTTACGTTTTGACCACCCCATCACGGGTGCCACACTCAACTTTACCGCTCCTTATCCCGCCGATCTCATAGCATCACTGGCGTTGCTCTCTGATGCCGTGCTGCCTTAAGTAATAGCCTTATATCAACTATGTCATCTGATAACTTCGTTCACCTTCACGTTCATACCGAGTACTCGATGCTCGATGGTGCTGCACGAGTCGGTGACCTGATGGATGAAGTTGTGCGCCAGGAAATGCCGGCAATCGCGATGACCGATCATGGAAATGTTTTTGGAGCTTTTGATTTTTATAAGAGTGCAAAAAAAGCTGGAGTCAAGCCAATTATTGGAATTGAAGCATATGTCGCACCTGAATCCCGATTAGAAAAGAAGCGTGTGAAGTGGGCTGACGGCGGAGAAGATGATGTTTCAGGAGGTGGCGCTTATACACACATGACAATTCTGGCAGAAAACAACGTTGGCCTTGGGAATCTTTTTCGCCTAGCTTCGCTTGCATCCCTTGAAGGGTATTACTACAAGCCCCGTATGGATCGTGAAATCCTGTCGAAGTATGCACATGGATTGATTGCAACCACTGGCTGTCCAGGTGGTGAAGTGCAAACTCGTTTACGTATGGGGGCATACAAAGAGGCGATTAAAGCAGCAAGTGATTATCGCGATATTTTTGGAGTCGATAATTATTTCCTAGAGATTATGGATCACGGTATCGAAATCGAGTCCCGGGTAAAGGCTGATCTCTTAAAGCTCAGAAAAGAGTTAGGACTACCGTTACTTGCCACAAATGATCTTCACTACACGTTGCAGTCAGATGCATCAGCACATGAAGCGCTTCTATGCGTGCAATCTGGTTCAACGTTAGCTGATCCCAAACGATTTAAATTTGATAACGATAGTTTTTATGTCAAGACTCCAGCACAGATGCGTGAGCTCTTTAAGGAGATTCCACAAAGTTGTGACAATACACTTCTCATTGCAGAGCGATGTAACGTGACTTTGCGTGAAGGCGAAAACCTTCTGCCGCAGTTCACGGTTCCAGCGGGTGAGACTGAAGACTCATGGCTCAAGAAAGAGGCGGAAAGAGGCCTTATTGCACGCATGGGGGCTCATGTGAGCCCAGAACATTCAGCGCGACTTGCATACGAACTTGGCGTCATGCAGACGATGGGGTTTCCTGGCTATTTCTTAGTGGTCGCAGATTTAGTTGCGCATGCAAAAACAGTAGGAATCCGTGTTGGTCCTGGCCGTGGATCAGCGGCAGGTTCATTGGTTGCATATGCCCTGGGCATTACTGGCCTTGATCCATTGGAGCACGGCCTCTTGTTTGAACGCTTTCTCAATCCAGAGCGCATCTCAATGCCAGATATCGATTTGGACTTTGACGAGCGCCGTCGAAGTGAAATGATTCGATACGCAACAACCAAATATGGTGAAGACCGCGTTGCCCAGATTATTACCTACGGAACTATTAAATCTAAACAGGCGATCAAGGATTCAACTCGAGTTCTTGGCTATCCATATGTAGTAGGGGAAAAGCTCACCAAGGCCTTGCCGCCATCTGTTATGGGAAAGGATATTTCTCTCAGTGGAGTTTTTAACCCCAAAGATGAAAGGTACGGAGAGGCTGGAGAGTTCAGATCTCTGTATGAATCCGACGTAGATTCAAAACGTGTCGTGGATACTGCGCGGGGCTTAGAGGGTTTGAAGCGACAGTGGGGAGTTCACGCCGCTGGTGTCATTCTCTCGCGCGAGCCTTTGCTAGATGTGATTCCAATTCATCGTCGGGAAGCAGATGGCGCCATCATTACTCAGTTTGATATGGGTGCATGCGAGGCAACGGGCTTGCTAAAGATGGATTTCTTAGGTCTTCGAAATTTATCTGTATTAGATGATGCACTACTCAACATTAAATCTAATCAAGGAGTTGAGGTTATCTTGGAGAGCTTACTGCTCGATGATAAGAAAACATACGAACTGCTCTCTCGGGGATACACGTTAGGTGTATTTCAATTAGATGGAGGACCTATGCGTGCACTGCTGCGCGCGATGTCACCAGATTCCTTTCAAGATATCTCAGCTGTTATCGCACTATATCGACCCGGTCCAATGGGGGAGAACGCTCACAATAACTATGCCGATCGAAAGAATGGTCGCAAGCCGGTCGAGGCCATACATCCCGAACTTGTGGATGCACTCAAAGAGATTCTCGGGGATACATATGGCTTGATCGTTTACCAAGAGCAGGTAATGGCCATCGCGCAGAAAGTAGCTGGCTTCTCCCTTGGTCGCGCAGATTTACTTCGCAAGGCAATGGGTAAGAAGGATAAGAACATTCTTGACAAGGAGTACGTTCCCTTTGAAGCCGGCATGAAGGCGAATGGCTATTCAACTGCTGCAATTAAACGTCTGTGGGATGTTTTGATTCCCTTCTCAGATTATGCATTTAACCGTGCACACTCTGCAGGGTATGGTGTTGTTTCGTATTGGACTGCTTACTTAAAGGCCAACTATCCAACTGAGTATATGGCTGCCCTGCTTACTAGCGTCCGTGATGATAAAGATAAATCAGCTCTCTATCTAAGCGAGTGTCGTCGCATGGGTATTAAAGTTCTTGAGCCAGATGTGAATGAATCTAATGCTGAATACACACCGCGCGGACAGGACATTCGCTTTGGATTAGCGGCGATTCGCAACGTTGGCGAGGGTGTAGTCGCTTCAATTAAGGCATCACGTGAGTCCAAAGGGCGCTTTACCTCATTCGGGGATTTCTTAGCTAAGGTCGATGCACAAGTGTGCAACAAGAAGACGATTGAATCACTCATCAAAGCTGGAGCTTTTGGTTCAATGGATGTTTCCCGTAAAGGATTGATGGCGATTTATCTTGAGGCGATTGACTCAGTGATTGAAGCAAAACGAGCAGAAGCTATTGGCCAGTTTGATTTATTTGGCGGTGAATCAGTAAGTCACGTTGTATCTCTTGATTTAGAAATCCCAAAGGGCGAGTGGGATAAAGCCATGCTTCTGAGCTATGAACGGGAGATGTTAGGACTGTATGTCTCTGATCATCCTTTGCTAGGTGTTGAACATGTTTTGCGGGCGAGCACTGACATGTCTATCAGTGAGCTAGTAGATGATGGAGCGCAAAGCGAATCAATTGTGACAATCGGAGGATTAATTACAAGTGTTGTGCGCAAGGTTTCGCGACAGGGGGCATCGTGGGCGGTTGTTACCGTCGAGGATCTTGAAGGCTCTCTCGAAGTTCTATTTTTTGCAAATACCTATAATCAATACTCAATGTCGTTAGTTGAAGATCGCATTGTTACGGTTCGAGGTCGAGTAGATCGCCGCGAAGATTCTCTTCGATTTACAGCCCTTGAAATGTTAATGCCCGATGTCTCAACCGGTCCAGCAGGACCGCTCGTTATCTCTCTTCCCATTTCGCAGTGCACACCACCCATTGTTGATCGCATTAAGGAGATTTTGCGGGCTCATCCCGGAAAGCGTGAAGTTCATCTGCAACTCAACGATAATGGGCGCAGCACATTTATGAAGATTGATGCCCTTGTCACATCATCACCTAGTTTGAGCGCTGATTTAAAATCGATTTTGGGTCCAAACTGCTTGGTATGAGGTCGCGCACTTAATTTTGCGCCGCCGTTAGCTCACTGGCCCTTACAATTGGCCAATGATTCGGACCGTAGATCTTCGTGGGCGTGCCTTAACTAAATCGGCCTATCAAAAGGAGCTTCCTCGTGCGGCTCTAGATGTTGCACAAGCGATGCGCTTGATTGAACCGATATTGCTCAGAGTTAAAGATGGAGACGAGTCAGATTTAATTGACCTAGCGTATGAGTTTGATGGCGTCAGACCTCCAAGTATTCGCGTTCCAGCTCTCGCCTTAGAGTCTGCCTTAAATAACCTCGATCCAGGTATAAAGGCTGCACTCGAACTCTCGATTGAACGAGTTCGAAAAGTTCATGCAAGTCAGCTGCGAAATGAATCTTCTACGCAAGTAGTTGCTGGCGGCATGGTGATCGAAAAATGGATTCCAGTTGATCGGGTCGGACTATATGTCCCTGGTGGCAGAGCCGTTTATCCCAGTAGCGTCATGATGAATGTAGTCCCCGCGCAGATTGCCAAAGTTGCATCGATCGCGGTTGCATCACCTCCACAGAAAGAGTTTGGAGGCCTTCCGCATCCAACTATTTTAGCAACGTGCGCACTCCTTGGGATTACTGAGGTCTATGCAGTTGGTGGTGCTCAAGCGATTGCCCTATTTGCATATGGCATGGATGGCTTGGCTGAAAAATGTGATTTAGTGACTGGTCCAGGAAATATTTACGTGGCGGCAGCGAAGCGAGCTTTGCGAGGCGTTATTGGAATCGACTCAGAGGCTGGACCAACTGAGATTGCAATTGTGGCCGATAGCAGTGCAATCGCCGCAGATATCGCCGCCGATTTAATCAGTCAGGCCGAGCACGATGTAATTGCCGCAGCAATATTAGTGACAGATAGTCCAGCACTGGCCGAAGAAGTAGTTGCTCAATTGCAGGTACGTGTTATTGCCACTAAGCACTCAGAGCGAATCCGTGAAGCTCTCTCTGGGATCCAATCTGCAATTGTGTTAGTTGATTCGATAGATCAGGGTCTCGATGTGGTCAATGCATATGCTGCTGAGCACCTAGAGATACACACCGTAAATGCGCGTGAGGATGCCAGTAAAGTTAGAAATGCTGGCGCAGTATTTATCGGTAGATTCTCGCCAGTTTCACTAGGTGATTATTCCGCAGGATCAAATCACGTGCTTCCAACAGGTGGATGCGCCTGCCACTCAAGTGGTTTATCGGTACAAAGTTTTCTCAGAGGGCTACATTTTATTGAGTATGGGGAGAGCGCATTTCTAGAGATTCTCCCAACGGTTGTTACTTTAGCCACTGCGGAAGATTTACCAGCACATGGTGAAGCTATGACGGTACGTTTAGAGAACCTTTCATGAGCTGGCCAGATTGGATTCCGCTTCGTACGGAGTTACAATCTTTATCTGCCTATGGCGCGCCGCAGATACCTGCAGAAGCAACCCTCAATACAAATGAGAATCCATACCCACCATCGTTAGAGCTCCAAAACGCGATTACACAGTCGATTTCGGACGTTGCTGGAACACTCAACCGTTATCCTGATCGAGATGCATTGCAACTGCGCGCGACGTTAGCTAACTATATAAATGAAGAGTGTGCAACTAGTTTCCAAGCAAAAAATATATGGGCTACCAATGGTAGTAACGAGATTATTCAATCTCTCTATTTGGCATTTGGTAGCGGGAATGCCGTTGGGTTTACACCGTCGTACTCGATGCATCCACTTATTGCAACAGTTGCAGGTACGACCTGGTTCAGTGGTGAGCGCAACTCTGATTTCACTTTTGATCTTACAAGTGCAGTAAAAGTGATTGAAAAACATAGACCGTCACTTACATTCATTACGACACCTAATAATCCAACAGGTGATGCGGTGGCAATTACAGATATTGAAGCTCTTGCACAGTCGGTGGGAGTCCATGGAGGTTTACTTATTGTCGATGAGGCGTATGCCGAGTTTTCACCTGAGAGATCTGCAGTCTCACTTATCGATACATATCCGCATGTTGTTGTAATCCGCACAATGAGTAAGGCCTTTGCATTTGCCGGCGCTCGAGTGGGTTATCTCATTGCCGATCCACTCGTAGTCGATGCGATGATGCTGGTTCGTTTGCCGTATCACTTAAGTGCAATTACACAGGCAGCGGCTTTAGTCGCCCTCGATTTTCGGGTAGAGCTATTGGGAAATGTTTCGAAACTCGTTGCAGCCCGTCGGGATCTTGTACGTACACTCAACGGGCTCGGATTGACAACCGTACCGAGTGCGGCGAACTTCATCTTATTCACCGGCTTTAGCGCGCCTGCGCCACAACTGTGGTCTGGGCTCCTGGAAAAGGGTGTTCTGATT
>Ga0114966_10003804_pt1 | contig 13123 bp, 6 predicted proteins | sample M_130207_XF_Meta_FD_87029 | JGI IMG/M metagenome (GOLD analysis project Ga0114966, IMG submission 87029) | Freshwater microbial communities from Lake Montjoie, Canada to study carbon cycling - M_130207_XF_MetaG | ecosystem: Environmental > Aquatic > Freshwater > Lake | place: Lake Montjoie... | reverse complement strand
CCTTGTCAGACTCAAACTGCGGCATGAAACACAACAAGGATCAGATTCAAGAGACATCGAAAAAGATGCCTATGCTTGTGGGTGACGAAGCCGAAGAGGATATACCACTTCTTGAAGCGAACGAAACCGCGGAAAAACTGCGAGACGAAGATTTAGAAGATATCGATAACAGCAAATTAGAGCGAAGTTACGAGATTTCTGGGCCGGCATGGCATGGCTACATCTTTGCTGCACTACCTATTCTAGCCTGCTTAATTGGCGCTGGTCGTGAAACTTGGTCCAAAGGACTTATAACTTTCCTTTTATCCCTCGTGCTGATCTGCTTCGCCTCAAGGCGCAAACTACCTCTGACTGCAACAATAGGTTTGGCAGGTGCCATGCTTGCCCCGCTATTGTCGTTTTTGCCAGCTGCGTGGCTACCTCAGACACCTGGTGGATGGCGAAGTGTTTTGGTTACTGACTGGGGAGTCGAACTTTCAAAAACAATCACCCCTCAAGCAGCCGTTACGTTTGAAGCATGGCTATTTTTTTCCATCTGCTGCATCTGGTTGGGTTGGTGTCTGACACGTGGTTTTTCCGATCACCAACGACGATCAATTATTTATACATTGACCTTCGGCGGTATACTACTCTGCCTGCTCTCCATTCTGGAAGGCCTCAAATGGATTAGCATTCCATGGTGGCCTCGCAAATTCGAATGGGGAGAGGGTTTCGGCCCCTTTGCCAATCGCAATCACATCAGTAGCCTAGCTGCGATGACATGCGTCTTGTGCGCAGCGTCTGGTTACGATTCCCAGCGACGCAAGTCGCAACTATGGATTCTTTTCGTCCTCGGCATCATCGTCCCTATTAGCTGTATTTTCATGAACAGTTCTCGGGCCGGATTGATAATGCTGTTTCTTGGGATGACGGCTTGGTTTGGCACTATTGCCATGCGCCGTGGTTTTTTTCAAAAACTAGCGGTCTCGTCTTCGTTAATCTTTATCATTGCAACGTTGTTGGTCATGTCGGGAGGTGATATTTCCAAACGATTTTCGGATGCAAGCATTGCCGAATTTACCATCGATCAAGGACGAGGAACCATTTATGGCGAGTGTCTCAAAATGACGCTCGATTCGCCATGGATCGGAATCGGACTTGGTAATTTTGATGCGGTATTCCCTCAATTCTCCGAGCCACTCAATCCCATGTACCGCGCCATTCATCCTGAAAGCGACCTACTATGGCTTCTGGCTGAAGGCGGTCTGCTGACTCTTTTCCCCAGCACTTTGCTGCTAGTCTGGATTTTCCTTTCTACAGGACCTTGGTTCGGCAAGAAGAAACAGCACAAAGCCGCCATGCATGATCGTCGATTGCGTAACGCCGCCGCCATCGTGTTCGGTCTTGGGGCTATCCACGGCTTGGGAGACGTGCCTAATCATGGCCTAGGATATGCCTTATTTATGGCCTTGCTTGTCGGCGTTGCAATCAGGCCTCGTAGGCTGCCGCTACCGGCAGCGGCACCTCAGCGTCTCGTTTTTCGTCTTGGTGGTTTGGCGGCGCTTGTGCTTGGTTTCGCATGGACAGCCATTGCAATGGGACACGCCGTAATGCCCGGTGCAAATGCAGCTGAGGCACTTCGAGATCGGGCGGTCAAACTTGTGGATGCTGGCTCCCCCTCGGGCGCACTCCTTCTCATGGATCAGGCCATCGCCATGAAGCCGATGGATTTTCGCTACTATTTTGAACGTGCGCGCATCCGCCTCATACTTGGACAGTCAGCCAATGAGGCTTTGACAGACTTTTCTCGTTCACGCATGCTGGAACCACATTTTGCACTATACTGCTATTTAGAGGGGGTTTTTTGGCTCGATTATGACCCAAAATATTCCGTTATCGGATGGCGAGAGCTATTGCGTAGAAATCCAGCAAGTGCACCAGGAGCATATGGCTATTTTCGTCAGATGCTGAACTATGTCAGCCGATATCCTGAACTTCGCGAACCTCTCTGGAGTTTAGCAACTACTGCGGAATTGAAGCTCGATTTTCTTGATGGAGTGCAAACGACTGAGGAATTCAATTCGTGCCTCCGCAGCCTGCTTGCCCAGCAACCGGAACTCGCAGGTTTGGATGCAGCACAAAGGGAGAAACTTTTTAACCTATGGTATCAGCATGGCGACCAACATACTCTGATCTCTGCGCTCGAAACTAACCGCAAGTGGCGAGACGATGGCTGGGGGATATTGGCGGAGCACTACGCGCGCAATTCCGACTTCCAGCGAGCATGCCAGACAGTTGTCCCACATCTTCCTTCCGTGATTCGTTCCGCACCAGGAACCAGCAGTGATATCCCTGCGCTGGAGCGAGCGCTAATCTATAACCCGACCGATGCACGGCGTGGAATCGATCTATTCCAGGCGCAGAAGAACCAAGGCGACATTGGCGGAGCTCTGCGCACTCTGGAAAAGGTAGCCGCCATCCCTAACGCTCCACCGTATATCCGCCAGGAAATCGCCGCGCTTTACATGATGAAGCAAGACTTCAGGCGTGCTTGGGAGCAGTTGCGGGAGGCTATGCAGAAGCGCTAAACACCCGCAAAGTCGGCACGTAGAGTTGGAATTCTCTTTTTTGAGAATTTAGGATTGACGCAAACCTGCGAAACGTTTAGCTTATTTAACAATCAATCGTGCCTCTCACTTAACGAAATCAATATGGCTAAACTAGTAATCATAGACGACGAAGCCGCTATTCTCGAGCTAATGACCAAGCTTTGCAAAGCTGCGGGTCATCAAGTCTTTGGCTGCACCACCGGAATCGATGGCATCTCCGCCATTCGCTCCAATCAGCCTGATCTAGTCATTGTCGATTTGCGAATCGGAGATGTGAACGGCCTCGACCTCGTCAGCATGTGCCGGGATCAGTTTCCAAATACAGCTGTGATCATGGTCACCGGCCATGGCAGCGTTGAAACGGCGGTCGAAGCCATGCGCCTTGGTGCCTTCGATTACCTCACCAAGCCTTTCGATCTCGGTGATCTTATCAAAACCGTGAATCAGGCGCTGCAACGCCATGGTGTCGCCGCCACGACACCGGCTGCTATGCCAAGCAGCACATTGCGCTCCGCCGCTTCCTCGAAACTCATCGGACATAGCGACGCCTTGCAACGCATCTTCGACATCGTCAGGCGTGTCGCGAACAACGACAGCCCTGTGCTTCTCGAAGGCGAGTTTGGTGTCGGTAAGCACATGGTCGCCCGCGCCCTGCATGAGGCCAGCCGCCGCAGCAATGCTTCCTTCAAGGAACTGCAATGCAGCGCGATGCCTGAGGACGCTTTGGAAACCGAACTCTTCGGTCAGACCGCTATTTTTAACCGCGCTTCCGGCGGCACCATCCATCTGGCCGAGGTCAATCAGCTCCCGGCTCGTATTCAGGCCCAGTTGAACACCTTCCTCGACGAAGTACAGGCCAAAAAAGGCTGGGGTAATGGTGTCGGCGGTCCAGACTTCCGACTCATTGTCTCAAGCACCGTCTCTCTCGAAGACGCCGTCAAAGCAGGCAAGTTCCGCGAAGACCTTTACTACAAGCTCTCAGTTGTCCCGCTGAAAATCCCGCCGCTGCGCAACCGCCGTGAAGACGTAAAGCCTCTAGTAGAGCACTTCCTCAAAGAACTCGCCGAACGCACCGAATCAAAGGCCAAAACGATTGACGCTACGGCCATCGAGTTCCTCGAGAAATACAATTGGCCTGGCAACGTCAGTGAACTTCGCAACGCCATTGAGCGTGCCTGTGCTTTTGCTGAAAATGACCGTGTGCGCCCCTCTGACCTGCCCGCCAAGGTCACGCAACAGATCGAAGTCCCCACCCCTTCCACCAGCGAAGGCATCACCAAGCTCCCGATCGGCTCCACGCTGGACGATTTCATCAAGGGCCAAGAACGCGCTTTCATCCAGGAAACGCTCAAATACAACAGCGGCTCACGTGAAAAGACCGCCAGCATGCTCGGTGTGTCCATCGCCACGCTTTACCGCAAAATGGGCCTCAACGTCGAGCGCAAGACCACGACCTAGTCGTGAACAGGCTGCCAGCCTGTTTCATTTACTGGCGTCACGGTTGCGCTTGCTCGCCAACCGTTCAAATTGCCGTGTTTCCACCCCAACGCGCCCATTTTGAGTTCCCCCGCCACCATTCTTTACTGCCGCTGCGCCTACGCCCAAGTCGTGCCCACCGGTGTCAAAAACGACGTCCTACAGCATCTCTGCGCCTCTGATGCCAGCTTTGAGACCGTCTCCGATCTCTGCGAAATGGCCGCGCATCGCGATCCGCGCCTGAAGGCCATCGCCTCGTGTGGAAAACTCCGCATCGCCGCCTGCTACCCTCGCGCCGTCAAAGGCCTCTTCCAGCAAGCCGGTTCCCCCCTCCCCGAGAACACCGAGATCCTCAACATGCGCACCCAGACTGCGCAAGAAATCACCACCGCTCTCCTCAAGTCGGAACCTTGAACTCAAGATGATCACCCACACCCACCGCCCCCTCCGCGTCGTCCTCTACGAAGGCACCGGCAGCATCGCGCTCCCTGCGGAATCCCGTGCCAAAGTGATGATGGCCCTGCTCGACCAAGGCTACACCGTCACCCGCAGCGGTCAGGGAGCAAGCGCCATGCCGCACGATGATCGCAGCCTGCTCGTACTCGGTTCCTTTGAAGGCAAAGCCCCCGCGCTCGAAGATGCCACCGGCCTCGTCAGCATCGACACCCGTGACATCACCGGCCTCGACCCCGATGCCATCGTCGCTCTCGTCAGCAAATCGCGTGGCGACAAGCCCATGAACGAACCCGGCAAATGGAAGCCCTGGTTCCCCGTCATCGATTACTCGCGCTGCACCAACTGCATGCAGTGCCTCAGCTTCTGCCTCTTCGATGTCTATGGCGTCAGCGAGGACAACAAGATCCAGGTGCAGAACAACGATAACTGCAAGACTAACTGCCCCGCCTGCTCCCGCGTCTGCCCCGAAGTCGCCATCATGTTCCCCAAGTATCAGGCGGGACCGATCAACGGCGATGAAATCAACGAGTCCGAAGCTGGCCGTGAAAAAATCAAGGTGGACATCTCCTCGCTCCTCGGCGGCGACATCTACTCCGCGCTCAAAGACCGCAGCGCCGCCGCCAAATCCCGCTTCAGCAAGGAACGCAGCCCCGACAAGGCACTCGATGAGCGAAAAAAATGCCTCACCAAGCTCGTCGGCGACGGCTTCATCCCCGCCGACGTCCTCGCCAGCCTCCCCAGCACCGAAGAGATTCTCAAGAAAGCCGAGATCGCCAAAGCCAAGGCTGCTGCGGCCCTAGCGGCACAGTAAGAAGTGATTCGCTGTCACTTCACGCCACTCGCCCAACTCCAGCCCAAGGCCGCGACGCAGGCGAGGATCAGCGCGATGCTCACCCAGCCCATCACTCGCGACCACGGGCCTTGTCGGGCAGTACCCATGATCGATGCATTGCCTGCCAGCAGTTGCAGGGCAATCACATGCAGCGGCAGCAGCACCGCGTTCACCACTTGGCTGGTGTAGATCAATGGAATCAGCGGCAGCCCTGGCAGCGACACGACGCTCACGGATGCAATCGTCAGCCCGATGAAGGCCGCGTAGAACCACTGAAAGTGATGCGAGTCCAAGTCGAGTGATGCCGGTTCACCCACACCCTCAGCAATCGAATACGCTGTCGCAATCGGTACGATGGCCGCCGCAAGCAAGGAAGCCCCGAGCAGGCCTGCGCCGAAGAGAACCGTGGCAAATCGGCCTGCCAGCGGTTGCAACGCCTTCGCCGCATCACCCGCGTCTTCAATGTGCACACCCGCCTTGTTCAGCGTCGCCGCACAAGCCACCGCGATGGCCAGTCCAATCACGCCCGTGAGCACCGAGCCGATCACCACATCCCATCGTGCCCAGCGCAGCGTCTCCAGCGTGATCTTCTTGTCCACCGCGTAGGATTGGATGAAAGCCAGCCCCCACGGTGCCAGCGTCGTGCCCAGCGCTGCTGCGATGGCGATCCAGCCCGCCGCATTCGTCGGCATGTGCGGGACCACGGAGTGATGCCACACCTTTTCCCAATCCGGCGCAGCGAGGAAACCATCGACAATGTACAGCGCCAGTGTCGCAGAGATCACCAGCAGCACACGCTCCACGCGATGGAACGACCCCAGCACCACCACGAGCGAGATCAGCACGCCTGCCACCGGTGCACTGATCCAGGATGGCAGGCCCACCAGTCCGCCCGCAGCGGAGATGCCCGCATACTCGGCGCAGATCGTGCCGAAGTTCGCAAACAGCAGTCCGCCGACCGCGAAGTAGCCGGCACCACGGCCCCACTTCTCGCGGATGATGCCCACAAAGCCTTTGCCAGTCGCCGCGCCGATGCGCACCGCCATCAGATGAAACTGCACCAGCAGCACTGTTGAGGCCGGGATGATCCACAGCAGCTTGTAACCAAAGTCCGCGCCCAGCACCGAATACGTCGTGATACCCGCCGGATCATCGTCTGAGAGCCCCGCCAGCAGCCCCGGCCCCAGCACCGCCAGAAACGCCACCCAGGCACCGCGGCCCGATTTCAGCATCCCGGCAAACCGCAGGCTGATCCCGCGCTGAAGATGTGCCACCGCATGCGGCGGTGCATGCTTCTGCCGCCGCCTCTGCTGCGCAGCATGTCGCGCCGCCTTAGACAGCATGGTCATCCCTCCTTGGGCTGGGTGGTCTGCGTTCAACGAGCCTGCACATGAACAATAGTATCGGTGTGAACGGCCCTGCTGTCAGGTGATTGATCACGCCATTCATGCGAAGGGAGCGCGGGCACTCCTGCCCGTCATCGAAAAATAAGGCGGCGCAGCCGCGAAGATGAAGAAGCGGAGAGGCTGCGCAGCCGCGAAGCGAATCTCCGCGCTCCTCTCAGAATTCAATGCTCCACTTCCTTTTGCAGGAGACGGATTTCTTCGGGGGTGAGGTCGAAGAGACGATAGACACGGTCGTTGATCTCGGCTTCGGCGGCGTTGAGGGCGTTTGTCAGGCGGGTTTGCTCGGCGCGCTTCTCCACGAGGTAGGATTCCCATTCGTCGGCGGTGCGCGGGTTCTTCATCGGGTTGGCGGGAAGCTTGAAGCTTTGCTTCAAGGCCTCGCCCAACGGAATGAGGTCGTGTTCCCACCATGCCTCGGCCTTTTGATTCAACGGGTTGCTGCTGGCTCCGGCAAAGGCTTCACGCAGGCGGCGCTGTACTTTGACCTGCGCCTGATAGCGCTGCTGCCCGAGGGCGCTGCATGTTCGCGCGAGATCGGCGATGGCTTGTCGCTCCGGCTCGGGGGCATCAGGAATGGGGATGTTCTCCGTGGACTGGGTGAAGAGACGATACTGCCAACGGTCGCCACGCAGTCGCAGCGGCTGAGAAGTCTTGCTAATGAAGAACCATGCGGCCCATGATGACAGGATGCCGAGTAAGTACAGATCGGAGGTGGGGATGAAGTAGCCGGTGTTCCCCATATTCAGGCCCGCCATGTCCATGCTGAAGCGCGGCAGCTTCCCGATGTCCGGCCAGACGATCTTCGGTCTGTCGAATGCATCCCAATAGTCGCAGGACCGCAATTCCCACCAATAAGTGCCTTGATCGGAGCGCTTGATCGCGGCGTCGCGGAACTGGTTCAAGTGTTCAAAGACTGAGGGATGCGTCTCACGAAAGACCTGCTCGGCATCATTGCCTTTGTCAGACCAAGGCCATTGGAAGTTCGCACTCGATCTCAGTGCGATGAGATAATCAGCCGACGCTTCGACATACCATGGACGCAAGTGAGTTCCCTGAACGAACGGCCGGATAAACTGCTCACAGGTTGAATCCTCAGCGACGAGTTTGTCTCTCGTCGATTGATTGATCACGAATGCATCTGTCAGCCCTGTCTTGAGACCATAAAGGATTTGTCCATCGACATACTTTAATAGCGTGCGGCCATTGGCTGCTAGCTTGTGGCGAAGCTCTAAGACCTCGTCCGTTTCCAATTCCCACGGCGCTTCTCCAAATCGTTTGCCAGATGCTAATGGTGCCTTTGCAATTTCATCAGACAATGTCTCTGGCGGTCGGCCACTCGTCAGCCATTTGAAGAGACGCATGTCACCACCGGGCGTGTCTCTGGTCACGATGGTGATGGAGCAGCGGATCATCTCGGCATCCTCGAAGGGTTGGAACTCGCCGAAGTCCACCATCGAGGTCATGCGCACATTCGTGGCGAGGTAGCTGCGCAGCGGCGCACCGAAGTTTGCCCGAACCCAACTGCCGGAGGTGATGTAAGCCAACTGGCCGCCGGGGCGGAGGAGTTCGATGCCCTGCTCGAAGAAATAGACAAAAATGTCGGCGACGCCGTGATAGCTGCGGTAGCGCTTCTCCCAATAGGGCTTGTAAGGCGCGATCCATTCCTGCCGGATGTAAGGCGGATTGCCGACAATCACGTCGAAGCCGCCCTGCGCGAAGACTTCGGGGAAGGCGCTCTGCCAGTCGAAGGCTTTGGGATGCACGGCGGTGTCGCTGACGACGCTGTTCCCTTCGCGGATGCTGTGGTCGAGGCTGGTGAGGCGCTTGCCATGCGCGGCGGTTTTGATCCAGAGGCTGAGCTGGCAGATCTGAATGGCCTCGGCGTTGAGATCGACGCCGTAAATATTGTGCTGGAGGATCTGGCGGTCGAGATCGAACAGCGTGCGGTGGCCGCGCAGCTCCTCCAACCGTGCATTCGACACCTCGTAGTGCGCGTGGAGCTGATCGAAGGCTTCGATGAGAAACGCGCCGCTGCCGCAGGCGGGGTCGAGGATGCGCAGGGTCTTGAGCGCGTCCTGCCACTGCTCCCAGAAGCGGATGAGCGCCTTGCGCTGCGGCTCATTGAGCGCGGCGAGGTCGTAGGCGTTCGGATCGGCCAAGGTCTTCGTGGCGGTGCCGGTAGCGGCGTTCTGCTCGATGACACGCAGCGCTTCAAAGCGCTCACGAATCACGCTGCCAAGCGTCTGCTCGACGATGTAGCGCGTGATGAAGGCGGGCGTGTAGAACGCGCCCTCCTTTTTGCGGCGCGTCTTGGCCAGCTTGTCATCGACGATGGCGCTCTCGTCTTTCTCCAAATCCTGCCGCAGGCGTTCGAGGTCGGTGATGGATTGCTCGAAGATGTGGCCCAAAATGTCCACGTCGATGACGGGACGGATTTCCTGCGTGTCATCGGCCTCCGCCATCTCACGCGCGGGGCGGAAGTCATAGTCTGCGAGGTCGCGGAACAGGGCGCATGCCGCATCGGGCACGGCGAGCGTGTCGAGGCCCGCGTCATGGGCGAAGAGGCCGCCGTTGTAGGCGGGAATCTTCAGCCCGGCATTGCCGACATCGACGGAGCGGAACAGGCCGCGAAAGTTTTCCCAGATGGGCCGGGGATTGTAGGGATCGCTGTGCTCGAAGGCACAGCGCACGGTGTTCGGCGGCAGCAGGACGCGATCCTCGCAGAAGGAGCAGAACAGGATGCGGTCGAGCAGCTTTTGCGTGCAGCGCAGGATCTCCTGCGGCTCGGTGGTGGCATTGGCGATACGGAGATGACCAAAGACCTGCTGGCGGATGTCGGCGTAGAGTTGGTAGAACTGATTCGTCAGCTCGCGCCCGGCGGACTCGGATTCCTTCAGCAAGGCATGGAGATGGCTCTCGCCCTGCACCGGCACCACGCGCTCCGCGCCGAGCAGGAAGACGAAGCGCTTCAGCAACGCGGCATCACTGGCGAGGCGCGTGGTCTCGAAGCGCTCGTAGGTCTGCTGATTCGAGCCTTTGTGATACAGCCGCGTCTCCCGCATGGAAGTGACGATGATCCAGTCGCACGGCAGGTTGATGGCATACTGATATGCCTGATCCACGGCGGACATGCGGCGTCCCGAGAAAGGCCGCTCCAGCGGATCGCGGGTGCCTTTGCCTTCGACGGCGACGACATACCTCTTCGTCTCGCTGGTGAAGCGCCCGAGCGCGGCATCGGCGAACTGGCCGTCCACCTCAACGTGCGTCTCGCGCAGCAGCGTGAAGCTGTCGCCGGGGCCAGCAGGGCCGGTGTAACCGAGAAGCTGACCGAAGATGTCGGTGAGGAACTCGGGCAGCAGCGCGGTTTCCTTGAACGTGTCGGCCTTACCCGAAGCGATGAGGTCCGCCCAATGCTGGAGGCGGGGCAGCGCCGCCGCCACGGACTCCGGCAGCGTGAAGGCATGCACCTGCTGACGGACGAGCGCGGGATTGAACAGGGGCTTGGTTTCGACGGCCATGAGGTGAAGCGGCGATGATGGCAGGCTGCGCCGAGAGCGCACGGGCAAAGTTGCTTTTCGCGATCAGCAGGTCGGAGTCTCGGTAGCCTTGCGTTGGATGGCGACGCGGCAGACTGGCAGCTCAGGAGCCTCTCCAGCCAAAGCAATCTGACACCCGGCAAGGTCGGGAGCCTCACGCCGGATTACGGCATGGCCGGATGGGAGGTCGGGAACGAAAATTCCTGTTGGGAATTACTGGTCAGGAGGGTCGGGAGCCTCATTTCCTGATGGGAAATGACAGGTCGGAAGCTCCAAGGTCGCGTTTACCATCAGGAAACGGCGTGAGGGAGTCTCGGAGGTGGCGATTCCTATTGGGAATTGGCAGGTCGGGAGCTGCGGGGTCACATTTCCCATTGGGAATTGGCGTGTTGGAGTCTCCGAGGTCGCGTTTCCGATTAGGAAACGGCAGGTCGGAGGCTCTGGAGCCTCATTTCCTATTGGGAAATGGCGTGCCGGAGTCTCCAGGGTGTCATTTCCCATCAGAAATTTTCGTTCTGGACCGAACTTAGCCTCTGGCAATGAAGGCGGGAGAGGTGGTGCAGGCTGCCAGCCGAAAAACAAAAAGGCAGCGCCGGAGCGCTGCCTTTGAGAGGATGAATTTCGACCTGCGGTGGGGCTTAAACCGTGCCGAAGATGGTCTTGCCGGTACTGAGGAGGTCGTTGCAGGCTTCCTTCATGCGGTCGCAGAGGCCCTGCTCGCCTTTCTTGAGGTAGGAGCGTGGGTCGTAGGTCTTCTTGTCGCCGACTTCGCCGTCGATCTTGAGGACGCCGGCGTAGTTTTTCATCATGTGGTCCACGATCGGACGGGTGAAGGCATACTGGGTGTCGGTGTCGATGTTCATCTTCACGACGCCGTAGCCGAGGGTCTCGCGGATCTCTTCGAGGAGGGAGCCGGAGCCGCCGTGGAAGACAAGGTCCATCTCGGCCTTGGCACCGTGCTTAGCGGTGACGGCGGCCTGGCCATCGCGCAGAATAGTGGGCTTGAGTTTGACGGCACCGGGCTTGTAGGAACCGTGGACGTTGCCAAAGGTGGCGGCGAACATGAAGCGGCCGATGCCGCTGAGGGTTTCATACACGGTGACCATGTCCTCGGGCGTGGTGTAGAGCTTGTCAGCGGCGACACCGCTGGTGTCGTGACCGTCTTCTTCACCACCGACGACGCCGGCTTCGACTTCGAGGATGATCTCGTGCTTCACGCATTCGGCGAGCAGGTCTTTGGAGAGGCGCATATTTTCGGCGAGCGGCAGCTCTGAGGCGTCGAGCATGTGGCTTTGGAAGAGGTTGTTGAGGCCCGCAGCGCGGCGCTTGGCGGTCTCGGCGATGAGGGGCTTGAGGAAGCTGTCCACCTTCTTCGGCTGGCAGTGGTCGGTGTGCAGGCCGACGAGGATGTTGTACTTTTCCGCCAAGCGATGCGCGGCCTCAGCGAGGACGATGGCACCAAAGGCCTGATCTTTGAGCGCCGTGCCGGAAGCGAACTCACCGCCACCGGTGGAAACCTGGATGATGCCGTCCGACTTGGACTCCGCGAAGGCCTTCAAAGCACCGTTGATCGTGGTGATGGAGGTGACGTTGATGGCTGGGTAGGCGTAACCGCCTTTCTGAGCGGCATCAAGCATGGCACGATATTGGGCGGGAGTGGCGACGGGCATCTTAGGAGTGGGTGTTTGGGAGTTGAGCGATGCAGGGGAGCAAGATTCGGGCCGGGTGCAAGAGCAGGTGTGCCGGCGTGTCCGTTGGAGCGTGTTTCAGCGGGGCAGCATCTCGTGCATGGATGGAAGATGACTCCGACTCAGTTGCCTTGTGGCGGACGGATTCATCCCCTCCTCACACCCTCGATGACCTCGTCGAGGGCTCAGAAAGGCCCTCCCCTACTAAATCCAACAGTGACTGCACATGCGTGCGTTCATTTCTTCCCGATGCACCAGAGGTTCTGGTAACCACGGATATAAAGCCTGCCATCGCTCACGGCGATGGAGCCAATGATTTTTTCGCCCAACGTGCTGGTGGCGAGTAGCTCGAATTTCGGGGCAGCCTTGAAGACGAAGCAATCGCCGCCCTGATTGGCCGCGTAGCACTTGCCATCGGCACTCAGAACCAGCGAGGACCAGTTTTGACCGGTGGGGCCGGGGCCTTTGAGACGTTCGTTGAAGACGAGCTTGCCCGTCTTCAGGTCGCGGCACTCCACGATGCCGCCATCAGTCAGAATGTAATGATACCCATCCCGAATGACACCGCTGCCGATGCGCTGCTGCACGCGTGGCTCGATCCACACCCGGTTTTTCGACGTCACGTCGCCGCTGCCGCCTGTTTTGACGGCCATCGCCACGCCGCCATAGCCGCACATGGCGAACATCGTGCCATCGCCATATAACGGCGAATTATAGACCAACGCCGAAAGTCCGCTACAGGTCCACAATTCCTTGCCTGTCGTTGGGTCAAACGCACAGGCACGACCAGGATAGGACATAAGCAACTCGTCGCGTTTGCCCGTGTTTCGCAGCAATGGATCGCTCCACGAGCCGAGCCACGTCTTGTTCCCACCCTCACCTGAGGCACCGCCAGGCTCCTTGTGCTGCCAGATCGTCTTGCCCGTCTTTTTGTCAAAACAGTAGAGCACCGTGTTCTCACCCGGACCGAAATTCAGATACACCCGATCACCCGCAATCACCGGCGAGGTCCCATTGCCCCAGATGTGATGCTGTTTGCCAAGGTCCGTGCGTTTCCACTGCTCCTTGCCGTTCATGTCGTAGCAAAACACACCCGCCGAAGCAAAGAACACGATCACGCGCTCACCATCCGTCGCCGGTG
>Ga0114966_10003802_pt1 | contig 13125 bp, 9 predicted proteins | sample M_130207_XF_Meta_FD_87029 | JGI IMG/M metagenome (GOLD analysis project Ga0114966, IMG submission 87029) | Freshwater microbial communities from Lake Montjoie, Canada to study carbon cycling - M_130207_XF_MetaG | ecosystem: Environmental > Aquatic > Freshwater > Lake | place: Lake Montjoie... | reverse complement strand
GGCATTAAATTTGTCCAATTACAGCATTTTAATTTTTCATCTTCTAAAGTCAAATCAAATTTACAAACAGGTATAATGTGATCAATTGACCAGTAAGAACCATAATTATCCCAATTCATTTCACTTGTGAAATTGTATTCAAACCACTCTCTTAAATATTGAATATTGCATCCAATATAATTCATGGTTGAATCATTTTTAACTAAAACTGTTCTTAATCGTGCTGCTAATGATTTTTTAATTCTATAATTCATATTTGTATTATGTTCATTTTTGCACCATGCTGTTTTTTGTTCTGTTAAAAATTTAGGATAACAAGAAAGACAGATTTTTTTTTTATAAAACTTTTTCAACTTTGCAAAACATTTTAATGCCTTTTCTTCTTGACATTTTTCACATTTTGCAATAGTATTTTCAGCTTTTTGTTGTCTGAGATTTTTCTTTCTTGTCTTATCTAATTCGTTTAAACACTTTTTACATGTTTTTCCAAATTTGGCTTCATCATATTTTCTATAATTGTCAATTGGATAATTAGTTTTACATTTGTCGCAAAACTTTTCGTTAATCTTATCGCAAGACATTTATTTATACGTTGTATTTAATTTTGTATTTATATTGTTTTAATTAGTATTTATTATTTCATTTAAAGAAGCTTGGATGCTCATTGCCCATTTTATCGAACTTGTTAGTTCAATTCATCTTATTCATTTTTACTATACCCAAGGTCTTTGTCTTGGCCACAATTTTCTCACAAAAATTGCTTAGTAGAATAAGTTTTAGGGGTTTCAAGCAGTTTGATTTTCTTACCAGGGTTTTTCATTTGTCTATGATAGACAAATCCCTGATTAACATCAGTGGTCCTAAATGGATCCACAAAAGGCTTTATTGAATATCTTATTTTTTCGATATTCCCTGATGTTTTTCTACCCTACAGGCTTTTAAGGTAAACGTCTTGAGCGCCGTAAGCCACGAGTTGCATTAAACCACCTCCCATTTTATAATATTGCTAAAGAAAAAAATATTCCTAAAATTAAATTAATTGTTTTTATTAATTTAATTCACTACCTACATATTAAGATAATATATTATTTATGTTTGAGTTGTCCTTCATAAATATGGACAAATATGATTCATCAAATATTTCTTTTTTCCCTTCATGATTTTTCGTAAAAATATAAGAATTCAGTTTTTTCTTAATGGACCAACCATTATCTAATGCGTTGTATAAAAACACCATCTTCTTAAATTTTAGTTGATCTATTTCTACTTGACTTGCGTCTAAAATATTTATTTCAATGTTAGTTACAGTATCCATTATTCTTTAATGTATTGACTGAAACTATTATTTGTCTTTAAACCAATAATATCTTTTTATAAATTTCTAATTAAATAATTAATTACTCTTTATATATTAACATTGTAATGCCAAGTTTCAAGCCCAAGTCTAACAAAAAAATCCGTGTTTGTAAAAAATACACTACTACACTTGATGGAAAGCATAAAGAGTTTATCAATGAATTTTCCAAGAATGAAATAGATACTATACCTAAATTAAAACAAGAAAAAGCGGATTTAACTTTGAAAATTGAAACTCTCGATAAAACAGCCAATATAGAGCAAATCATGGACATGAAAGATCGTGTTAAAGAAATAAATGAATTGATTAAAGAACTGAAGGACAAAAAAAATAATTATTTTCTAGATAATTCTAAATTCATTTTTGAATATTTTGAGAACAAAAAAAACATTAATAATACCGATACAAATTCGAATAATAATTCATCGACCTCTACTAACAAACCAGTCACGTCTAAAAATCAAATGCTTTTTAATTTCTTTAAAATTCAAAATGATAATCAAGATACAAATGCGACTATCACTGAAAACAGAAATAAGAATATTGTTCAAAAATATCTCAGCAACATTGATGAAACCTTTATTGACATGAATTCTTTTGTTAGATCAACTGATGTATGTCAGCACTGTTTTAAGGGTGAATTGATTCCACTTGATGACGAAGGTGTCCTTATTTGTAATATATGCGCCGTCAATATTCCGTATCTCATTGAAAATGAAAAACCGTCATATAAAGAGCCGCCCAAAGAGGTCTGCTTCTATGCTTACAAAAAAATCAACCATTTCAAGGAAATATTGGCGCAATTTCAAGGCAAAGAGACGACCCAAATTCCCGATGATGTTATCGATCAAATACATTTACAAATCAAAAAGGAGCGAATTAGTTTGGAACACCTAACACATTACAAGACTAAAGAAATTTTGAAGAAACTAGGATTTAATAAATATTATGAACACATCGCATTTATTAAAAATAAATTGGGCATTAAACCGCCTGTATTTAGCCCTGAATTAGAAGAAACCTTGTGTAATCTTTTTATGGAAACTCAGTCTCCTTATGCGAAAACTTGTCCTGACTATCGTGTCAACTTTTTGAACTACTATTATGTCCTTTTTAAGTTTTGTGAGCTTCTTGGGGAAGAACAGTATCTGGATTCTATTCCGTTGCTAAAAGATCGCGAAAAATTGATCGAGCAAGACGAAACATGGAAAAAAATGTGTGTCGAATTGGATTGGGAATTTATTGCGACTGTTTAAAATTATCATATATTTATGATTATGTAGTCATCAAAATTATATCAAATTAACTATTTTACCATCAAATATTAAACAGTCATTATTTTTATCATATAATAAAGTTTTGCCGTTAAGTTTTATTTGTTTTACATGTAATGTGCTATCATTATCTACATACATTAAATTTTTAGAAATAATTTCATTATTATCTCCATTATCAAACGCATTTACACTAAACCCGGCATAAATATGGTTACTATCAATCTTATCTATAACCATAGATAAACATCCTAATTCTTTTGTTATATTATTTTTATTTGTCAATTCATACGATAGATCTACACCATATTTAACATGTGTAACATTATCATATTCATTACTATTTTTTAAAATTGTATCATGATAATTTGCATAATTAAACATTTCATTAAAATCAAAATAATTTGATTTTCTTCTTACATTACAACCAGAAACACTAGCTAAATTTGCATATAACAAATCATATTTTTTATCAGGGTCAGAAGTTTCTCCTATTCTCTCAAATACAGCGTTAGGAAATTTATCATTTTTTATATATACATGATGTTTTGAATTGTATACATCACTTGTTGTTACATAATTATCGCTATAAGTTGTATATCTTTCATTAGTACCTATTCCAACATATTTGTCTGTTGGATTTAAATTTATGTAATTTTCTTTTGTAAATTTATTCGTTAAAAATAAGTCTCCCTGAATATTCATATCACCGCTAATTTGGACAGTTGATTTAATTATATCAGATATATTTGCTTCGATTAAAACTATTTTATATATTTCATTTATTTTAACTACGATAAAAGATCCTTTGTAGTCATTAGTATTATCATCATAATATATAACACCAGTATAACCTAGAGATTTATAAGAGTTTCCAAAAAATTTATAAAGATTCACCATTATATTATAATATTTTTGTCTAACCGCTTCATCTTCTATTTCAGTTAATAATTTGCTGTTATCAACATATTCATCTTCATTGTTAAAATTAAAAAAATCAATTTTTGAATTTAAAAATTTGTTTGTTTCTATAAGCTCAATGATGACTATATTTTTTATAATAAAAGGATATTTTTGTATAATAAATGATAAATTATCTTCTTGTTTTTCTTTATTATACGACACTGTTTCCGGATGAAATTTTAAAAAACAACAATTTAATAAAATCTTAGAATATTGACTATATTCCATATAAATAACCAAATTTTTATCTGTATACATATTTAGATCATATTTTTGAATATACAGACCACTTTCCAATATATATAAATTACTTTTATAACTAAAACATTTTATCCCCAATCTTCTGAAACCAAATATATACTCAAAATTTTTATTAATCAACGATTTGTCAAATAAAAGATCTCCGTTTAATATCTCTTGATATAAATCAAGATAATTTTTTATTACTGATATTATATTTGGATCTAAATATAAAATGGTAGAGTAAAGATTTCCATTAAAAATAGGATAAATTGGATTATAAAGACATGTCATATCTGTAGATAACATAGTATTTAAATTAATTTTATTAACTGTTATAAAACTATTTTGAGTTTGTTGTATATCATTTGATATATCTTCATAAAATTTATTTATGGTTGATTCAAATTGACTATCACTATCACATTTTATTAATTCTTCTATTAATAATTGATTATAAAGCATATGTTTAGACGAATCATTCAAAGTATTAATAATATCATCTATGGTTGAATTTACTATATGTAACGTTGATGTTGGATTACTCGTTCCAATGCCAACATTATAATTATTTATAATGTTTTTGTTGACTACATCAATTTTAAAAATTTCATCATTATTTGTATTGGTTACACGCATATTACCACTACAAGTTATATCACCCTTGGTTATTATGGATTGATTTATTAAATTAATCGCATTTATTCCTGATCCTAGTAAATATTTTTTATTATTTATTATTATTATTTTTAAAAAGGAATTTTTATATCCAACCACCCAATCATAATCTATAATAAATGTTTGATTTTCTTGTAAATTATAATTAAGTTGGGATTTATTTTTTATAATTGATGTTAAATATGAAACTGATACTGTTGTATTTGGTATATATAAATCTTTTGTTTTTTTGTTATTCCATTCAGGTTTATCTTCAGAAAACAAATAACGTTCTTCTCCATCTAATTCAAAACAAAAAAAGTATTGATCTGTTATATTTAATCGATTAAAAAAACTACTTTCTTGTATAAATTTTGTAAAACTATTCACGCTATTTCCTTTAATTAATTCCGAATATATTTCATCACGTTTAACTATAGAATAGCCTACTTCCATCATTATAGATAATTTTGTATAGGTGTCTATATATTTTATGAATACATCATTATATGATTTATCATTTATAAAATTATTTACTTTTTTATATGTCATGATAAAAAACATTTTATTATTTATTTCAAATCCCTTTAATGAACATAAAAAATTATCATTTATGTCATTTAATAAAATTATGAATGTAAATATATGATTATTTACATCAGTTATAGCTTTAAGCTTACTTATATTATTCATGATATATTTTATTCTATTATAAGAAGAAACGTCTAATGTTAAACTGTTAAATTCTCCTGTAGGACTTGTATATAAAAATTCTATATTTGAATTTTGTATTTCATCAATAATTGGAATTTGGAGAACTGCGCATTGATTTCGATAATTAATTAAATTATCATTATTCATGTATAAGTTTATTAAATCTGATGTTATTTCAGAATTTTCAGAGTCAAATAAATCTTTAAATTTTGTAATTATATGATAACTGTTAATTGTTATTGGTTTTATATTATAATTTAATATTTCAAATAAATTAATATTTGCCAAATTATCTATATCTAACAACGCATTCACTTCATATGGTTCTTGGTTTATACCTATTTTATTATTAAATGTTGTAATTTTTTTATAATTATCTATTATAATTAAATTATCATTTTCAATATTTTTAATGGTTAAATTTCCATTTAATGCCATATCGCCTGGAATTTTTAATGTTGGTTTAATAAAAGAATTTATTAATATTTCAGATATACTAAAATATGTTCTTTCATTTATTACTGAAAATGTAATAATTCCACAAAAATAATTATTTTCAATATTATATGATATTATGGTTTTTAAATTATTTAAAGACACATTAGGAACTGAATTATTTAAAGATGTAATTATATTTTTAAATTTGCATGGGATATCTTCATTAGAATTTTTTATATAACACTGTGATAAATATGTATTATTCCAATATGGATATTTTTTTGATATAATACATTTTAAATTATTAAAATTAAAAACACTACCATAGTCAAATACTTCTTCTGATAATGAATCTATGTTTATTTTTTCTGCCATAGTATTAATTAAAAGTTGGTATTCTTTTGAAAAAATATATTTATTATTAGTATTTGGTAAGTATTTATTTAAATTTATTCCCGAACCTATAACTATCCATTTTGAATTATCCCAAGGCAAACGTCTAAAAATTAAATAATCTAATTTTATGCCATATTTCCATTCTTTATTTGTTAAATATGTATAATTGTCTTGAGAATTTTGTTGTTTTAATCTATTTAAAATATTAATAGTATTCTTAGTTTCCTCTACTAGTAAAGTTTTCAAATTCGTATCGCAATTTATATCTTTATTTTTTTTTTGACTAAATAAATCATCAAATTCCTTGTATGTATAATATTGTATAGTATTTTGTATACTTACATCATCTGTATTATTTGGAATATCATGTATCCAAAAATAGTCACCGACAACATTGTCTAATTCAAAAAAATCTCTTACTACATCGTCGCTTATTACACTTTTAAAATCCATTTTTTGTTTAATTATATCAAAATATTTGTCGATTAAATTATTTACATAATTAACATAATATATGCTATCTTTAACTGATTCTAGTGTATGAATAACTGAATCTACTGTTAAAGTATGTTCTATATATTTAGGAATAATTTCTTTTGGTATTTCTTTTGGTATTTCTGTTACTACTTTTACTACCTTTTTTGATGTATTGATTGAAGTATTATTCGCAAAATAATTTATCCTTTTCCCAATATAACTCGTTCTTTGAGGCATTATAACATAATATATTATAATATATTATGTTATTGCATAATTCAAAAAAAAATACAATTCCAAATTTGCCTAAAGTAATTAATAAAAATTGGGGAAAAGAATTGATCTTTGCTGATACTGAAAATTATTCAGGAAAAATATTATATTTATATAAAGATAAACAATTTTCTTTACATTATCATATAAAAAGAGAAGAGACATGGTATGTTTCAAAGGGGAAATTAATATTAAATTGGATTGATTCCAATAATGGTATTATTAATTCAGAATATTTAAATGTGGGTGATATAATTATTCATAAACCAGGAGAAGCACATCAGCTTCATGCTTTAGAAGATTCTGAAATCTTTGAAGTTGGTACAAAAGAATATAGCGAAGACACATTTAGAATATCAAAAGGAGATTAAAATTAATTATATAATATTTAATTTTTAAAAATATTATATTATAATGATTTAAAGATTCGTTACTATATTATGGTTTAGAGTCCGCCAGGAAATCCCACTAAATTTGCCCCAATTCCGAATCCGGCTCCGGTTCTAGAACTAACACCCATGCTAGGAATATATGTATCCAAAATAGCAAAGGTTGCCGCAGCAGTTAAAGCAAGGCACGCGATTTCCTCCATGTTCATGGACCTTTTGGGGATAGCGTATGCCGCAATTGCAATCATCAAACCTTCCACAACATACTTGATCACTCGCTTAATAAGTTCGTTCGTGTTAAACATCCTATATATAAAATATAAGAAAATAAAAAGAAATTAAATATAAATAAAAGATAAATAATCTAAAATATTAATTAAATAAATTAATACTTAAAACAAACTAAACAATTAAATATATAATGAGCGGAAAATCTAAATCTAATATTGCCAAAAAGTTGGCATTTGATCGTAAATTTACCAAAGATGGTTCTCCTAATCTTAAATATGTGGATTTATTGGAGGTAGACAAGCCAATTGCCGGACAAACCTTTGGATGTTTTTCTTTTATCACTCCAGAAAGAATTTTGAAACAAAAGGAGATGTTCTTTTTCGAGGAATTCCTAAAGCAGTGGGAATTTTCTAAATCTATGGAAAAGTTTCATCAATTTATTAATTTCATGTCTTTTAAATATAAATTAACTTTTGAGGATGTCATGAAGGACTACGAGGGGTTTGTCAAGGAAGAGCGAGACAATATTATTTCGTCTTCCATTGATGACGACTACAAGACTTTTATGGATAAAGCAGAGGATGACCTAGAAAAGCAATTCAATATTAAGTATAACTTTCAGACATCTGTGCGTGGATTCAAGTCTCGTGGCAATTTTGCCTCACAGGAAGAAGCCGAATTACGCGCTAAACTTATTCGAGAAGTGGATCCTAGCTTTGACATTTTTGTAGGACCGGTTGGCACTTGGTTGCCATGGGATCCGGAGGCTTACAAGACTGGACGCGTCGAATACATGGAAGAGGAGCTAAATCAGCTCGCACAGGAAAAGCAGAAGAATGAATCCGCTGCGAAGAATGCTTTCGAGTCACGTGTCAAGGAGACAAAACAGAAGGCGATCGACGAGAACAAGAAGAATGCGGAAAAGCATGGTAACATTTTGACGCAAGATATCGATCAGGATGGTAATTTGGTTGGTGTCAGCGCGACTAGTCAGGAAAAGGCGCTGACAACCGAAGGTTCTGATAGCATCTCTGTCGCGGATATTCGTTCAGAGTTATTTGATGGAGAGAATATTGTGGTAGGCAAGACAGATTATGGGCGATCTGAGCTTATAAGTGGGCCCTTTACTTTGAAAGAAAAAGATTTGGAAGCTTAATCACAATTAAAAATATTTAAATAAATATTATATTAACATATTATATTTATGTCTTTAAAACCTACATCGATTATAAACCCAACTCCTATTGTAAAACCTACACCGATTGTGAACCCAACTCCTGTTGTAAAACCTACCCCGATTGTGAACCCAACTCCTGTTGTAAAACCTACACCGATTGTGAACCCAACTCCTGTTGTAAAACCTACACCGATTGTGAACCCAACTCCTGTTGTGAACCCAACTCCTGTTGTGAACCCAACTCCTATTGTTAACCCAACTCCTGTTGTAAAACCTACCCCGATTGTGAACCCAACTCCTGTTGTTCATGTTTTATTAATTGAAGCCGATAATATGCGTAGTTTGGGTGGATCTTGTTTAAGAGATATTGTAAATATGGACTATTATATTAATAATTTTTCCAAACAAACTAATATTAATAGAGGTCAAACTGTAGTGTTATCTATTGACAATGACTTTAAAATACAATCTAAATTTACTACAAAAAATATTACATTTGATAAATTAAATAATTATAAATCTGTATTTGCCACTTTTACAAATAATGTAAATCCAAATGATTATGCAATTATATCTGTATCAGGACACGGTTACCAAACCGCATCAAAAACCACTGAAGAAACTGATAAATTAGATGAATACATATCTTACAATGGTGGCATTATTTTGGACAATGAATTAAACTTATTATTGGTTTCCAAATTAAGCAAAACTAAACGCACATTTTGTCTAGGTGACACTTGTCACTCAGGGACATTATTTGATATTAGTAACACGGTTCCAAATGTTTGCTCGTTAAGTGCTTGTTTAGATAATCAACTAGATTCTTGTGATATCGGCTATAATGCTGGTTTTGGTGGCGCGTTAACAGTTCATTTACTTGACATTGAAAATTCTATAAAAACTTTATTGACAGGACAGCAAAATGAAATTAATACTTTGGTTTCTAAATTATCGTCAAAGTTAATATTATTGAATCAAAAACCGCTATTATGCGGAATATAAATTGTGGACTAGTTAAATGGTATAATATATAATTAATTTGATTATATATTATTTTTAATGTGGTTTCAAGCGGTAATAATAATCCGTAAAAATACTTTTATTTTTTATACTTCTTGACATCTTTGTTTATTTGAAATTGAATAATGGTTGCCAGTTCCATTTCTTCTTCTACTATGTCATGTAAAACTTCTTCCATTTTCATATAATATTCGTGAATTTCTGATGCTTTTTTTGTTTGCGCTTTTAAACAAAGAGACTTGAAACATTTAATTGTTAGTAAAATTGTTTGTTTATTATGCCCACCCCATTTTTCCTTGATTGAATTTATCTTTTCCTGACTTGCTATTCCAAATTGATAAGCAAGTTTATAATCAAAATCAATTGTAAAATTTTTTTCTAACATTTCTTTTGCTCGAATTTTTTGACTAAATCCCAACCATTTCCACACATTATCTAAATCTACAACAAAATCTGTATTCTTATTGTAATTTAGATAACAATAAAAGCTACTAACAAATAATTGCTGTTCAAAATCTGTAAATATATTTTTATTTTGGTTAACAGTTTGCCATTATACACATTAGATAATTTTGAGATTGGATTGCTCTCAATAAGTTTAACGATATTTAGCTCTTGCATCTTATTATATATTAATAATAGGATACTCTTTTAGTTGTTTTAGGTGCTTTATATATAAAAAGCAAGATTTTGAAAGCAATAAATTCCGCTTAACCTGATAAGTAAGCGGTTTATTCTACCATTTGCTCTTTTTCACCGCAATTTTGGGTCCCGCACCGCGTTTCTTCACATTATTTGGGTCATATTGCTCTTCTTCATCTTCGTCATTTAGCTGTTTAGATAGTTCCCAGAACTCTTTTGAGCCCAATCTGAAGTCATTGTGTGCGTCTGCTTTATACCAGAATACCTGATCCTGTAGTTTGTTAGATTTGGCATTGTTATTTATCACCAAGCACTCGAAATTCTCTGTGCATTGATCCATTACCTGGCAAAATGACTCCAATGTCGGAAACATACCTGCGTAATTCTCATAAATTCGCTTCCTATTTGCGATATACGGTTCTCTTAGTATAAAAACATAATCTATATTTGTTCTTAGTGATGGTGGAATGCCTAGCGGATATTGCATTGTAATTATTAACATGACCTTCCAGTGTCTCCCATTCATAAACAGGAGCCTCATCATCTTCTCCTTTGACCAAGTGTTATCATATAAGCAGTCATCCATGATAACAAAAGTTCGAGGATCAATCGTGGATCTTTTAAACTGTTCCATTTCCTTTTTGATTTGTTTCAAAACCTGCCGCTGTCGCTTCAAAATGTTCTCGATAATAGCAGTGTTGTATTCATTGTGGATAAATAATTTTGGCACCAATTTTCCGTAAAATCCGTTTCCTTCTTCTGTCCCAGAAATGACGGTGCCAATAGGAATATCTTGATGGTAATATAATAAATCTTTTACTAAAAACGATTTACCCGTATCACGACGTCCTATTAAAACAACAACAGGACCTTTTGATTCATTAGGCTTAAAACTGATGGATTTCATATCAAAACGTTTTAGCTCTAAATTCATTTATTATTATTATATATTTTAAAAAAAGAAAGTAATTTACGCGATTAAAATATTTGGTTCATTTTATTTAAAGCATTTTTTTAAGGCATTTTTTAAGGCATTATATTTAGGCATTATCAAGATTTGTTAGTTTATATAGCTATTTCATTTATTATAAGTTAAATATAATTTATAATTTTATTTTTATTAGCTAATGGCGATTACTATAAATTATCAGAAGCGAAAGAACGTAAATCTCTTCAACAAATTTCAATCCAACCCAAACATTTCTCTTTCTAATATTCAGAATTATATACCAATTTATGATAAATTCTTTTCATTAAATAACACCAATTTTAACGCTATTAATTTAAATCATATGTGGCATATTTCAGATATTAAGGATCTAAAAAACAAAGATAAGGACAAGGATAATGATAGAAATAAACAACATATTTATACATGTAAACTAAAAAATATTACTGAAGACGAAGATTTTGCTACGACACAAAAGGTATTTATTAAAATGGCGCCATTGTTAGATCCATTTAAATATCTAGTAGGAAAATATAATCACACAGATCCGAATCTATTTAATTTGCCATCTATTGACAAGGTTAAAAAAGTCCATCCAAAGCTAGAAGATCCTAACAATTCTTCCTATATCGATGGATTTTTCTCATTCTTAACAAGCCAGGTCTTACATAAACATAATTTTGTTCACGGTCTAGATTATTACGGCTCTTTTTTGGCTATTAAAAACGACTATAAAATTAATGTGATTGATGATATTGACTATTTAGTTCAATCTGAGTTTTTTAATAAACAACAGAATACGCTGTTTACGGTAGAAGACTATTCCCATTTGATGCAAAGTCAAAGTATGCTAGAACCTACTTTAAAACCGTTAAATATTATGAATATTTCTCAAAAATCAAATTTATCTGTAAAATCAATCGATGATTCTATTTTTGAAAATATTTTTTCAAATAGTCAAACAAATTCTATTGTTAATGAAAATACAAATGAAAATAATTCACTTTCTTTAGATGATGTCAAAATGCTAAATATGGATCTTGTCGATATTACAAATTCTATTGATATAACAGATCAGAAAAAATCAGCTAGTCTTAAATCTGGATCATCTTGTTCATCTAGAACATCTCATACAAATGAAAATGATATTTTGGATGAATACGCAGATGTAGATGAATTAGATTGCGCTAAATCATATTCCAAATCTAGTGGTTCAGAAACTCACAGTCTTAAATCAGCGTCTGGATCAGTGTCTGGATCAGTGTCTGGATCAGGTTCTGATTCAGAAAGTTCATATGAAAGCGACCTGGAAGAAGAAAAACTATTTTTAACTCTTCAAAAATTCCCTGTTCAGGTTATTTGTATGGAAAACTGTGAGAGCACTTTAGATGATCTAATTATGAATACAGATTTAACTCATGATGAATGGATGTCCGCACTAATGCAAATAATAATGACACTAATTGTATATCAAAAACTATTTTCATTCACACATAATGATCTACATACCAATAATATTATGTATATACCAACTAACAAAAAGCACTTGTATTATTTATACAAAAAAAAGTATTACAAGGTGCCAACATTTGGAAGAATTTTTAAGATCATTGATTTTGGACGTGCTATTTATAAATTCGATAATAAATTATTTTGTAGCGATAGTTTTCAAACAGGTGGAGACGCAACGACGCAATACAATACAGAGCCATATTTTAACGACAAGAAACCACGACTTGAACCTAATCTCAGTTTCGATTTGTGCCGACTAGCATGTTCCATTTTTGATTATATTATAGACGACATGGATAGCATTAAAAATATTAGTAGTTGCGAACCAATTGTAAAATTAATGGTTGAATGGTGCACTGACGATAATGGTATTAATGTGCTATATAAAAATAATGGCGCTGAACGATATCCTG
>Ga0114966_10003801_pt1 | contig 13126 bp, 9 predicted proteins | sample M_130207_XF_Meta_FD_87029 | JGI IMG/M metagenome (GOLD analysis project Ga0114966, IMG submission 87029) | Freshwater microbial communities from Lake Montjoie, Canada to study carbon cycling - M_130207_XF_MetaG | ecosystem: Environmental > Aquatic > Freshwater > Lake | place: Lake Montjoie... | reverse complement strand
GATCGAAAAGGCTTGAGGTTGCGGCGAGCACGCGGAGTTGCGTCGTGTAACCTGCGTCAGTGTGGCGCAAAAGATTCATACAATCCCAACTTTATCGTGGGTGAGGTCGATTGAAAAGCTTGAGATACGAGGTTCGATTTGAAATCCGGATGAAAGCGTGGTAGATGTGATGGGACCACGATGACACCAGAATCAACGACAGCCAATTCAGAAGCCCTCGAACCGCCGTATTCTCACCAAGTGAATGCAGCATGGGGATGGCTGGAGTTGGGAAATGTTTCTGAGGCACAATCCGAGTTGGCGGATCTGCCTTGCTCGATTTTTTTGCATCCGGATGTCCTCATGATCCGTTGGGAATTGTGCAGCACTCTCCAGGATTGGGATCGAGCGTTGGGATATGCCCAGCTTTTGGCAAAAATCTGTCCGGATTGTCCCGACAGTTGGATTAAGCAATCCTATGCGTTGCACGAACTAAAACGCACTCAGGAGGCTTGGGATACCTTGCTGCGGGTGAGTAATCAATTTGAGCAATGCCCTACAATCGCCTACAACCTTGCGTGTTACGCCTGTCAGTTGGATCGTTGCGCAGAAGCCGAATCGTGGCTACGCAAAGCTGTGCAAACCGGAAAGAAAGCCTGTATTAAAAAAATGGCGTTAGAAGATCACGATCTTACCCCGATGCGCGATTTTGTGCAGTCGATGTGAGTTAGCGACTGGGTTAGCTTCTACGCGATGGTTGTCGATGAATCCACGAAAGAGCTTTGACACGCTCGCGCCTTCTCACAAGAATGGCGACATGATTCCGCTGTCAATTCGTGCCGTCACTATTTCAATTTTGGTCTTTTTTGGATTTTCGTCGGTGACACGAGCTGCTGACGATTATCAACCGGGTCCCGATTCCTTAACTCACGAAGGAGTGCCTCGAGGAGAGATGAAACAGTTCAGTTGGAAAAGTAAGATTTTTCCTGGCACGGAACGTCAATACTGGGTTTATGTTCCAGCGCAGTATAGTGAAAGCAAACCTGCCTGTTTGATGGTTTTTCAGGATGGAGGTGGGTATGTGAGTCGCGATGGAGGATTCCGTGTTCCAAACGTGTTTGATAACCTGATTCACAAAAAAGAGATGCCGGTCACCATCGGTGTTTTTATTAACCCGGGGGTTGTTCCAGCGGCTTCGACAAATCAACACTCACGGTTTAATCGAAGCTTCGAATATGACACCTTAAGCGATCAATATGCGCGGTTTTTATTAGAAGAGATTTTGCCTGAAGTATCCAAGAATTACCGGCTGACTTCGGATCCCGAAGGTCGGGCGGTTTGTGGCGGGAGTTCGGGAGGGATTTGCGCGTTCACCGTGGCTTGGGAACGCCCAGACCAATTTCGAAAAGTCATTAGTTTCATTGGTAGTTTTGTGAATCTGCGCGGAGGTCATTTGTATCCTTCGATCGTCCGTAAAACCGAACCAAAACCGCTCAAAGTATTTTTGCAGGACGGAAGCAATGATCAGGATATCTATGCTGGGAGTTGGTTTATAGGTAATCAAGATTTGGCGGCAGCGCTCAAATTCGCCGGGTATGATTACCAATTTGTGATCGGGGATGGTGGACATAGTGGAAAGCATGGGACTGCGATCCTCCCGGATGCACTTCGCTGGCTGTGGCGTGATTACGTGGCGAAATAATTTCTAAGACGATTTTTTTTGGAGCTATGAAAACAAGACTTGGGATTCTCTTCAGCATGGTTGCGGTGGTGCTTTCCACTCAGGCGCAGGGGCCGCCTCGGGTTTCGGATTTATTGTTGCCCGGCGAGAATTGGCAGTTAGTAGGCGAGGGGTACAAGTTTACCGAGGGCCCGGCGACCGACGGTGATGGCATCGTTTATTTTACTGATATCCCGAACAATCGAATCCACCGGATTGAGAAGGACGGAAAAGTTTCGGTATTCGCTGAAAACACGGGCGGCGCGAACGGGCTGATGTTCGGTGGTGATGGACTGCTTTACGCTTGTCAGAACGGTAAGAAGCGAATTGTTGCTTATGACAAGAATGCGAATGAAAAGATTATTGCGGAAGATCTCGAATCGAACGATCTCGTGGTATCCCACGCGGGCGATATTTACGTGACGGATCCGACTAATAAACAGGTTTGGCACATCAATACGAAACGCGAGAAAAAAGTTGTCGATAAGGGGCTTGGTTTTCCTAATGGTGTTCGCCTTACTCCTGACCAAGGACTGCTTCTGGTGGCTGATAGCCGATCCCAATATGTGTATTCTTATCATATCGAGCCAGACGGTTCGTTGTCGTCGAAGCAGGCATTTTTTCAACTGATTATCCCGGACGGCAAAACAGATTCTGGAGCTGATGGGATGACCTTTGATCGGAAGGCGAATCTTTATGTCACAACACATTTAGGTGTGCAAGTGTGTGACCAAGCCGGGCGTGTATTTACTGTGTTGCCCAAACCTCAAAACAAATGGCTCGCCAATGTTGTTTTTGGTGGGCCGGAAATGAACTACCTTTACCTGACTTGCAGCGACAAAATTTACCGGCGCAAAATGAATGCGAAGGGTGTTTTATCCTTCCAACCTCCGTTCCTGCCCCCACAACCTAGACTGTAATTTATTATGAACCGATGGCGTTTTCTATTCACATTGCTGGCTGCTTGCATCGTATTAACCTCGGTCCGTGCGGCGGATGACTACAAGCTTACCAACGACTCCCTGAAACAACCGGGTGTGCCGGAAGGTCAGGTCACGAAACACACGTGGAGCACGAGTAAGAATTTTCCGGGCACCACCCGCGAGTATTGGGTTTATGTGCCGAAGCAATATGATGCCTCCAAGCCTGCTTGTGTCATGGTGTTCCAGGACGGCGGCTCCTATCTGCGGACGAACGGAGAGTTTCGGACCACGGTAGTTTTCGACAATTTGATCCACAAGAAAGAGATGCCGGTCACGATTGGAATCTTCATCAATCCGGGCGAGTTTCCGGCAGCCGAGGCCGGTGCCAAGGGCCGGAGCAACCGGAGTTTCGAGTATGATTCGCTCGGCGATACCTACGCAAAATTTGTATTGGAGGAGATGCTGACGGAGGTAGGTAAGAACTACAATTTAGTTCAAACAGCGGAGGGACGCGCCATTGGGGGAATCAGTTCCGGCGGAATCTGTGCGTTCACAGTCGCTTGGGAACGACCGACCGCGTTCAGCAAAGTTTTGAGTCACGTGGGCAGTTTTACCAACATTCGAGGGGGGCATGTATATCATGCTCTGATTCGTAAAACAGAGCGCAAACCCTTCCGAATTTTTCTTCAGGACGGCTCAGGGGATCTCGATAATTCGCATGGGAACTGGCCGTTGGCTAACCAGGAGATGGCCGCCGCACTCAAGTATGCGAAGTACGATTACCAGTTTGTTTTCGGAGACGGAGGACACAACGGGAAGCACGGTGGTGTGTTGATGCCTGATGCGCTCCGGTGGCTTTGGCGCGACGCAGCTCGATAAAGCAATTCTCAGCAGAACGATCAAACCATGAAACTGATTCGCTTACTTTCATTACTCATTTTATCCCTGAGTCAACCAATCTGGGTCACCGCTCAGGACATGTCCTTGCACGAGATTTTGGCTGAGGAAAAAGGATGGGTTGTTGTTGCGCAGGGGTATCAATTTACCGACGCACTCTGCGCGGATTCCGAAGGGAATCTTTATTTTACCGATGTGGCGAAAGGAGGGGCGATTTACAAGGTAGATCTCGAGGGTAAGTTGAGCAGCTTGGTGGCGGACGCCCCTAAAATCAGCGGACTCAAATTCGGGACGGACGGCAAATTTTATGCCGCCACTCAGGTTCCCGAGAAGCAGATTGTCACCATCAGCCTTGACGGAAAGCTGACCGTGTTGGCGACCGGAGTTGCCCCGAATGACCTCGTGGTCTCCCGCAAGGGCTTTGTGTATTTTACTGAGACGAGCAACGGACGCATCCAAATGATCTCGCCCACCGGCAAGTTGAGTGTGGCCGATGTTGGTCCTTACAAACCCAATGGCATCACCCTCTCACCTGATCAAGGAACTCTGGTCTGTTCAGACTTTGACGGCACTCACCTATTTGTCTTTCGGGTGGAAGCGGATGGTTCGCTTTCTTCGCGTGCCCCTTACATGACAGTCGTAACTCCACTGAACAAAATTCAAAGCTTGGGCGATGGAATGACCACCGATGCCTCGGGACGATATTACGTCGCAACGGCGGTGGGTATCCAAGTGTTTGATCCTATTGGCAGGTTGTGTGGTGTGATTTCTAAACCCGAGTCCAAGTTCATTTCGAATGTCACTTTTGCTGGAAAGAACCACGGGTTTCTGTATGTGAGTTGCAGTGATAAAATTTATCGCCGCGAAATGAAGGCCCGAGGAATGCAGTCCGTTAAGCCAATAGCTCCCTGATCACTTGGCCGTGGACATTTGTGAGGCGTCGTTGGACGCCGTTGTGCTCGAAGGTGAGTGCCTCGTGATTCAGGCCGAGCAGGTGTAGGATCGTGGCGTTGAGGTCATAGAGGGGGTGAATATCCTGGACCGCCTGACGGCCCAGTTCATCAGTGACGCCATGGCTCACGCCTGATTTCACTCCCGCTCCTGTCATCCAACAGGTGAAGCCATCGGGATTATGGTCGCGGCCTTGGGCACCTTTTTGGAACATGGGCATTCGGCCAAATTCGGTACACCACACCACTAGAGTGTCTTCGAGCAATCCGCGTTGCTTAAGGTCTCGAATCAATGCGGCGGCAGGTTGATCGAGGATCGCGGCGTGTTTGTCATACTGCTCCTTCAGTTTATTGTGCCCGTCCCAATTCAACTCACCTCCGCTGGCGTAGGCACCATTGAAAAGTTGCACAAAGCGGACACCGCGCTCGATCAAGCGGCGAGCTAAAATGCAATTACGGGCAAATGCAGCTTTAGTGGCATTCTTGGTATCGTCAGCTCCGTAGAGTTTCAGAATGTGTGCAGGTTCATCGGAGAGATTACTCAGTTCCGGAACACTGAGTTGCATGCGTGCTGCGAGTTCATAGCTCGCGATGCGTGCAGCGAGTTTGCCATCACCAGCATGCTGTTCGAGGTGCCGCGCATTCAGGCGTGCTAAAAGCGAACGTGCGGCATTATCGCTCGCTGGGGTGATTTGGGCGGGTGGCGCGAGATGTCGTACGGGCTCGCTGGCGCTCATGGGTGTGCCTTGAAACACAGCGGGTAAAAAGCCGGGGCCCCAATTCGTTGATCCAGCCTGAGGGACACCCCGTGGGTCAGGAATCGCGACAAAGGCAGGGAGGTTCTGGTTCTCGCTTCCCAGTGCGTAGCTGATCCATGAGCCAACACTTGGAAACCCATCGAGCAGGAAGCCGGTGGAGAGAAAATTCTCCGCAGGACCATGGGTATTACTCTTGCTCGTGAGCGAATGGACAAATGCGATATCGTCCGTTAGCTCAGCAAGATGGGGAATCAAATCGGACACCCATTTTCCGGTTTTACCGCGTGGTCGAAATTGATACTGGGGTTGCGCTAGGTTTCCAGCAGGACCTTGGAACGTGACTTCAGGCCCATTTTTTAAAGGCTTACCATCGTGTTTAATTAGCTCTGGTTTGTAGTCCCAAGTTTCGAGTTGGCTGACGGCTCCTGCACAAAAGATGACCACGACATTTTTTGCTTTGGGTGGAAAATGTGGAGTGCGGGCCGCGAAGGGATGGGAGGGATCCACCCTAGGCGACTGTGCGGCGAGGAGACCCTCAACTCCGAGCAGATTTGTAAGAGCGATGGAACTGAGTGCTCCAGCGGTGTTGCCTAAAAAGTGACGGCGATCCAAGAGGCCACGTCCGATAAGTGAAAGCTTTTCCGGATTTGGAATCATGGTAGGAGAAGGAATTCGTTACAGTTGAGAAGTGCGCGGCAAAGTGTCGCGAGACCTTGGTTGCGTACGATGGGCTCAGCCTCGCGATATTCTGCTGAGGAGGGCACACGACTGAGCGTGAGTTGCCAAACTCTTCGGATTTGGTTGGAAGGGTCATCGCCCACATCTGCTGTTGTGCGTGTTGCTAGGGCTTGGGCCTCATCTAATGTAAAACGACTGTTGAAAAGATTCAGTGCTTGGATGGGCGTGGTTGACTCGCGCCGGCGTGCAGTGCTCTGACCTGCATCTGGACAATCGAACGCGCCGAAAACAGCCTCGCGTTCACGCCGGATTTTGTGGGCGTAGATCATCCGACGTAAGCCGTTACCCTGAAAGGATTCGACGGGCTTGAAACCTGAAAGTCCTCCCCGTAAGTCGAACAAATCGAAGCCGGGCCCGTACATGGTGTCCTTCAAACGCCCACTGACCATCAGCATCGAATCTCGGATGATTTCGGCTTCGATTCGCCGCGATGGAAAGCGCCAGAGCAACCGCGCATCGGCATCCAACGCCTGAGCTGCGGGATGAATACGATTTGATTGACGATACGTGGAAGAGAGGACGATGAGCCGATGTAAATGCTTTATGGACCACCCTGAGCGGATCAACTCCGATGCGAGCCAGTCGAGGAGTTGAGGATGTGATGCTCGGGCTCCATTCAGGCCAAAGTCGCTCGGTGTTTCCACAAGCCCAATACCGAAGTGCCCTTGCCAAATACGGTTGACCATTACTCGTGCCGTGAGCGGATTTTCAGGACTCGCAATCCAATCTGCCAGAGCTTCGCGTCGACCCAGTTCCGTCAGGTCTTTTGGGATGGATCGGTTACTTAAGACACTCAGCAAGGCCGGTGTCACTTCTTCCTTGGGTTGTTCGGGATCTCCACGCGCCAGAAGATGAATTTTGTCAGGCATCCGAAACTTACCTGCGAATGCCACCTGCCGGACTGTGGCTGCAGCGATCCTTGTTTCAGTCGCCTTCTTCCGAGCCAGTAAGGCTTCTACTTTGGGTAAATCTTCCGCACGGAGGCCATCAGTTAATAACCTTGGACTTTTTGATGCCTTGTCTCCGGTGCCGTAGGTGCGGCGGTCGGTTGAATCCGCAACGGTTTGCCATTGGCCTGCTGAGTTGCTCACATCGATTTGGTATTCTGTCGCCAATCGATCCGTAAACTCTCCGTCCCGATCCCTGCCCCAGACGACGCGTTCAATGAGTTGCTCCGAGGCAAACTCGAGTGTGATCCAACCCTTGCCTTGGGTATCAGACATCCAGCTTCGCGAATTCCCGTAGCTCCCATCGTTGACGTATCGAAGCTCATGGTGGTTGGGGGCAATAGTATCACCCGACGAAGTGGCCTTGGTGCCCGCGCTTGCCAACGCCACATTTCGTGCTTCTGCGTCAAAAACTTCTAACTCATCCAAACAAGGTTCGAGATTATTTGTCCGCTTGATGGAGAACCGTAACCGTTTCGTTTTTACTGGATTGAACCGGTCTGAATTCATCCGCGGGCTGATCTCGGGTCGGGGCGGTGGAACAAAAGTCAACCGTGCCATGGAATCCAGAGAAAGCCCGACCTCGATCGTGTAAGCGGTGGCCAGTCGATCCATAAAAACGCCTTCGCGATCGCGACTCCAGCGGATCTTCCCTAACTTTACCGGCTCCGAAAGCTCAAGCAGCACCCAACCTCGGCCAGCCTCATCCGACATCCAGCTCCGACTATTTCCGTAACGACCATCATTGATGTGTTCTAGTCGGTGACTTTCCGAGAGGCGACTTCCTGAAGCCGTAACTTTTGCTCCATTGCTGGCTAGTGCCACATTGCGTGGAATTGTCTCATTCGAGAAAACCTCTAACTCATCAATGCAAGGTTCGATCAAGCCGAGTGAGGGATGCAGATTTACGTTATGAATAGTGAACCGAACAAACTTCGTATCCAACCGACCTCCATCAACCTCGTTGAGTTTCGGATCTGTGGGCGCGGAGGGAGGGATACCGACTCGCGCCAAGGGCTCAAACTTAGCCAACTCGTCCTCGATTTTTATGAGCTGCTTTTTTAGCAGCTCCGTTTGTTTCCGTTGCGAATTTACATCAGGCGTGTAGATGGGGCGATCTTCGTATTCTACTCCCGAAAAAAACGATTGCATGGCGTAGTAATCCACCTGTGAAATCGGATCGAATTTGTGATCGTGACAGCGGGCGCAGGCGACGCTGAGGCCGAGAAATGTCTGGGAAGTATTGATCACAATTTCGTCTAACGAATCCTGTCGTGCGAGGCGTTTCGAGGGATCGTCCTGCCCGATTTGCCCCGGCAGAAGCACGGAAGCCGTCACGAGAAACCCTGTTGCAGCGTCCTCCTTCAGCGAATCACCCACCAGTTGCTCGCGAATAAAACGGTCATAAGGGGTATCCTGATTCAAGGCTCGAATCACATAATCTCGATATGGCCATGCGTTGGGTCGCTCGGTGTTGACCTCGAATCCATGCGTGTCTGCGTATCGCACCACATCGAGCCAGTGTTGTGCCCAGCGTTCACCGTAGCGAGGCGACTTGAGCATCGCATCGACTACTCGTTCGTAGGCGTCCGGGCGTTGGTCATTGATGAAGGCTTCGACATCCTCCGGGGTTGGAGGCAGGCCAACTAGATCATAGGAAACACGCCGCAGCCAAGTCATTCGATCCGCTTCGTGCGCGGGTGCTAATCCTGCCTTCTCCAATCGTGCGAGGATGAAACGATCGATGGAACTCCGCGACCAGCGTGTGTTGCGGGTTCGAGGTGGAGTAGGATTCTGAACGGACTTGAAGGACCAGTGATCCCGCTTGTCGATAGGTTTCACAAGGTCAACGCCATCCGGCCAAATGGCACCTTCATTGATCCAGCGAGTCAGGATTGAGATTGCTGCTGCTGACAATCGGTCGCCAGTAGGTGGCATCTGCTCATCCTTTTCGTGAGAAGTTACCAATCGAATCAACGAACTCTCGTTGGCGCGGCCTGCGAGAATATTGGGCGCGTATTGATCACCACCCTTCAATGCGGCTGATTTGAGGTCCAATCGTAGCCCTGATTTCTGCTTCTTCTCACCATGACATTCGTAACAGTGAGTCTCAAACAAGGGGCGCACATCGCGGATAAAATCTACCGGACGAGCGAGTACGACGGATGATCCCACCCACAGAACCGTCAGCAATCTGAGGTGGACGAGGTTCATCATAATTCCTAATCGATGAAAACAAACTCATTCGCGAGGAGCAGGCTTTGGGCAAAATTTTCCCAAGCTGTCAGCGGGATCGGCTGGGGTGCTGGAGGGCCGCTGAAATCTGCTTTGGCACTCCAATCTCGCTCATCGCCCACGGCAGCAGAATGCTTGATTTTCGGAGACCAAAGGAACTCATCGTGGTTGAGTCCATCGCGGCGATCCACAACGAAGTCGATCGTGTCACCCCTCATGACCGATACGTCCGGCAACTTAACCTCCTCCTTGCTATTGTGCAGCGTCCAATGACCTAGCACTCCGAGCCGGTTGGAAATGATCCAAGCACGAACCCCGTCACCCTCCTTTGTGGAATGCTCCACTCGACCCGAGATGTGGACTAATCCGTTGATAGGGGATGTCCATCGACGGACAGCGGCGTGTGCCTGGTCATCGCCAGCGTGGCCGCCTTCTGCAGTGAGTTGGACCCAACCGAGCGTGGCATCGGGCCATTTCTGGCCCCCTTGCCAAGCTTGTCCAGCGAAGTGGGGTAAGGGCACAAACCCGCTGAGGCGACTCGTGTTGGTTTCAAATTTTCCGTAGCCGTAACTCCAGACGGAAGGTTCCAACTGAGCTGTAGACTCTGGGGGAATTTGAGCAGTGGCCTTGAAAAACGCGTGCATCGCTTTGGCTTCCCGAGCTTCGGGAGCCCGTTGGTAGACTAATCTATAAAGCGCCTCGATTCGAGAAGCCTCGCTCTTGGCCTGAAGAATCTCAGGGCGTGAGAGCAGCTTGCGTGCGTTGTCGGCGAGAAACGCGTTGTTCATCAAAAACAGGGCCTGCTGAGGGACTGTTGTGTGGCCTCGCTGGGGGTTCGAGAGGTCTGGGTTTGGAAAATCGAATACACGAAAAGTACCCGGCAAGAATTGGCGATCCACGTAGCCATAAAGCGCACGACGGGTTGAGTAATCATTGTCGAAGAGCGCTGCAGGACGGCCGCCCAATCGAAGGTCAAGAGCACCGCTAACCTGAAGAATCGAATCTCGTAATGGCTCGAGATGCACACGGCTACTGTTCATCCGCCAATAAAGTGTATTCTCCCCGTCTCGGGTGCGTGCCATGGCAGGTTCCATCGCAGTGCTGCTCTGCCGATAGACGTTGGATAGCATGATGAGCCGGTGCAGCTTTTTAATCGACCAACCTTCTTGCATGAAACGCACGGCGAGATAATCGAGCAACTCGGGATGAGTCGGCGGGTCGCAGCGTGTGCCAAAATCACTCGGGGTCGAGACGAGTCCGCGCCCAAAATGATGCAGCCAAACGCGGTTCACCATGACCCGTGCCGTCAGGGGATTAAGCGGGCTTGCGATCGCTTGGGCCATCTCGAGTCGTCCGCTCCCTCGTCGAAAAGGTTGACGGTCTGCACCTTCGATGATTTGGAGAAACTGGCGTGGAACCTCCTCACTTGGGTTTGCTGGATTCCCACGTTTAAACACACGCGGATTTTTGATTTCTTGTCGATCCTCCAAGATGACGGCGAACGATGGCGAGTTGGTGGATTGATTGATCCATCGTTCGACTTCGGCTTGTAGTTTTCCGAACTCCACTCGGCCTCCCTCATCGAAAAACCATTCCGTGTCTGCGAGCGAGCCAATTGGAACGCGGGCCGGTGAATTTGTTGCGAAGAGCGCATCGGCCCATGGACGTTTCTCAGGGCGCAACCCAGCAGTCCGATCAGGTTCGGGTGCTGCGGCCACTTCCTGATAGAGTTTTTGAAAAATATCCCCATAAACTTGCGCTAGCTCATTTAAATTGGTTGGAAATTTCTGCTCCAAGGCGGTCTTAATGATTGGATTCAGACCCGCGCCTTCACCGGCCTTGAGCGATTCAAATGCTGGCCGTCCCTTCGTCGCAAAGTCCCGCGCTGGGATCCGGCTGAGGACATGCCAAGGGGCAAATATTGGGTGAAACGATTTCGAATTTTGAAAAAGGTATTGCTGCCACTGCCGGACAACGGTGGGGTTGAGGTCATCGACAGTTCTGATTTCGTAATGGTCATCGGGGGGCAACTTATCTACCTCGGGGAGTGCCATCCAGTAATCACGCACTCTTGATCGAAGGCGATCGATCATCTCGGATTTCCGCTTTTCGTAACTCTCGGCCAATTTCTGCTGTCGTTGTTTCAGGCCCGCTTCAAAGTCTGCGTGGAGTGGGTTGGGAGCATTCGTCTGTACGAGTCGTCTCATTGTTTCGGAGGAACTGTTAAAAACTCCGTAGAGCGAGTAGTAATCTTGGGTAGGAATGGGGTCGAATTTGTGGTCGTGACAACGCGCACAAGCAACAGTCAGCCCCTGCATGCCTCGCATCACGACATCGATACGATCGTCGATAATGTCAGGAGTGACGCCAAGAAATCGGCGGCCCAAGGTAAGAAATCCGAGTCCGGCCAATGGCGGAATAGGCTCGTCTTCAGTCGAATGAAGTGTCTCCAACTGATCAGCCGCGAGTTGTTGGATCAAAAATTGGTCGTAGGGAAGATCGCGGTTGAAGGATTGCACCACCCAATCACGATACACGTGAGAGTGGACAAATCTTGCCTCCTCACGATCCGTATACACATAACCCTTCGTGTCCGCGTAACGTGCGACATCAAGCCAGTGTCGTCCCCAGCGTTCGCCATAATTCGGTGATGCCAGAAGTTTTTCGATCATCTGAGCATAAGCTTGCGGGCGAGTATCTCGAACAAAGTCATCCACTTCCTCAGGTCGAGGAGGAAGTCCCGTAAGATCATAAAACGCACGCCGAATCAGTGTGCGTTTCTCCGCCACAGGAGAAGGGGTGAGACCCTCCGCTTCGAGGCGGTGCAGGATGAAGGCGTCAACGGGTGTATTCACCCACGCAGGCCGTTTGACAACCGGCGGCGGATTCATCTTGGGTGCTTGAAAGGCCCAGTGGTTCACCCCTTTGGCGTTCGCATTAGTAGTTGCACTTTGGATCGCCTTCGATGGAGGCAGCGGGGCACCCAGCGCGACCCATTTCACAAAATCATCGATTTGTGCCGACTCCAACTTTTTCTTTGGCGGCATCCGAGTCTCATCGTCATCCCAATGAAGGGCTTCGATCAGTCGACTTTTCTCGGGTGCTTTTGGAACAAGGATCGGACCGTGCTCACCGCCCCTTAATATCCCTTCCGAGGAGTCGAGATGGAGGCCACCTTTGAGTTTTTCGGCGTGGACGCTGTGGCACGAATAGCAACGCTCAATGAGAATTGGACGAATTCGACTCTCGAAGAAATCCAATTCCTCATTTTTTGACAGCGCTTCGGCGGTGACCAGATGTGTCCCGACAAAGAATATCGTCATCCAACACAAGGCGGGGGAGCCAAGAATTTGCTGCAATTTTCTTAGGCAGGTTAGACTCATGATCGTCATTAGAACTTAGCACATTCTCTGTCGAGATGGCAAATCGCCACATTGACTAACAAGTTTTACCTTGGCGGAAGGTTTTAATGCCGCACATTCTCTTGGCGATGCCTCAAACAGACCCATCTACCGATCGAATCGAGATCCCTCCGCAGCTTTGGTTCCACCTCAATAATCATGTCGATCGGTTGTTGCAATGTCGTCGATGCCCTTCCATGCAACCGATCCCGGTTTCAGGCGGCCCGGTGGTCAGCCCCATTATGCTCGTGGGCCAAGCCCCAGGTGATAAGGAGCCGCTGCTCGGTCGACCGTTCGCTTGGACCGCAGGCAAGACACTCTTTCGTTGGTTTCAGGAAGGTTGTGGAATTAGCGAGGCCCAGTTTCGTTCGATGATTTACATGGCCGCTGTTTGTCGGTGTTTCCCAGGAAAGAAAGCGACGGGTGGCGACCGGGTCCCGAGTCCAGAGGAAATCACGCAATGTGGATCGTGGCTGGCGGCTGAGATTGCGCTCTTAAAGCCAGCACTTGTTATCCCGGTGGGGAAGTTGGCCATTCAACAGTTTCTGGCGACGGCTCCGTTGGATCAGGTGATCGGG
>Ga0114966_10003798_pt1 | contig 13127 bp, 10 predicted proteins | sample M_130207_XF_Meta_FD_87029 | JGI IMG/M metagenome (GOLD analysis project Ga0114966, IMG submission 87029) | Freshwater microbial communities from Lake Montjoie, Canada to study carbon cycling - M_130207_XF_MetaG | ecosystem: Environmental > Aquatic > Freshwater > Lake | place: Lake Montjoie... | reverse complement strand
GGGTTCCTCGCCGAACAAACGGATCGCCTGCGGGAAAACAAATCCCGAGATCACACTGGAATAAACCCGCCGCGCCCTGGCCCAACGCTGCCAAGTCTGGCAGAGAAACCGCCGCCAAACGACCGACCTCCAACAAACTGCAAACACCATCGCCTATCACCAACAGCGTAACCTCGCCGCAAAAAACGCCCCCAAAAAGAAACTGAACCCAACACAATTGGCGATGTAGTACGAAATCCCAAGGCCGAGTTTGGTGAATAGTCGTAGAGATTGTCGTGTGATGCTGCGGATGGTGGCTGCGAGACTGACGGTTCCGATCCGGCGATGCCACACGTCGAGCACTTGCTCGCAGAAACTCGCATCGAGTACGACAACATACGCCTTGAACACCAAGTTCTGGAGCAGGCCGAGGGCCCGTTGGTTTTCTCATCGACGCGCGTCTGGCTGAGCACGAGTCCGGTGTGATGATCGACGGCAACCAGCAGATGAACGGCTCCGGCGTACGGTCGCAACGTGGCACACAGACACGTGCCGTCGATGCTGATCCCCACGAACGATTCGTTGTCAGCGCGCAGCACCACCGTTATAGTCCGCCCCCACGTCCGTTCGGACTTCTACTCATTCGCTGGCACGGAGGTTTACGGTGGAACTTCAAGAACTTGATCTCGCTGTTGGCGACGTTGTTCAGATTGGCGAGTACACAGTGACGGTCATCGACATCGAAAACGATGACGTGACTCTGCGAGTCGATCAGTCCGACGCGATCAACGAAGGTGAGATCGGTTCCACCGTGCTGCATCCTCGATGACGACGACTCCTGACGACTCCTGAGGACCCTGTGCCTGCTGATCCCCACGACATCCCCGCCTCAGTCTCATTTCATATCGCGGTGACAACACGCCGGTGGCGTCCGGCATTCGTTTGATTGGTGCAGTCCAACGAACAGAACAAGCTGCGCGGTCGGTTGTGTTGACAGACAAAAATGGTCGGCGTTTGGGGCACTAGGCCGTGATCTCTGTTTCTTGGCTCTCCGCTTTCTTGTTGAAAGTTGTATGGAGTAAGCGGCAAGGCGCTAGCCGCCGATGATTTCCAGTAGACAGGCCGGCTAGCGTCTTGCCGCTCACGAGAGTTGTTCAACAGAAATGGTGGAGAGCCAGTTACTTGAACTGCAGCTCGGTCTTGGGCAGCAAGTGTTTTAACTTCGCTTGCGCCTCGGGAGAGAACGGAGCACTGGGGGCGAGCCGCATCGACTTGAGGAAGGCGAAGTCCTTAAGCAACGCGAGACGCTCCTCGGGGAGAACGATGCCCCCGAGTTCCAGATGCTCTAACTGAGTCATGCTGGCGACGACCTTCAGATCAGCATCCGTCAGAGCCTTGGAGTTGGTGAGCGTCAGGCTGCGCAGCGTCGGCATGCTCTTGATCAGGCCGATGCCTTCTGGGGTGTCGAGGCCATCTCCCAGTTGCAGGTATTCCAGAGGCAGTTTGGCGACGTGCTGAAGGCAGCTTGGCGTCGCGTTGCGGGTGCCGATTTCGAGTCGTTTGAGCTTGCTGAGTTTGGTCAGATGCACGGCTCCGACATCGGTGAACTTCGCGTGCGCAAGGCTGATGCTTTCGAGATTCGGAAGGTGCTCACAAAGTTGTTGCAGACCTTCATCGTCGATCGAACTACCGCGATGACTGACTCGCACGAGCCGCGTGCAGCCTTCAAACTTGGCATAGACATGCCCCTGCATGCCGGTCCCCACGAATGAAAACTGTTCGAGTTTCTTGAGCCCGGCGAGATGCTCCAGTCCGACATCGCTCAGCTTGCCGTTGTTAGTGAACCGCAGCGTCTTCAAGTTCGTGAGTTTCCCCAGTGGTGCGATCCACTCATCGCTGAGTTTGGTGGCGATGATGTTGAGCGACTCCAAAGTCTGAATGTGTCCGAGATGTGCGAAGAAGGCGGCGTCGTAGGGATCAACTTTGCGATGGTCGTGCGGTCCCGAGTTGGGCATCGCGAGGTCCACGAGCTTCAGCGTGTCAAAGAGAGCGATGTCGCCACCAGCCGCCTTCTTCAGGCTGTCGGGGGTCGTGTTGATCTTCTCGACCTTGCCGGGAGAAATCTCGACGGCACGCAAGACGGCTTCGACATGCGTGCGTTCCTCAGCAGCGGCGAGCAACGCGGCGGAGTGGCTTTGAAGGGCCTGTTTCAAGCCTGCATCTGTAGTGGCCGCGATGACGGCGTCGAGGTCACGCTGGGTTTTGACAGTGGCGAGTCCGGCAGGAATCTCAGCGGAGAACGCCGGAGTTAGGATGCTCGGTGACGAAGCGGCCGTAAGTAACAAGCAGACGAAAGAACGTCGTTTCTAGAAGGGTGATCTTTCAGGGTCGGGGGATTCACTATCGCCTTTCGCACCGCGAAAGGACGTTCTTTCGCGGTGTGAAAGACGACACACTACTCGCGTCCGTGGAACTGCTCCTCGTGAGGCAGCGCGTTGACTTTCCAGGTGGCCGGGTAGAAGCGAACGATGCGACCGGGACGATGGCCTTCCAGCAACATGCAGCACTTCACTTTGATCTGCACGCCGCTGCCGCCGGGTACGACCGGTACCTGGTTGATCGCCAAGATGTTGCCCCCTTTGCGATCGTTGACCGGGTCATAAGTCATCAAGCACTCACGCGCGACAGCGATGCCGCCCTTGGGAGCTTTCGGATCGTCCTCGCGTTTCGAGAACGGCCAGCCGTGCGGTTCCTCGTTGATGCCGGTCAGTTCGGCGAACAGCTTTGGATCGACCCCGTCAAAGAACGTGATCGTGACAATTTGAGCTTCGTCATCGACGGCATCGATCCACCCAGGCAAGCCGTGATCGCGGACCTCATCGCGGTGACGCTCCAACTGCTGTGCGGTCGCGAGTTGGCGGCTTGGTTCGTCGAGCCAGATCTCCAGCACGCGGCCGGGGCCGTAGAGCGTCGCCCAGGTGATGTTGAACTGCACGGTCTGCCCGACTGCCAGTGACTCCAGAGTTCCGGAACCGTTTCCCACTCGCACGCGGGTGCTGGCCAGCAAGTCGAAGAGCTTAGGTTTGCCGATGCCCTTGCCATCGCTCTGCAACGTTGCGCTGAGCTTCTTGTTTGCGAGGTTCACCGTCTCGATCTTCCAGCTCTGTTTCTGGCGAGCGAAGAAACTGAAGTCGTCTTCGATTCGCAGACAACGCTTGAATGCGGCTTCGTTCGTGATTCGCTTGTACTCGCTGTTGATCGGCGGGGACTTATCGTCGTCGGCCTTCAGGTAATACGCGCCGTGCAGGTGCGTGCCAAGCGGGATGTCCTGCAAAGCCGCGGGCGCTCCGTGATAGTAGATCGACCCGAACGGCAGCATGACGCTGTCCAACGGCAGATCCATGAAGCCCGCTTGCTGGCTATCGTTGCGATCCACTCGCAGTTGAAACCGCCGCTCCAAGTGATCCACTTGAATCAGCTCGCCCGAGATCGCGTGCGCCGAGTTCTCGGGCGGAAATTCTCCGTTGACGAGCTGATACCACTTCAATGTTTTGTCGGAGCTGCCGTCGGTGCGAAAGGCCGGAGCGTCTGCTGCATGCAGCCACGCAGCAGATAAACACAGGCATGTGAAGAGTGAGAAGCTTCGGTTGGGCATGTTTGTAGGTCGCCTTGAAGCAGCGAGTGGAGCTGGAATTCCGGTAGCCACCCTCGCCAGAGCGTGGGTGTCTTGACTCGATGGCCCACTCTGTGGCGAGCGTGGCCACGATAATCATGTCAGCACATTCGAGATCGTGCCGAGGCTGTCTTGAAACCGGTCGGTCTCGACATCCGAGCGTTGCAGCATCGTCAGCAGAAGATTGCTGAGCCGGGCGTTGTCATCAACGGGGCGCGAGCAGATCCGGTAGTGGGCATTGGCGTCAGCGACGTTGTACTGGCCGATCTTCGGCAAGTTGAAATCGACGTGTTGGCCGTGCTGATATCCGAGTGCGCGGCCGCCGGCGAGGATCGTCGGCAGGTTGGCATTGCCGTGACTGTGGCCGTAAGCCATGCCGCTGCCCCACAGCACTTGAGTCGTATCCAACAGCGGCCGACCGTCCTCTTGATGAGCCTTGAGCTGATCAAGCAAATAGCTGAGTTGCTCGATCAGGAACGTATCGGTTTCGGTCAGACGGCGCAGTTGTTCGGGGTCTCCGTTGTGATGCGACAATCCATGCCGCGTCTGCGAGATGCCGATGTCCGGGATCGCTCCGCCGTTGGACTCGCTGCAAATCATGCAGGTGATGACGCGCGTCGAATCGGTGCGCAGAGCCAACACCATCAGGTCCGAAAACAGCCGGTGATATTCGCGGACTTGCGACATCTCCAGCTTGCGCGTCAGCCGAGCTTCATCCGCCGGCTCGATCTTGGGCTTCGGGATGTTGAGCCACGACTCCGCACGCTCGGTGCGAACCTCGACTTGCCGGACGGCGGTGAGATATTCATCGAGCTTCGAGCGGTCTTCGGTGCCCAGCTTTTGATTCACGCGTTTGGCATCATCAGCGACGACATCCAAGATGCTGCCACGTCGGCTGAGTCGGCGGCTGATCGCGCTCTTACTCTCCTTCTCGACACCGAACAGCATGTTGAAAATGGTGCGAGTGTTTCGTTCGGCGGGGATCTGAATGCCGTCTCGCGACCAAGCGAGCGAATGGCCTTCGATGGCCAACTCCAGCGACGCGAATCGGGTCGAAGTGCCCTGCACCTCGGCCATGAGTTGATCGACCGAAACCGTATTGCGGAAAGCTCCGCCGTCACCGGGCACGTTCGCGCCGGTCAGCCAAACCTTGTCGCAGTTGTGATGCTTGCCGAGCACCATCGGATGATGCAGACCGCTGATCGGAGTGACATCCGCACGATGTCGCTCCAACGATTGCAGCGGCTTCGAAAACTCAAACTCCGCTCCGGCCTTTTCGATCTGCCAAGTCAGCGTGTTGACGCCATTGGGGATGTAAAGAAAGACGCTGCGTTTGGGCTTCGTCGGCGTCGGCAGACTGGGTGCCGCGAAGCTCGGACGGGCCATGCAATCGAGCAGCGGCAGGGCGATGGAGGCACCGACGCCGCGCAGCATTTGTCGACGGCTGATCTGCCATCTGTGGGTGTTGACGTTGCTCATGAGTCACTTCCTTCGAGGGTTATCGCTTCTGAAACAAGTCGGAAACCACCAACGCCTCGACGAGATCGCGGAGGCGGTAATCTTTGGCGCGGCTGGCTTTTGCAATCGCCGCGAGGTCGGCTCGGTCGTCGAACGACAGGCTGCGACGCAAGCTGTAGGTCGCGAGCTTCTCGATGAACGCCGTGTTGAACGAGTCGATGTCGGCGAGCAGCAATTGCTTGAACTCTTCCGGCGTTTGGTAGCTGCGACCGTCGGGGAGTTTGCCGCTGGGATTCACCGGCGGATTTTCGCCGGTCCCTTCGACAACCTCCGTCGTGCGCCAACGACCGATGGCGTCGTAGTTCTCGAAGGCCAGCCCGAGCGGGTCGATCTTGCGATGACAGGACGCGCACTTCGCGTCGTGGATGTGAGCATCCAGCTTCATCCGCAACGTCGCTTTGGGCGAGTCCACCGGATTGGGTGCGATCGGCTCGACGTTGGCAGGCGGCGGCGGCGGCGACTTGCCGAAGATCGATTCCGAGACCCACTTACCGCGATGCACGGGGCGATGCCGCGTGCCGTCGGAAGTCAGCGACAGGATCGAGGCCTGAGTCAGCAGTCCGCCGCGACGACTCTCTGGGGTGAGTGAGACACGCTGCAAACCGGACCCGGCGACCTCCGGCAATCCGTAGAACTGAGCCAGTCGCGAATTGACCATCGTCCAGTCGGAATGCAGAAACTCGCGCAGAGTCAGACCGCGTTGCAGCACTTCGCGGAAGAACGCGGTCGTCTCGCCGACCATGCTCTTCTCCAGCGACGAGTCGTAGTCCGGATATAGCTTCTTGTCCGGCGGGAACATGCCGACCTTCCGCAGATTCAGCCACTGCGACGCGAACGATTCGCTGAAACGATCGGCACGAGGATCGGCCAACATCCGCTGCACTTGTCGCCCGAGTTCGGCTTTGTCGCGCAGCTTGCCTTGCTCGGCGATCGCGAACAATTCGTCATCCGGCATCGTGCTCCACAACAGATACGACAACCGGCTGGCGATCTCCCAGTTGTTGAGCGTGTGACGATTAGCGTCCTCATCACCTTCAGCGAGGAACAGAAAACTCTTCGAACAGAGGATCGCCGTCATGCCCGCTTTGACCGCGTCTGGGAATGTTTCATTGGCCGCGAGTTCCGCTTTCACGATGCCGACGTAGCCGTCCAACTCAGCGGAGGAGACCGGTCGCCGAAACGCGCGTCGCGCCATTTTCTCAAGCCCGCTGCGGACTTGAGCCACGTTGCCGACTTCCGCCGACCAGTATTCATCGCGCCGTCGTTGTTCTTCTTCGGTGATGAACGGGCCGCGCCACGAGACCTCATCCAGGATGAGGAAGGGATAGCGCGGCCGACCTTGCTCGTCGGTCAGCTTCATTTGCCACGGAATGCGACCGTCCTTCGTGCTGATGAATGGCTTGTTGCCGTGACGCCCGGAACGGAAGTTGTTCGAGAGGCCCGGCACGTTGTTGAGCACATCAATACTCGGTCGGCCTTTCGGAAGGTGAGCGCGGAACGTGACGGTGATGGGCTTGTCTTCGGGAGCGACGATGTCTTGCTCGAACAGCACGCGATCCAGCGATTTCTCGTAGACGAACAAACGCGGGGCGCGGCTGTTGTCGGGCTTCAATCCGCTGAGCGTGTAGCTGATCTCATAGATGCCCGCTTCCGGAAGCGTTTCCCAGACGGAGTAACGAAAGATGTCTCCCGCCCACATTTCAAAACGCATCTTTTCCAGCAGCCCGAGTTCTCGCAGACGTTCGCGATGCGTCTCGTCGATGTGCTTTTCGGTGACAGCTCGCTGAGTGGATTCAAAAAAGGTCGGCTTCATGGCGGGGTACGCCTCGGCCAAGATGATTTCGGCGGCGGCGAGGTACTTTTCGATATTGGACGGCGACAACGTCAGCACCGAACCGAGTCGTTCGAAGCCATGCCATTCGGGATCTTCTGGGAAGCCGGTCGGATCAGTGGCGTCGAAGTGAACGCCGATCAGATCGCGGACGGTGTTGACGTATTCGTCGCGAGTCAGCCGGTTGTAGGAAACTCGCCCGCGCTGCGCCATGCGAGCGGCTTCACCTTCCTTGAGTCTCGCGGACAGCCATTCAACGACGGCAGCGCTTTCCTGAGCAGTTGGCAGATCCTTCAGCTCCTTCGGCGGCATCTCACCCGAGCTGATTCGTTCCCTGATCTCCGCCCACTGTGGCGTGTTCTCGCGACCGACGTTGCGAGACAGATTGTCGATCCGGAACTCGCTTTCCTGCTTCTTCTCACCGTGACAGCGGACGCAATGCGTTTGGAAGTAGGGCCAGACATCCGCCTCGAAGCTCGGTGCTGCGGTCAAAGCTGCGGGAGTTGCCACTGGCAGAAACAGTGCGATCGCGAGGATGCTCAACTTTTCAAAACGACGAACGTGACTCATGAAACTCTGATTTCTCCTGAGACTCCGCGACCCATTCGGTGAAAGAACCAACGTGCCAGACATCGGCACTTTCTGACGCGGCCTGAAGTGAGGCATCTGTCCAACGTCGGTCTTGGTGAGCCGGGTGGCGTAAGTCCCCGGACTCTTCATCACGGAGTCCAGGGGCTTACGCCACCCGGCTCACCAAGGACGCCTCATTGCCTACCGCGCGAAGCATGACGACCTGAACCGGGATCGACGGAGAGCCGCCGTTGGCAGTCTATCGCGAGCCGAAGGAATGGACAGAGTGTGTACAGTGTCACCAAGAACTTGACCTCGTGATTGACTTCAGCGAGTTTGGGTTGGCGGTGCTATTGTCGGAATCCACGGGTCTGTTTGATCTGTCCGCCCTGTCGGTTTTCTGAAGACAGGGCTGGTTCGATTTGTCCCGTTCGTTTCTGATGGGTCTCACGCCCCTTCTTCGTTCGCGATGACAGACCCGCTGTGCCAACTGTGAATAATCACCTCGCCGCACGTTAGTCTCTGTCGAAGAACAACTCCGCTGTTTGCTCCGAATTTCGACTCACTCCCCCATGATTTCCGTCATCATCCCGACTCTGAACGAAGGCGTATCGATCGCGCGTTTGATCGCCGAAACCCGGCGCATCGGCGTGTGTGAGATCATTGTCGTTGATGGCGGATCGACCGATGAGACGCTCGTAAAAGCGGCGTTGGCGGACCGTGTGATCTCCTCGCCGCGTGGTCGCGCGACGCAGCAGAATCTGGGAGCCTCGGCCAGTCGCGGAGAGGTGCTGCTGTTCCTTCATGCCGACTGCCGGTTGCCGGTTGGTGCGTTCGATGCCATCCGCGGGGGACTCGACGACGCACGAACGGTCGGTGGCTGCTTCGGGCAAACCATTGCGGCCGAAGGACGGCTTTATCGTTGGCTGGAGTGGGGCAACGGATTGCGAGTCCGCTGGCTGCGGATGGCTTACGGCGACCAAGCGATCTTCATTCGCAAGTCCGTCTTCGAGCAACTCGGCGGCTTTCCCGAAGTCAAACTGATGGAAGATGTGCTACTGATGAAGCGACTCCGCCACGCGGGCCGCTTCATCCTGTTGCCAGATCGAATCACGGTCTCTGCGCGTCGTTGGCAACGTCACGGCCCAATTCGCCAGACACTGCGCAATTGGTTGTTGCTGACACTCGCACTGTGTGGAGTCTCGCCAAACAACCTCGCGCGATTCTATCCCAACACGCGGTGAAACAACGGACTACTCGACGGCAACCGTCGCGCCGCGATTGAGTGGCTCGACAACGCGGAACGTCGTGTCGGACCAGTTTGGATCGCCGGTGAGATCGCTGGCCAATTCAGCCGCCTCATTCTGACTGGCACAGAGGGCCGCGATGGTCGGCCCCCACGACGTTTGGGCGACACCTTGTACGCCCCGCGCGCGAAGCTGCTCGACCAGCAATGCCATGCGTTGATGAGCGAACACGCCCCCTTGTGCGGCCGAGAAAAACTGACCGACCCGCACACCGAACTCGAACGTCGCCGCGCTGAACCTCGCGAAGTCCGCTTCGACGAGAGCGGGGAGCCAGTCCATGAGCGCGATGCGGCACAGTTCACCCGTCAGTTCAACGGGCATCGGTCGTTGGGCCGCGAAGGCCCGCTGTTCATCCGCTCCGGACAACCCTTGCGATTGGCCGGGCGAAGCGAGAACCAGTCGCCACTCTGACGGAACCTCATACCGCGCGACCAATGTCCCGAACGGGTGCCGCTGATCGGCGCGGCCACCATCGACGAGGAACCCGCCGCGTCCAAAGCCATGCAGTCCGATCGCGGATCTCAGCCCACGGCCCGACCGCCGCGCAAGCGTCTCAACGGGAACATCGCGTTCGCCCGCGAGTTCACTCAGCGCGCGTGCCACAGCCAGACCCAACTGAGTCCCCGAACCGAGGCCGCTGTGCGATGGGATCGTTTCTCGCAACTCGATCTCACAGGGAGCTGCGGCGTTGCCCATCGTCTCGCGAATGCGGCTCACAAGCTGGGCAACACGCGAACGCGAAGCATCCTCGCCGCTGATCCCCTCTCGCTCGGCCGACCGCGCCGTGACGATGACACCCGGTGCCGAGATCATCATCCCAACGCCGCCAAACTTCCCGCCGCTACTTCCGGCCGGTGCGAGCGGCCCGAAATGCAAACGCGATCCCGTCGTGACTGTAACTTGTGTTGCCATGTCTCCAAGGATGCCGTCTGTCGTCACGATTCGCAACGCGTCGAGCCTGCTATTCAAGGCTCCTGCCACGGGACTTGGCCACCCTGTTGGATCTGTTCGCGCAGAGCCGCGGAGAGTTCGAGGAAGGTCTTCTTCTCTTGAGCAGCCAGATTCTTGGTCTCGCGCGGGTCGGACTTGAGGTTGTACAGTTCGAGCGGCTGAAACGGACTGTCTTGAACCAGCTTCCAGTCGCCGCGAATCAGACTCTCGATGGTCTTGCCGCCGTAGGCCGGACCACCTTCCCGGCGGACGAAGTAAAGATCGCGAGCCGGAACGGTTTGAGGTTGGCCGAGCAGCGTGGGGAGAAAGCTCACGCCGTCGATGCCTTTTGGCATTGGCACTCCCGCCGCATCAACGATGGTGGCGAAGAGGTCCATCGTCACGGCGACTCGTTCGGTGTGGCTCTCTGCGGCGATGCGGTCCGGCCAGCGGGCGACCGCCGGGACTCGCAAGCCTCCCTCGTACATGTGCTGCTTTTCACTGCGCCACGGGCCGTTGGTAGCTCCGTAATTCAGAATGCCGCCGTTGTCCGACGTAAAGAAGACCAGCGTGTTGTCCGCCAACTTCAAGCGGTCCAGAGTCACTAGCACGCGATCGATCCCGGCGTCCATGTGTTCGATGAGAGCCACGAGTCCGGCTCGCTTGTCGGGCATCTCCGGCTCACGCCGCTTCACCTTCGCGAGCCATTCGGGCTGAGGTTGGATTGGATCGTGCGGTGCGTTGTAGGCGAGATACAGCAGGAACGGCTGTGGTGTCGCGGCCTCCCCGTTCACAACCCGTTCGTTCGTGGCAGCTCGCTCGGTGAGGTACTCGCAGGCCCACGTCGTGAAGAGATCCGTGGCGTGCCCAGGTGGATCAATGACCTCCTGATTGCGACGCATGAAGTTTTGGCCACCGCGCCGGTGAGTCAGATAGTCGTCCATCATGTCGCCGAGAAAGCCGTGAAAGAAATCGAAGCCTCGCTCGGTTGGTGTGTTCGGCGACGACAGGCCCAGATGCCATTTCCCCACGATGGCCGAGTGATACCCCGCCGACTTGAGGGCCTGTGGCAGCAAGACCGCTCGCGGTGACAGCCAGCCCCACGAGTTTTCGGGCGTGTGCCGAATCACACCGGGCACACCGACTCGATCGGGATAGCAACCCGTCAGCAGCGCCGCACGAGTCGGCGAACAGACGCACGAGTTCGCGTAAAAGTTGTCGAACGTCAGTCCCTCACGACAAAGCCGGTCGATGCCCGGAGTCCGAATGTCCTTCGTCCCAAACGCCGAGTAATCGCCCCGCCCCAAATCGTCCGCCAAAATGATGACCACGTTGGGCCGCTCGGCCGCGTGAACGGAGACGATGGTCCACAGCGACAGCATCAGGGCGACAAATAATTTCACGGCTGGACCTCGTCATTCTTCGGGAGCAGTTTCGTTCGATTGTTTCGAGGGGAGAGGCAGACCCGATCTTGGACTTCGCACTCGTCATGAGCGACTTCGGCAACCGATGACCTGCGATCTGCGGACTCTCATTGCCACGAGATTCCTTGCGAGTTGAGTATTCCACGCGCAATCACGCAAGCTCAGAGGCGGTCCAAGAACGGAATCTGCCGCAACTGTCACAGACAGTGTTGCCTTGGGTGCGACGGTCACGGCTTTGCGTGGCCGTGCTTGGGTTGTCGTGAAGACACGGCCACGCAATTCGGTGACCGTCGCACCCTCATAACAAGCCTTTTCTTTCCGGATCGCCCCCCCGATGAACTCGCATGGACTTCTGAGTAGCCACGCCCTGTCTTTCCGTACCTCCGGTTCAGACCGTGTCCCGTCTCCCCTTGACGCTGCACAAATCACTGTTTCAGTTCTGTGTCCACTTTGGGGGGCGGCTGATGTTTGTGCATGTCGAGCGTGGTTCTTCGGGGATGTTGATTTCCGGCGAGAAGCAGCCGTCCGTGCGCGAGTTGGCTCAGCAACTGGCCGTCAACGTCAACACGGCCTTTCGCATCTACGAGCGACTGGCGGCGGAGGGGCTGATCGATGCGCGGCGACACGGCGAGCAATTTGAAATCGTCGTGGACGGAGCGCCGCGGTTTAGGGACGAACTCGCGTCCGCAGGGCACTCGGTTCAACCGACCGCGATGACGCTCGACGACATTTTTGAAGCGTTTGTCATCGGGCGACCGCAAGCGTGGGGTGAGGCGTGAGGCAGGCAGACGTAACCAATGCGGCCTTTGGTCGCCGCCTAAGTAGCCTGCATCGCTCCGCGTGAAGTTAGCCGAATGTGAGACAGCGGTTGGATCAACATTCGGCAGCGAACTCGCGCACGGCTTTCTTCACGCGGAGCGATGAAGGCTACTTTGAAGCATCCGAATCGAATCGCAGCAACGTCCCGACATCAAACTCTCTTCTGAGGCCAAACCATGTCACCCGAGTTTCGCAGTCTGCTGATGAAGGAATGGGCCGAGCGGCGGTCGTTGTTTCGGATGGGCCTCGTGCTGGCCCTCGTCTTTCTGGGCTACTGCATCGCGTACGAGATCGAGTATCGGACGCGCTCGCTAATCGCCTCGGTTTATCAGACGAGCGTGATGTTCAGTTCGATGACGGCTGTGTTGCTGGCGATGTCCACGGCAACGGGAGAATACACGCGGCGGACGTTGAAGTTTTCCGCGTCACTGCCGGTGTCGTTGAGGTCCGTCGCTTGGGCGCGACTGATCGGAGCATGGGACTGTCTGGTGACCCCGATCGTGATGCGAGCTGTCTTCGTCACGCTGTCGCTCGCGTGCGGCGTCGTCGAACGGGCTGGTCTTCGGTCAGATACCGTCAGACTCCCTGATCGTCCGAGCCTCACAATAATCGAGGCGATCGGATTCCTCTGGACGACAACGGCCATTGCGGTCGTTGCGACACTGCAACTCTCCACGCTGCTGTCTCTGATTGGAACACGGTGTCGGAACGAAGGGACGGTGGGATTCGTCGGCGCAATTGTCGCGTTGTTCACGCTCGCGTTCACGGCGATTCGGCGGTCGCTGGATTCGATGGGGTGGTACTTACTTTCCGATTGGATCGGCAGCGTCGTTCCAGAGTCGATGGCGATCAGTTGGGGCTACGGGGATTTGGACGGATCGAGCTACACGGATTTGGAACTCGCGCCGTTGATCGTCGGTCCACTGCTCGCCTGTCTGCTCATCACGTTGGGACTGTCGTACCAATTTAGAAATGTCACATGTTGTCCAACTTAGAAATGTCACATTGGTGACGTTTCTGGGGGACAGATGGCGCAGTTGCGATTGAGTTTGAAGGAGCGAGATCGTGGTGAGGTT
>Ga0114966_10003797_pt1 | contig 13128 bp, 11 predicted proteins | sample M_130207_XF_Meta_FD_87029 | JGI IMG/M metagenome (GOLD analysis project Ga0114966, IMG submission 87029) | Freshwater microbial communities from Lake Montjoie, Canada to study carbon cycling - M_130207_XF_MetaG | ecosystem: Environmental > Aquatic > Freshwater > Lake | place: Lake Montjoie... | reverse complement strand
CGGGACTCGGATCGATCTCCTCGCGCACGAGGCGGGTCAGCAGGCTCGAGCCCTGCGAGTGGCCCATGAGGATGAAGCCGCGGCCGCGATTGTACTGGCCCATGTAGTGGCGGAACGCGTCGCGCACGTCGCCGTAGGCGACATCGCCCGGATTCACGCCGGGCTCGGGCTGTCCGCCGAACTGGAACTGTCGGTAGAGCGGGGCGATCACGCGGCAGATCGAGCCGAAGCGGACCGCCTGCAGGTTCAGGATCGAGAGTTCGGCGGCGTAGTTGCCGTCGAAGGGCGCATTCGCCTCGGCGCCGTAGTTGATCGTCGGGTAGACGTAGAAGCAGTCGACCGCCGGGTCCTGGGCCTCGACCCAGGGCTCGAAACTCGTTTCGCCCGACGCCGCGACCAGCGTCGCGTCGAAGTCCTGCTCGCAGGGGCTGTTGTCCAGGCCCGGGCGGCAGAGCCACTTGTCGGCGTCGGCGTAGACCGGGCTCGAGTAGCCGCCACCGCCGCCGACGGGATCGACGGACTGGCTGTCGGAACAGGCGAGGCCGCAGAGGGTCGAGACGAGGGCGAGGGAAAGCCGGAATCGGTTGGATACATCCATGACGTCGGATTTACGACGGGTCCAGCTGGCTGGCAAGGAGGAAATCGCCATGCGCGGGCTGGTCGCCCGGGGTTCGCCCGCCGCGCGCCGCGGGCGTCGGTCACTTCGCGGGTGCGAGTTCCGCGGGCCCCTTGGCGACCTTCCGGACGGTGATCCAGCGATCGATGATCTGCTCCAAGGTGCCGTCGGCACGCAGTTTCGCGAGGCCGGCGTCGAGCGCCGCGCCGATCGTCCCGGCATCGGCCTTGCGCACGGCCCAGGCGATCTTCTCGTCGGTGAGCGGCCGGTAGAGTCCGGCGAGTGCGCGGCTCGAGTCGTCCTCGAAGCGCCCGGTCAGGCGCCAGACGGTGGGCGCGTCGTGGATGAAGGCGTCGATCCGCTTCTCGCGCAGCGCCTCGATCCCGGACTCGACCGATCCGAACTCGACCAGCGTCGCGCGGTTCAGTTCGTCGCGGGCGTAGCGCGCCCCGGTGGTCAGGCGCTGCACGCCGACGCGCACGCCCTTCTGGTCGAGCGCACCGGCCCCGCCGAGCCGGGCGAGGTCTTCGCTGCGGACGACCGCCATCTGGCCGATCGCGAGGTAGGGCGAAGTGAACGCGACGGTCTGCTTGCGCCTCTCGGTGATCGACATGCCCGACATCACGACGTCGACCTCGCGCGAGTTCAGCGCCTCGGGAAGTTCGTCCCAGGGTGTCGAGACCAGGACGAAACGGGTGCCGGTCTGCTTGGCGAGAGCAGCCGCGAGATCCGGCTCGATGCCGACGATCTTGCCGTCGCGCTCGAAGGCGAGCGGCGGGTAGTTGGGAGTGATTCCGACCTTCAACTCCGCGGGGAGCGGCGCTGCCTGCGGGGCTGAGGGGGATGCGGCGGTGCGCGCATCGCCGGTAGCCGCGGCCGGAGGCGTGGTCGCGGGCTCCTGCGCGGCCGCAGGCCCGGTCCGGACGAGCAGCCCCGCGAGCAGGGTGAAGCCGACCAGACGCAGGCGCGCTCCGCGGTGCCGCACCGCCCTTCCGTCGGTCGTGGTGCCGATCACGCTCATCCTCGCCCCCTCGGGGCATTGCCCCGCATGTGTCTCGCGGCCCGGCCGCGCGCCGTCCTGCCTACGCCAATCGGCCGGCGGCGACAACCGCGATGCCGCAGGATGCAGTTGCCGACCGCGGTTCCGTCGGCGCCGCGCGCCGCGCGCGGCCGCGACGCGACTTCAGCGCGACTCGACCTCGAACGACCAGGCCTTTCGCACCTGGGAGCGCGGCACGACGACCTCCTCGACGAACCTCCGGTGCGCCGGGTGGGCACGGTAGGCCTCGAGATCCGCCGCCGACGCGCAGCGGACCGTGATGACGACGTCCCACGACGCCTCGCTCGGCGCATCCGCCGGCACGCCGGCGGTGAGCGAGAGGACGCCCGGAAGGGGGCGCAGGACTTCGAGTGCGCGACGCACGAGGTCGGCGCGCCCCGCCGGGTTCGCGTGCTCCGGCAGGAGCTTGAGGATCGCGACGCGCTCGATCAAGGTCAGGCCGCGAGCGCTCGCGCGAGTGCCGGGCGCGAGGTGCAGCGCTCCAGCCATGCGGCGGCGTGGGGCGACTGCGCGACCGGCAGGCTCGCCATCGACGACCACCACAGCACCGAGGCGACGTTCAGGTCGGCGACCGAGAAGCCGTCGCCGACCAGCCAGGTCCGCCCAGCGAGCGCACCGTCGAGGACGGCAAGACGCTTGGCATGGCGCTTCTCGGCCTGCTCGGCCTTGCGCGGGTCGCGCTGCGCCTCGGGCAGGAAGGATCGGTGCACGAGCGCGGTGACGATCGGCTCCTCCAGTTCGGTCATCGCCCAGATCGTCCACTGCCAGGTGCGACCCTCGTCGGCGACGTCCGACGGCCAGAATCCCCGCCCGTCGTCGTAGCGCCGCGCCAGGTAGAGATTGATCGCGAGCGACTCGAAGAGCTTCACGTCGCCGTCCTCGAGTGCGGGTACATGTCCGTTGGGATTGATCGCGAGGAACTCCGGCGTCCGCGTGGCGCCGGCGGCGAAGTCGGTCTTCACGCACTCGTAGGGCACGCCAAGTTCTTCGAGCAGCCACAACGGGCGGATCGCCCGCGACCTCGGTCCACCATGCAATCGGATCACGTCGTCGTTCCTCCCGGCTTCGCCGTGCGCGCCGACTCGACCACAGCCGGTGCGGCGGGGCAAGGAGCCGCCCGCGCCCCGCGACCGTTTTCGGCGATCGCATCGCTCGTCGGACCCGCGCCCGCCGTGGAAAGCCGCAGGCGACCCTCAAGCGCTCCCGAGGCTGCGCTTCCTCCTGCCCGGGACGCCACCGGCGCCGAGATCAGGGCCCTATCGCTGATCGGGGACGGGCGAGGTGGCCGAACGGGAAATGGGCGGTTAGGGTCGTGACGGAATCAGCGAATGCGGTTTCCCTTCGGAAAGCCCTCGCCCGGTCCCGTGTTGGTCGCGTGTCTCTGGGGTGGCCTTGCGGCCTCGGGCTGTGCTCCAATCGCGACCCGGCCGGTACCGGCCGAAGCGAGTGCGGTCGCATCCGCGAGCACGCCGGCGACGGCGGGGACTGCGGCGAACGAGGGCGCCGCGCCGGCGACCGTCCCCGCCGCGCCGGCGACTGCACCCGCGGCCGAATCCGCCGCCCCCACCGCGGCCGGCACTCGGGTGGAGCAGTCGCGCAGCGCGACCGTCGCGGCCGGCGCTCCGGACGTTGCGGCCGGCGCCGCTCCACAAGGCGAGGGCGCGGTCGCGACCACGTCCGCCGATTTCGACATCGACCTCGACGAGCAGCCGTCCGGCTTTCCCGACCCCTTCGAGCGGATGAACCGGCGCATGTTCGCCTTCAACCGCAAGGTCGATGCCTGGGTGATCGCGCCGGTCTCCCGGACCTACGGGTTCCTCATGCCGCGTCCCGCGAAGGTCGGGGTGCGCAACTTCCTCTTCAACATCGCCTCGCCCGTTCGCCTGGTGAACGACGTGCTGCAGGGGCAGTTTTCCAACGCCGGCAACACCGCGGCGCGTTTCGCGATCAATACGGTCGCCGGCCTCGGCGGGTTCATCGACACGGCCAACTACGTCGGAATTCTGCCGCACGACGCCGACTTCGGGCAGACGCTCGCGAAGAAGGGAGTCGGCAGCGGCCCCTTCCTGGTCGTGCCGATTCTCGGACCGACGACCGTGCGCGACGGCTTCGGTGCGATCGTCGACACGGCGATGAACCCGGCTATGTACATCGCGACCCCGATCGTCTCGTCGCCCCTGCTATCGGTCGGGGTCGGCACGAGCGCATCGGGCATCGTCGAACGCGAGCGCCACGACCGCGACCTGAAGCGACTCGAAGAGGGATCGACCGACTACTACGCGGCACTGCGCAGCGCCTACTACCAAAACCGGATCGCCGAGATCGGCAGCGACGGGCCGCCCCTCACCGCCGCAGGACCGCCGTCGGCGCCGGATGCTGCGGTTGCGCCTCCTGCGGACGGAGCGGGCAAAGCAGCAGCGGACGGCGTGCCGGCCGGGGCGTCCGGCCCCGCGGCGGGTGCCGTCGCCACGCCGTAGGTCGCGCTCAGGTCGCCTTGCCGGCCGCTAGGTCGGCGATCTTGCCTTCGACGCTCTGAAGAAGTGCCGGGAAGCCTTCGCGGTCGAGCGTCGCGGTGAAGTCCGAGCGTCGCAAGGCGAGTTCGCTGACGGTTCCCTTCAGGTATACGTCGACGACTTTCCATGCCCCACTCTCGGTCTTGCGCATGCGGTAGTTGAGGTCGACGGTCTCCTTGGGATCGATCATGCGGCTCTTCACGAGCACGGTGTCCTGGGCCGCCGGCTCCTCCCCGAGCGTCTCGAACTTCTGGCCGTCGTAATGGCGGAAGCGACCGGCGAAGTTCGCGATCATGTAGCTGCGAAACGCGGCGAGCCAGCGCTTCTGGTCCCCCGGCGAAAGCGTGTCGAAGCCCTTCCCGAGGGACTTCCGGCCCATGAAGTCGAGGTCGTAGGCGGTGTCGAGGGCCGGGGCGAGCGTATCGAAGCGCTGCTGGTAGGTGGTCGTCGCGGCCTCGCGGATGACCGACAGCATCGTTGCGTGGAGGGCGTCGATCGCTTCCGAAGCCCCACCCGCGGCGTCCGCGCGCGCGGACGCCGAGAAGATCGACAGAACGAGGGCCAGCATCCCGAGCGCGAGTTGCCCGGGACCGGACTGCTGCCGCAACACGAGTGCCATTGCGCCCCGAATCTAGCAGAGGCGGGGCCGTCGACCAACGCGCAGCCGCGCCCGGATCGTGCAATCCCGTGTCGCGCCTTGCCGCTGCCCGGCGGAATCCCTACCCGAACGCGGTGAGGCAGGGGCAGGGTATTCTCCCGGTGCGCACCCGGGGGCGGGGCATCGTGGAGATCACGCAGGCGGTGGACGGCTGGCTCGCGGAGCGGTCCGCGCTCTGCGGGCTGCTGACCGTCTTCGTCCGGCACACCTCGGCGAGCTTGCTCATCCAGGAGAACGCCGACCCCGAGGTGCTCCGTGACCTCGAGCGCTGGTTCGCGCGCGCGGTGCCCGATGGCGACCCGCTCTTCCTCCACACCGAGGAGGGGCCGGACGACATGTCGGCACACGTGCGCGGCGCGCTCACCCAGACCTCGATCGCGATCCCGGTGGATCGCGGGGCGATGATGCTCGGGACCTGGCAGGGACTCTTTCTCTGGGAGCACCGCCACGCACCGCACGACCGCGCGGTCGTGCTGCACTACGTCGGCGACTGAGGACGGGCCCGCGTTCGGCCTGCACGCCTCGCGCCGCGGCCCGCGCTCCCCGGCTCACTTCCAGGCCGGCTCGGTGCTCCCGTCCTCCCGCTCCCACGCGGGAAGCCAGACGAGGATCGGCGTTTCGACCGACACGTCGGTCTTGCGCGGGGTGATCCGGGCGAGTTCGAGCCGCGGCGTGTCCCACTCGAGTTCGATTTGGTCGATCGCGAGATCGACGTCGCGTTGCAGCTCCAGCAGCCGCTCCTCCAGCGTCGCCTTCTCGGAGGCGGCGACGTCGATCTGATCCCGTTTCTGGTTTGCCCGCTGGATCGAACGGGCGGCGGCGGTTGCGCGCCCCACGTTCGTCGCGCTCAGCCTGGGACCGCCTACCACGAAGTTGAGCAGGCCCGCCCCGACCGAAATCCAGCTCTCGGCCTTGCGCTGGGTGAGTTCGGCCCCGCGCTGCTCGACGCGGCTGTCGGCGCGAGTGACCGCGTCGCGTGCGCGCTCGATGCGGGCGGCGAATTTCTGGCGGATCTTGTCCACCTCTGCATCGCGCCGCTCGTGTCCCGCCTGGTTCATCCTGATCTGGAAGTCGCGCCGATTCTCCCCCGGCTGGGCCCAGATCTCCAGCGACGGGCACCAGGGGAGCTCGAGCACACGCGTGCGATAGAGGTTGTCGGCGAGCGTCTTCTGCCACACTGCATAGCTCTTTGCGCGGGAGGCCGCGCCGGGAAGCGGGGCGAAGGCAGCCTGCTCGCGCGGCTCCGACTCGCAGTCGGGGCGCGACTCCGGCCGCTCGGCCGCATCCCAGTCCGGTTCGTCGGTGCCGGCGTCGAGTAGCGCGATCGAGACCGTGTCCTGCCACAGGTCGATGCCGCCCTTCGCCTCCAGGTAGTGGAGCCGTGCCCCGGCGCAGGCTGCCGGTCGATAGACGAGGCGGGCACCGGCCGGCCGTGGCCGCACGACCGCGGCGAAGCTCTCCTTCACGTCGTGCGGCAGGAGCGGGCGTTCCATGCCGGCGGCGACGGCCCGACCCGCACCGCTCGGCCCGTAGCCCGCGGGAGCCTCGTCGGCGCGTGCTCCCGCGCTGACCGTGCTCGGGCCCGCCGCCGCGCGGCGGTCCGCCATGAGCTTCTGGATCTGCACGCGGGTGAGCGGCCCACGCAGGTACGACAAGGCCCAGCGGCTCTGGAAGACCACCGGCCCTTCCCCGTGCACGTCGTTCATGAGGAAGACCCGTTGGCCGAGCCCGGACAGGATCTTGTCCATCCGCGCCCGGTCGAGTTCGCGTCCCGCAGCGGCGGATGCGCCCTCGAGCCCTTCGAGCACGCGCGCCTTGTCGCGCTCGGTCTGCAGGCGGCCGAGGAACCAGGTGCCGGCGTTGGAGAGTCCCTTGTAGTCGATGTCCACCGGGTTCTGCGTCGCGAGCACCACGCCGAGGCCGAATGCGCGCGCCTGTTTGAGCAGCGAGAGCATCGGCGCCTTCGACGGCGGCGCTGCGACCGGCGGGAAGAACCCTGCCACCTCGTCCATGTAGAGAATCGCGCGCAGGCTCGAGGTCCCGGACTGTCGCCGCATCCAGGCCCGCACCTCCTCGAGCAGGAGCGAGACGAAGAACATCCGCTCCGCGTCGGAAAGGTGCGCGATGGACAGGATCGAGAGACGCGGCTTGCCCTCTTCGGTCCAGAGCAGGCGTCCCACGTCGAGCGCCTCGCCGTCGAGCCAAGCGGAGAAGCCGGGTGACGCGAGCAGGTTGTTGAGCGCGAGCGCGAGTGCCGAGCGGTCCTTGGCCGGGAAGAACGACTCCAGGTCGAGCGCGCCGACACGGTCGATCTTCGGCGACTGGATCTCGCGAACCAGCGTCGACAACTCGACGTCGCGCCCTTCGGACCAGGCCAGCTCGACCAGTTTCGCGAGCAGGACGTGTTCGCGGCTGCGAATCGGGTCTGCCTCGATCCGGAGGAGCCCGAGCAGGGCGGAGACCGTGCCGAGCGTGCGTTCTCGGAGTTCCTCGGGGTCGGCTCCGGACGGCGGTGCCGCGAGCGAGCGCAGCACCGAGATCGGCAGGCCCGCGGAACTGCCCGGCGTGTAGATCGCGACGTCGACCGCCGAGCGGAAGCGCGCGATCCGCTCCGGCTCCTGGTCCCATGCTGCGAGGCCCTTGCGCCAGCGCTCCGCGACCTGGGCCGCGTGGGCGTCGGGATCGAGTCCGGCGCGCACCGCCTCGCCCTCGTCGATCCATGGCCGGAAGTCCTCCGGTCGCAACCCGGGGAAGGTGAGCATCAGGTTGCCGAGGTCGCCCTTGGGATCGATCGCGATCGCCGGAATTCCGTCGATGGCGGCCTCTTCGAGCAGGGCGAGGCAGAGGCCGGTCTTGCCGCTGCCGGTCATGCCGACGCAGACCGCATGGGTCGTCAGGTTGCGCGAGTCGTAGAGGATCGGCTCGTCGAGGGTCGTCTTCTCGTCGAGGTCGAAACGCCGACCGAGGTAGAAGACGCCGAGCTTCTCGTAATCCTGCATGACGATGGCCTCCGCGAACGCCGTGCCCGAATCCAGCGCGACTCCGGGTGCATACGACGCCGGTCGCGCGCCGTCGAGTCTCCTCGTCCCGAAGCCTTCGGCGGGGATTCCGATGCCTGCTGCGCGGTCAGGCCGACGGTGCGACGGGCCACGCCCCACCGCGACGGGAATGGCCGGGCCGAAGCGCCGAGAAGGCACCGGCGTGCATTCATCCGGGGAGTCCGGTTCGCTCCCGATGAGTGCCCATCGTTTCGGAAACCGACCTGCCACGGCATGGAGGAGACGCGCTTGATCACGGACTGGCTCGGCGTTGCCCCATTTCAACTCTTCCTCATCGAGATCGTGTGTGCCGTTGCCGGCTTCATCCGGGGCCTGACGGGCTTCGGACTGGCGATCGTCCTCGTGCCGCTGATCAGCCTCGTCATTCCGCCGGAGCGAACCGTTCTGCTCGCGATCCTGATCGCCAGCCTTGGCGGCGGACTTGGCTACCGCGAGGCCTGGACCAACGTTGACCGGCCCCGCATCATCAAGCTCATGCTGGCTGCGGCCCTCGCCATGCCGGTCGGCATGTATGCGCTGTTCGTCACGCCGCCCGACGTGTCGAGGCTGCTGATCGCCGCCATTGCCGTGGCGGCGTTCTTCGTGATTGCCCTGCCGCGCGCTCCGTTGCCGCCGCCTGGCGACGTTCCGGTCATCATCGCCGGGCTGGTGATGGGCTTTCTCGGGGCCTTTGCAGCCATCCCGGGGCCGCCCGTGATCATCTACTTCGTGCGAAGTGGCATTCCGGCGACCGTGTCCAGGGACACGATGATCGTGATCTTCTTCTGGGGACCCCTCATGGTGGCACTGCTCGCGCTGGCGTTCGGACGGATCGATCTCCCGCTGGCGCTGCTCGCCGTGGCGGGGACGCCCGCGCTGATGGCCGGCAATGCCGTCGGTTCCCGCTTTTTCGGCAAGATGCCGGAGTCGCAGTGGCGGTGGATCATCCTCGGGTTGATCAGCGTGTCGGTCGTCGGGTCCGTGGTGCGGATGTTCCAGTGACGCAGGGGCGAGTGCCCAGGGAAGCCTGGGCACTCGTCAGCAGGGAAGGCTGGGTTTAATTGGATGTGCGGTCGATCCCCGAGTACGAGGCCGGTCACGCCGGCGGGGCCTGAAGCATCGCCCGAGGCGAAGCCGGCCCCGCCGGGCACGTCCACACCTGCGCCGCCGCCGACGCCGGGCCGGCGCGTCCTGTACGCAAGCATGCTCGTCGTCGAATCGATCGTCGTCGCGACCGCGCTGCTCGAGCTGTTCGTGCGCCTGTTCTTCGCCTCACCCCAGGTTCAGGGCAAGCAGATCATCAGCTACACCCCTAGGCAGCACCGCGATCCCGACAACCACGGCGCCGACTGCTACCCATCGAACCCGCGCGGTTACTTCGACCGCTTCGAACCCGAGGCCTGGAAGGGCGCGTACGCGATCGAGACCGAGCACTACAAGGCGATCCCGCTGGAGCGCGTCGAGAACACGCCCTTCTGCGCCGAGTTTCGCACCAACAGCCACGCGCACCGCGGCGCCGACCACAGGAAGGAGCGTGCGCCCAACACCTTCCGCGTCCTGGCCGTGGGCGACTCCTTCATCTTCGGCGAGGGCGTCAAGGACGGCGACACCATGCCGGCGCAGCTCCAGGCCGTCCTGCAGGCCAGTCACCCGGAGCTTGCCGTCGAGGTGGTCAACCTGGGCATGACGGGGATCAATACCGAGGTCGAGATCACCATCCACCGGGAGCACCTCGATCTCGATGCCGACGTGGTCGTACTCGGCTACGTGCTGAACGACGCCTTGCGGGTCGACGCCGGGGACGCCAAGAGGCAGAGGGCGGACAACATGATCATCATCCGACCCGGCTTCATGGAGGGCTCGAGCGGCTGGCGGAAGGTGCTGCGGCGCTGGTCCCGCCTTTACGACCTCATCGCCACGCGCGCCGAGCAGCGCAAGATCACCGCGCTTACGCGCGACTCGTACATCGATGCGTTCGACGTCGAGGTGAACCCCGAGGGCCTGGCCAAGACCGAGTTCATGGTGGACACCTTCGCCGACGACGTGCGCTCGACCGGCGCCAAGGTGCTCGTCGCGGTCTATCCGATCCTGTTCGATCTGGGCGACGCCTACCCCTTCACCAAGGCCCACCGGGTGCTGGAAGGGATCCTCGAAAAGCACGGCACGCCCTGGGTCGACCTGCGCGACGCCTATGCCGGCCACAGCGCCGAATCGCTCCAGGTGCACCCGGTCGACCATCACCCCAATGAACTCGCGCAGCGGTTGTCGGCCGAGGCGGTTGCCGCCAAGCTGGAGGCCATGGGCGTCGTGCACGCGCGCCCCGCGCCCGTGGCGGAACCGCCCTACGGCCACCCGCCAAATGGAGTCGTTCCTCGATGAACTGCTCGCATTCCGGGCGGAAGGACGCCGTGTCGTATGGACCATCGATGGTGATGCGATGACCTGGACGATCGAGCCGCCACCGGCCTATTTCGTGCACGTGCCGAAGACGGGTGGCATTTCGCTCGGCCGGCTCCTCGAGGATGCATACCTCCCCTGGGACCGAGTGCGGCTCAATCCTCCGGTCATGCGGACGGTGTCGCTCGAGCGGTTTCGCCGCTTCCGCTTCTACCATTCCTTTCATCAGGGCCGGCAACTCCTCGAGATGACGGGGCGGTCCGATCTGCTCACGATCACGATGGTGCGCGATCCGGTGGAGCGGTCGGTGTCGCAGATGCTCTACCTGCAGCGGATCGTCCGCGAGATCCCCCACACGTTCACCCCTGAGTATCTCGCTTCGGTTGCTCCGATCGTCAATGCTTCGCTCGAGGACTGCGTCGAGCACGAGGCGTTCGCCCACGCCTGCGACAGCCAGATCCGCACACTCGGCGTGATGGAGGACTACACGCCGCTCTTCAAGGGGAGCCCCGACGCGACGAGTGGCCGCAGCGTCCTCCGGCCCTATTCTCTGCCACCGCTCATGGACGTCGACGACAAGTCGCAACTGCTCGCCAATGCCAAGCGCTGGCTTTCCGGGATCGACGTCGTCGGCACGACCGAGCAGTATCGCGAGTCGGTGCTCATGGTGAGCGACCTGCTGGGGATTCCCTTTCCCGCGCACCTGCCGATGCTCAATGCGAACCCCGGCCGCGCCAGGACGGCATCCCACTACCGCGACAAGCTGCCGCCGAAGCTCCTGGCCCAGTTGGAGGAACTGACTTCCCACGACCGGGAGATCTACGCTTTCGCCACCGAGCGGTTTCGGGAGCAGTGGAGCAGGTATCAGTCGCGCCCACGTCGCACCTACAGCATCGGGGCCCACGTGCGACAGGCGACGATGCGGCTTCTCCATCCCGCCCTGGAGCCGGCAAGGCGGTTCGTGAAGCGGATCAAAGCGCGGGTGGGCAGGTGAAGGTGGGAATCTGTGTCCGTGCCATCCAGACGGACGGAAACAGCAGCACGGCGTATGTGCTTGCTGAGACGCTGCTCGATGCCGGCCACGACGTGACGCTCCTGTCGCCGGTAGTGGGGGCAGCGGCCAGCGGCGCCGCCGGTCGAAGATGGTCGTTCATCGACCTCGGGCCAACGCGATGGGAGAGCGATGCCGCGCTCATCCGGCGGCTGGGCCGGACGTTTGCCGAACAACGGTTCGACGTGCTGGTGGTCCTGACCGGGCTGCCGATCCCCCGGATCGAGGAGGCCTACCGCCTGCTGCCCGACTCGACGGCGCTTCTGCCGGCCATCCGGGGTGACCGCGAGCACGTCTATGAACCGGCGGTGCGGACCGCCCGACTCTGGAACGTGGCACTGACGATCAGCCCGGGATTGCAGCGCGAGGTGGAGCGACGGGTGCCGGGCAGGCCAGTGCGCATGCTGACGCTCGCGATCGACTTTCCCGATCCGGCGCTGGTGGCGAATCGCACGGCGCTCGAGGTTCCCCTGCGGCTGATTTCCGTGGGCCGCCTTTTCGGACGGAAGAACGTGCTCGTGATGCCGCCGGTGCTCGCGGAGTGCCGTCGCCGGGGCCTCGATGCGAGGCTGACGATCGTCGGCGAGGGTCCCGACCGCATGCCGCTCGAGACCGCCGCGCGGGATCTCGGGGTGATCGATCGGATCACGTTCCGATCGATCCCCACGCAGGCGGAGCTTTACCAGGCGCTGCGGGAGCACCACGGCCTGCTCTGGACGGCCGGTCAGGGTGAGGGGCTGGGACTCGTGCTTCTGGAGGCTCAGGTCAACGGATGCGTGCCGGTCGCCACGAAGCTGCCGGGGATTTCCGACTATGCGATCGAAGAAGGCGTGACGGGGCTCCTCGCGCCGGAGGGGGACGCGGCGGCCTTCGCCGAACAACTCGTCGCGTTGGCCGATCCCGACCGCTGGAAGAGCATGAGCAGCGCCGGGGTCGAGCGGACGCGGCGGGTCTTTTCGCGGGAGGTCATGGCGGGCGAACTGGCCACGTTGCTCGAGCAGATCCGTGCTGGCCGATTTGCCACGCCGGCAGCCCGCAGAACGGCGCCACGTTCCCGCCTCGGCTGGCGGGCCCACGTGCCACCCGCGCTCCGCCGCTATACAAAGCGATTGCCGTTTTGATGCTGGAGCCGGAGGGGGGCTGCCGCGCTCCAGGCGTGATAGCCCGCGGCCGGGCCACGACCTGCTCCCGGCACCGGCCGGTTCTCGACCTGTGTACACGGTCAGCTTGCCGTCTTCCCCTTTGGCGAAGCGCGGGTGCGCGCCACGGTGTCGGCCTGCGACGAGTTTGCCTTTTTCCGGGATCCGCTCAATTCCTTTCAGGAACTATGAATGAAATCCAAGCGTGGCTGGGAATCGAATGGGACGAGACCGGATGGCAGGAAAAGCTCATCGCGTCTGTGGGTGCCTTTTTGGCAATCGCCGGAATGATCGGATTGGGTCGGCAATTCTATGGGCCTGCCCCCGAATCGTTTCTCGCCTTCTCGATGGGAGCCACGGTGTTTCTGCTCTTCGCGGCCCCTCTAAGCAAGTTTTCCCAGCCGTGGTCGGTGCTTGCGGGACAGATACTTTCGGCGCTGATCGGCGTCGCCTGTCGCAAGCTCATTCCCGACACGGTGCTGGCGGCTGCATGCGCAGTCAGCTTTGCCATTCTCGGCATGCAACTCTTGGGCTGCCTTCATCCGCCGGGAGGATCGACTGCTCTCATTGCCGTGATTGCGGGCCAGAAGGTGAGCGACTTGGGGTATTCCTTCGCCCTGTGGCCGGTCGGCATGAACGCACTGGGTATCGTGCTG
>Ga0114966_10003795_pt1 | contig 13131 bp, 11 predicted proteins | sample M_130207_XF_Meta_FD_87029 | JGI IMG/M metagenome (GOLD analysis project Ga0114966, IMG submission 87029) | Freshwater microbial communities from Lake Montjoie, Canada to study carbon cycling - M_130207_XF_MetaG | ecosystem: Environmental > Aquatic > Freshwater > Lake | place: Lake Montjoie... | reverse complement strand
CTCGCGCTGATGCTCACCGGCTCGATCAATTACAACCTGAGCCTCGGCTTCGTCCTCACGTTTTTGCTGGGTGGGCTCGGCGTCAACTCGATACTGCACACGTTTCGCAATCTGGCCCGGCTGCGGATTGCCGCCGGCCGCGTGCTGCCGGTCTACGCCGGCGACACCGCGCGTTTCACACTGATCATCGACAACCCGGGCGCACTCGATCGCTACAGCATCGGCATCACGCGCGGCGAGCCCGAGACCCCCGTCATTTACGCCGACGTTCCGGCGCAGCAATCGACCAGCGTCGGCGTGCCGGTGCCGGCGCCGCACCGCGGTGTACTGCGCCCCGGCCGGTTTACGATTTTTACCCATTTTCCGCTCGGTCTTTGTTACGCGTGGGCATATGCCGAGCTCGATATGCATTGCATCGTTTACCCGCGCCCCGAGCCCGGCCAGGTGCCGCTGCCGCAGGCCGAATCGCACGATGCCGCCGGCGTCACCCACGGCGCGGGCCAGGAAGATTTCGCAGGACTGCGCTCCTACCACCCCGGCGATTCGCCGCGCCACATCGCGTGGAAAGCCGCCGCACGCGGGGACGCGCTGCTCACCAAGCAGTTCAGCGGCCGCGCCGCCAGCGAATTATGGCTGGATTGGGCCGCTACGCCCGACACGCTGGGCGTCGAGGCGAGGCTGTCGCGTCTCGCGCGCTGGGTGGTCGATGCGCACGCCGCGGCGCTAAGTTTTGGTATGCGCCTGCCCGGCATTACGCTGCCGCCTGCGCCCGGCGACGCGCAGCGCGAGCACTGTCTCGAGGCGCTGGCGCTGTTTCAAGGCAAAAAGTCGTGAGCACCACTCTCGACAGATTTCACCTGCGCCACGTCGCGTGGCTGCTGGGCTCGCTGGCGCTCGTCGCCGCACCCCACGCCGAACGCCTGCCCTGGTGGATCATCGTACTGGTCGCCATGCTGATGTTGTGGCGCGGCTACGCAGCGCTCTATGCGCTCAGGCTACCGCGCCAATGGCTGCTGCTGCTGATTGCGGCCGGCGCGCTGGGCGGCATTTACATTACCTACGGCCGCATCCTCGGACGGGACTCCGGCATCGCCCTGCTGATGGTGATGCTCGCGCTGAAGCTGATGGAAATGGCGACACTGCGCGATGCCATGGTGCTCATCTTCATCGCCTATTTCCTGGTCATTACCAATTTTCTGTATTCGCAATCAATCCCGACCGCGGTTTTCATGTTGGGGGCGATATGGATCATCACCGCCACCATGGTGGGTTTCCAGTTCCGCACGCGCCAGGGCGGATATCGCTACCAGCTGCGCACCGCGGGCGTCATGCTGCTGCAGGCGGCGCCGCTGATGCTGGTGCTGTTCCTGCTGTTTCCGCGCGTGCAGGGCCCATTGTGGGGTATGCCGCAGGACGCGTTTTCCGGCGTGACCGGTCTGTCCGAAGACATGTCGCCCGGCAGCGTCAGCAACCTTTTGTCGTCCGATGCCGTCGCTTTTCGCGTCAATTTCGAGTCTTCGGCCCCGCCGCCGACCCAGCAGCTGTACTGGCGCGGGCCGGTGATGTGGGATTTCGACGGTTACACCTGGAGCGCGCCGCGCATTCCCTATGTGCCGGCGCGCGTTTACGAACCGCTCGATGCTCCTGTCGAATACACCGTCACCGTCGAACCCCACGGCAAGCGGTGGCTGTTTGCGCTCGATTTGCCCTCGAAGGTACCGCCGCGCAGCATCATGACCAACGACTTTCAGCTGTTGTTTCAATCACAGCTCACCAACCGCCTGCGCTACGACATGATTTCGCATCTGCGCTACCGCGACGCCACCGACTTGCCGGATTATGAGCGGCAGCGCGCGCTGCGCCTGCCTGGAACTTCTAATCCGCTGACGCGTGAACTCGCGCGCAACATGCGCAAAAACACGGTCGATGACCGTACTTACGTAAACAACGTACTCGGCATGTTTCGCAATCAGAATTTTTCATACACGACGACTCCGCCGCTCCTCGGCTCCAATCCGGTCGATGAATTCCTGATTACAACGCGCGCGGGCTACTGCGAACACTATGCGTCGAGCTTCACGGTGCTCATGCGCGCGGCCGGCGTTCCCGCGCGCGTGGTGACCGGCTACCAGGGCGGCGAACTCAATACCGTGGGCAATTACATGATCGTGCGCCAGGCCGATGCGCATGCGTGGGTGGAAGTGTGGTTCGCCGACCAGGGCTGGACGCGCATCGACCCGACAGCGGCAGTCTCCCCTGCCCGCGTGCAGGCCGGTGCGGTCGCGGCGGTGCCGCAAGGCGAGTCGCTGCCGCTACTGCTGCGCGGCGAATTTCGCTGGCTGCACAATGCGCGCCTGACCTGGGACTCGTTCGCCAATTCGTGGAATCAGGTGATCCTCGGCTACACGCTGGAGCGCCAGCGCGACCTCATGCAGCGCATCGGCATCGACGACGCGACCTGGCAAAGCATGGCGATGGTCATGTTCATCGCCACCGGCGTGATTACCCTGGCGCTGGCACTGTTGATGTTGCGCAAGCTGCGCGTGCAGCGCCCTGACCCGGTGGCCGCGGCATATGCGCGCTTTTGCCTGCGCCTTGCGCGGCGCGGCGTGGTCCGCCACCCGAGCGAGGGGCCCGACGCGTTCAGCAAACGCGCGGCGGCCGCCTCTCCCGAACTCGCGGCGGCAATCGGTTCGATCAGCAATTTATATATCCGGCTACGCTACGGCAAAGAGCCGGGCGCCGGAGACGCGGCGGATTTTCAGCGCGCGGTAGCGAGGTTCCGCACCCACGCATAGCAGCACGGCAAACGATCAGCCCGGCAACAGCGTCAAGGGGTCGATCGGTTTGCCGAAACGCCTGATCTCGAAATGCAGTTTCACCTGGTCAGAATCGCTCGCGCCCATATCAGCAATTTTCTGGCCTTTGACCACGGTCTGGCCTTCCTTGACCAGCAACTGGCTGTTGTGCGCGTAGACGCTCAAGAACACTTTGTTGTGCTTGATGATGACGAGCTTGCCATAGCCGCGTATGCCGTCGCCGCTATACAGCACTTTTCCCGGCGCACTGGCGATCACGGCCTGGCCCAGCTTGCCGGGAATGCCTATGCCCTTCAAATTGGTGGACTCGTTAAATGTGCTCAGCAACTTGCCTGTCGCCGGCCATCCCCAATCGATTTTTTCGTCGTCTTCGCTGGCCGCCAGCTTCTCATCGGGCCGCACTTCGGTTTTGGCAACAGGCGGCACGACTGGTGTTACCACCGGCTTGGTCTGCACTTGCCCCGACAGCTGCGCCAGCGCCTGGTCCGAATACGGCACTTTCACGCCTTTGGGCTGCGACTTGATCGCATCGTTGGCGCCGGCAACGGATGGCGCACCGCCAACCGGCCGCCCTTCCACCTTGGGCGGCGCTTTCAGCGGTGCTGTGACGACCGTTGACGCGGGCGCGGGCGCGCGCAAGCGCAGCTGCCGGTCGACGCGGATCACGTTGGGATTGTCGAGATTGTTCCACTCGGCGAGTTCCTTGTAGTCGAGCCCGTGATCGAGCGCGATGGTGTACAGCGTATCGCCCTTCTTCACCGTGTAAAACTCCGGACGCGGATCGGCGCTGCCTGCGACCGGTGCGGCCACCGGTGCGGGCTTCACGGCGGGCTTGACCGGGGTCTGTTGCGTACGATCGCTGACCGGCGCGGAATGACGCGCCGTCATACAGCCGGCGAGCATCGCCAGCACGGCCAACGCAGACGCGAAGCGCGTCGCGTTCAATCCAGCCCCGACAACATGGGCACGAATTTCACAGCATCGAGCTTCGCTTCGGAAAATCCGCGCGCGCCGCGCTCGATCACGCACAGATACTGCTCGCGGGTTCCCATCGGCACCACCATCCTGCCGCCCACCGCGAGCTGCTCTTTGAGTGCCGCCGGCACATGCGTCGCCGCAGCGGTGACGATGATGCCGTCGAACGGCGCACCTTCCGGTATGCCGATATGACCGTCCGCGTGTTTGAACCTGACGTTGTTGACGCGCAACTCGCGCAAATGCTTGCGCGCCTTGGCCAGCAACTGCATGATCCGCTCGACCGAATACACTTCGGTCGCCAGGCGCGCAAGTATCGCCGTCTGGTAGCCGCAGCCAGTGCCGATTTCCAGCACCTTGCCGAGCGGATTGCCGGCCGCCAGCAGCTCCGTCATGCGCGCCACTATGTATGGTTGCGAGATGGTCTGCCCGAAACCCAGCGGCAGCGCGAAGTCCTCGTAGGCGCGGCTCGCCAGCGCATCTTCAATGAAAATATGGCGCGGAATCTCGTTCATCACGTTGAGCAGGGCCTCGTTCACGATGCCCTGCTCGCGCAGACGCTCTATCATGCGCATGCGCGTGCGCTGCGAGGTCATGCCGATGCCTGAAATGCGCTCGCTCACGCGAACCATTCCTTGAGTGCCGGCAGCTGTGCGAAGTGCGTGAGGTCCATCTGCAAAGGCGTTACCGATACCACTGAACGCTCGGCCGCGTTGAAATCGGTGCCGGCGCCTGCGTCCTGCGCACCACCCGCTGCCCCCACCCAGTACACCGTGCCGCCGCGTGGCGTAGTCGACTTGACGACCGGCTCGGCCTTGTGGCGTTTACCCAGCCGGGTGATTTCCACTCCGCGCAGCTGCCCGTATTCGACGTCCGGCACATTGACGTTAAGCAACGACGGCTGTCCCAGCGGTTTTTTTATAAAACGCTGCGTGATATCAGCGGCAACGCGCGCCGCGGTGACAAAATGATCTTTGCCGTTGGCAACCAGTGAAATCGCAATCGACGGGATGCCCAGCAAAAATCCTTCAGTCGCCGCCGCCACCGTGCCGGAATATATGGTGTCGTCCCCCATGTTCGCGCCGTGATTGACGCCGGAAATGACGACGTCGGGCAACTCATCGAGCAGGCCGGTCACCGCGAGATGCACGCAGTCGGTCGGCGTGCCGTTGACGTAATAGAAACCGTTGGCCGCTTTGCGCACGGTCAGTGGACGATCGAGGGTCAGTGAATTGCTGGCGCCGCTGCGGTCGCGTTCGGGGGCAACTACCGTGACCTTGCCGAGGGGCGCCAGCGTGGCGGCGAGGATGGCGAGGCCGGGGGCGAAATAACCGTCGTCGTTACTCAGCAGGATATGCATGCTACGACACCGGCCGTGGGTTGCGAACTCGGCTTGCACTGCGGCCGGGGCGGCCGCCGGAATTGATGCACCATCGCGTAGGGATATCGAGACCGTTACAGGTGATTTTACGTACTAAATTATAGCATGCGCGTCACGCGCTCAGCCCCGTGGATAGTGCCCATCGCGCGTAGCGGGCGGCGCGGAGGATGCCGGCGGGATTGGTGTAGCATACGGCGTTTTCCCGCCCCTCCGCCGCGCGCGTCGGGGCTGGCGTTTCAACATATTGGGAATTCCTCGATGAGCGGTCCGCTGGCGGGAATCAGGATCATCGACCTGACGACGGTCATCCTCGGCCCCTACGCGACGCAGATCCTCGGCGATCTGGGCGCCGACGTCATCAAGGTCGAGCCACGCGACGGCGACAACATGCGCCATTCCGCGCCCATGAGGCACGCGGGCATGGGGCATATCTTCCTGCACCTGAACCGCAACAAGCGCTCCATCGTGCTCGATCTCAAGCAGCCGGCCGGCCGCGATGCCATGCTGCGGCTGTGCGCCAGCGCCGACGTGCTGATTTACAACGTGCGTCCCCAGGCCATGGCACGTTTGAAACTCTCCTACGAAGACGTGCGCGCGGTCAATCCGAAAATTATCTATGTTGGCGCGTTTGGCTTCAGCCAAAAGGGTCCTTACGCCGCGAAGCCAGCCTATGACGATCTGATCCAGGGCATGGTTGCGCTGCCGTCGGTCATCCAGCAGGCAGGTGGCGACCGGCCGCGCTTTGTTCCCTCCACCGTGGCTGACCGCATCACCGGATTGAATGCAGTAACTGCCGTCACCACCGCGCTATTTCATCGCGAGCGCACCGGCCGCGGCCAGGCCGTCGAAGTCACCATGTTCGAAAGCCTTACCCAGTTCGTGCTGGGCGAACATCTCGGTGGTAAAACGTTTGAGCCGCCGCTCGGTCCGATGGGTTACCCGCGCCTGCTCGCCGAGCACCGCAATCCATACGAAACAAAAGACGGTTATCTGTGCCTGCTGGTCTACAACGACAAGCAGTGGCGCAGTTTTTTCCGCATCATCGGCCGTGAAGAAATGTTCGAGAAAGATCCGCGCTTCTCCAGCCAGGCCAACCGCTCGCGGCATTTCGCGGAAGGCTACGCGTTCGTCGCAGAACACATCAAGACACGCACCAGCGCCGAGTGGTTGAGCGTGCTGACCGCGGCCGACATCCCGGTCATGCCGCTCAATTCGCTCGAAGACCTGCTGGCAGACCCGCATTTGAACGAAACCGGCTTCTTTTCGCTGGTAGAACACCCGAGCGAGGGAACGCTGCGTTCCATGGCGGTGCCCAGCCAGTGGTCGGATTCGATTCCCGATGCGCCGCGCCCGGCACCGCGGCTCGGCGAGCACAGCGCCGAAGTGCTGCGCGAAGCCGGTTATGTCGATACCGAAATCAATGCGATGATTGCCGCTGGCATTACCAACACGCAGGCCTGAACCCGTCATGGATTTCTCTTTTTCCGCGGAGCAGATCGCGATACGCGCCGCGATCGAAAAAATCTGCGCAGGGTTCGATGCGGATTATTGGCTGAAGAAAGACAGTGGCGGCGGCTTCCCCGACGATTTTCACCGCGCGTTTGCGCGTGACGGCTGGCTCGGCATCGCCATGCCCGAGCACTACGGTGGCGGCGGCCTCGGCATCACCGAAGCCGCGCTCATGATGCAGACCGTTGCCGCATCGGGCGCCGGCATGTCGGGCGCGTCGGCCATCCACATGAATATCTTCGGCTTGAACCCGGTCGTCGTGTTCGGCAGCGACGAGCAGAAACAACGCTGGCTGCCGCCGCTGATCGCTGGCACTGATAAAGCATGTTTTTGCGTCACCGAACCCGATGCCGGCCTGAACACGACGCGCGTGAAGACCAGGGCCGTGAAGCAAGGTGACCATTACCTCGTGTCAGGGCAAAAAATCTGGATATCAACTGCGCAGGTCACCAACAAGATGCTGTTGCTGGCGCGCACTACGCCGCTTGAGCAAACCAAAAAGCCGGCGCAGGGCCTGAGTCTTTTTTATACCGACGTTGACCGTCAATTCGTGGAAGCACGCGAGATCCCGAAAATGGGGCGCAAAGCGGTAGATTCCAACCAGGTTTTCATCGACGGACTGAAAGTGCCGGTCGCCGACCGCATCGGCGAGGAAGGCAAAGGTTTCGAATACATACTGCACGGCCTGAACCCAGAGCGCATCCTGATCGCCGCCGAAGCGGTGGGACTTGGACAAGTCGCTCTCAGGCGGGCGGCGGAATACGCCAAAGAGCGCATCGTGTTCGACCGGCCCATCGGCCAGAACCAGGCTATACAACATCCCCTCGCACAGCGCTGGATCGAACTGGAAGCCGCCAACCTGCTTGTATATAAGGCCGCGGCGTTATACGACTCGAACCAGCCGTGCGGCGCGGAGGCCAATGCAGCAAAGTATTTTGCGGCCGAAGTCGGATACAAAGCCTGTGAAACCGCCGTCATGACCCTGGGCGGCATGGGCTATGCGAAGGAATTTCACGTCGAACGTTATTTGCGTGAAGCGCTGATTCCGCGAATCGCGCCGGTGAGTCCGCACCTGATACTGTGCTTTATCGCAGAGAAAGTGCTCGGGCTGCCGAAATCGTACTAGCTTACGATTGCAAATCCGGCGCGGCAAAGTCCTTGTCGTGCTCGAGCGACGGCAGCATGCCGCGCACGCGCAGCACTTCGTCGACATTGACGTCGGCGATGACGACGCCCGGCTCGGTGCCGAGTTCGCCGATTATTTTTCCCCACGGGTCGACGATCAGAGAATGCCCGTACGTCATACGTCCGCCAGGATGGTCGCCGCACATCGCCGGCGCGAATACATAGCTCAGGTTCTCGATGGCGCGCGCCTGCAATAATGAATGCCAGTGCGCGGTGCCGGTCTCGCGCTGAAACGACGACGGCACGGCAAGAAACAACGCGCCAGCCTTGGCCAGCGCGCGGAACAATTGCGGAAAGCGCAGGTCGTAACAAATCGTCATGCCGAGCAGCCCCCACGGGGTGGCCGCGACAACTGCTTTGTCGCCGGGCTGGTACGCGCTCGACTCCCGTATCACTTTGCCGCTCGGCAACGTTACGTCGAACATATGTATCTTGTCGTAATGCGCGGCAACTGCGCCGGCGGCCGACAGCAGGTAAGAGCGATTGACCATGCGTTCGTCGCCGACCTTGACCGTCAAGGAACCGACCAGCAGCCAGGTGCGCGTTGCGAGCGCGAGCGCGCGAAACTTCGCCAGTGCGGGATGCTGTTCTTCGGGAAAGGAATTCTCGCGCATCACGCGTCCGCTGCCGTCGAGCAATGCGGCGTACTCCGGCAGCATGATGAGTTGCGCGCCGTCCGCGGCGGCAGAACGAATGCCCGCTTCCGCCGCGCACAAATTGGCATCCATATCATTGCCGGAATTAAGCTGCACGCAGGCAGCCTTGAACGCCGTCATGATGATCCGAACTCCAAAGGTGATTTAGCCGCCCGCTCCGCGCGCGCGGATAGCGGCACTATGCGGAAGCGACCTACTTGCCGCCGGTGCGCTTGGCGATTTCCTTCATGACCTGCTCGGTGATATCAAACTGCGGCGCGTTATAGACCGCCTGCTGCACGATCAGGTCGTACTTGCCTGCCTCGGCGACGGTTTTGATGGCCGCGTTGATTTCGGTGACAAAACCGCCGAACGTCTCGCGTTTGCGCGCCTCCACTTCTTCGAACAGGCCGCGCTGCATTTGCTGGTATTGCTGGGCCATCGCGGCAAAGCGCTTTTCCTTGGCCGCACGGTCGGCGGCGGGCATGGTGGCGGAATTCTTTTCCAGGTCGGCCTGCAGATCGTTGCCCTGTTTTTGCATTTCCAGCAACTGTGCTTCGCGCGGCGCGAATTCCTTTTTCAGCACCTCGGCCGACTGCTTGGCGATGGTCGACTCGCTTTCAATACGCACGATATTGACGTAACCGATTTTGACCGGCGCCGCAGCGGCCTGGGCGCCTGCCTGCGTTGACAGCAGGGCAAACAGGATGAAAGCGCAGTATTGCGTAAGTCTTTGCATCGTTTCTCCGTGGTCGCACGACCTGAATTGACGCCGGGTGCCAGGCGGCTTTTCCGCAGCCTCCTGCCCTTGCCTAAAGGGATGCATTGTAACCTTTCAAATGTCCTTTCGCCACCGAGCGGGCGCGCATCATTCCGCCTTGAGGCCGGCGTCCAGTATGACTTTGCGCCACGCCGGCACTTCGCGCGCGAGTTGCCGGCGCAAATCGTCGGGAGTGCCCGGCAGCGGAGTGGCGCCGAACGTGAGCAGCCGTTCGCGTACTTCCGGCAAATTCATGATCGCGAGAATTTCCGCATTCAGTTTTTTGACGATGTGCGCGGGCGTTTTCGGCGCGCAATACATGCTGAACCAGCCGCTGGTGTCAAAACCCGCGAGCCCGGACTCCGCCAGCGACGGCACATCCGGCAGCATGGGGGTGCGTTTCGCCGAAGTCACCGCCAGCGCGTTCAATGTTCCGAGCCGCACATGCGGCGCCAGCACCAGCACGTTGTCCAGCACGAGCTGCAGCCGCCCGCCGAGTATGTCCGGCATCATCGCGCCGGTGCCTTTGTACGGAATAAACAGCATGTCGATGCCGGCCAGCCGCTTGAACATCTCGCCGCTCAGATGCTGCACCGTGCCCGGCGTAGACGCGCCCCACGAGATTTTTCCCGGACGCGCTTTGGCGTACGCGATGAACTCCTGTACCGTTTTCACGCCGGTCGACGGGTGCGACACCATCACGTACGGCGACGTCGCGACCAGCGCGAGCGGCTCGAGATCGCGCTGCACGTCGAATTTGGTGTCTTTATAAAGGCTGCCGACGATGCTGATCGACGAACCGGAGACCAGCAGCGTATAGCCATCGGGCAACGACTTCGAAACGATCTCCGCGGCGATGATGCCGCCCGCCCCCGCGCGGTTGTCCACCACGACCTGCTGGCCGAGGCGTTCGGCGAGTTTGCCTGCAACGAGGCGGCCGACGAGATCGGTGCTGCCGCCGGGCGGGAAACCGACCAGCAGGCGGATCGGCCGCTGCGGATAATCCTGCTTCTGCGCAATGGCTGGCGACGGCAATATGCTGGCCGCCAGCAAAATCACGATTGCTGCGGAAACTGCTGTCATATGCATCTTTCCCCTCCTGCGCGCGCCGCTGAAATCAGCAGCAGCGGCTTTTCTTATTTGCTCTTTTTCGCGCGGCTGACGATGCCGCCCGCGCCCATCATTACCGCATTGATATAAAACACCGGCGCCAGGCCAAACCCCGACACGATGAATCCAAACAGCGCCGGCGCGATGACCCGCACCAGATTGTTCACCGTGAGACGCAAACCCAAAGCCTCGCCCGAGCGTCCATCGGCAGCGCGGCTGAACATCAGCATGGTCGCAATCGGCTGGCCGCAACCGGTGCCGAGACCGAATATAAACGATACCAGCGCGAGCAGCACGACGTTGTGAAAAAGCGGCACCAGCGCGAAACCGACAGCCGCCAGATAGAAGGACCAGGCGAGTAATTTTTCCTCACCCAGCCGCTTGATCAAATACGACAGCGCAAAGCGCACGATAAAAGAAGCCGCGGCAAAGGTAGCCAGCAGCGCGCCAATCGCGGAGGCCGACAAGCCAATGCCCACGCCGTAAACCGGTATATAGAACTGGAACAGATCCGTACCCAGCTGGACCAGGCTGCCAATGGCGAGTATGCGCAGGATCGCCGGGTCTTTGAGCGTATCGGCGATGCGGGTGCGCGGCGCAATCCTTTGATTGCCGCCCGGGAGCACCTTGCCCCAGAACAGCAACATGATGCCGGTTGCCAGTGCGAATGCCGCGGCATAGAGGCAGGCTATCGGAAAACCGAAATGATCGATCGACAAACCCGCGACCAGCGGGCCGAAGAAATTGGCCGTGGCACCGAGCAGGCTGAAATTGCTGAAGTTCTGCGCGCGTTTCTCAGGCGCGCTCATGATGCCCACCAGGTTCTGCACGATCACCAGAAAAAAGGCGAACGACATCCCGCTCAGCGCGCCCGCGATATACAGCGCGGGCAGACTGTGGACGAAATAGGGAATCACCAGACCGCCCGTGCCGCAAATGGCGCTGAACAAAAGCGGCCGGCGCGGGCCGTAGCGGTCGCCCCACGTTCCGGCAGGCCATGACAGCAGCAGCGGGAATACGTAATAGAGCGCGATCAGAATGCCGACCTGCGTCGGCGTCGCGCCAAGGTCGAGAGCATAAAGCTGCAGGACCACGCGCGACGCGTTGACGCTGATAAAACCGATCAGCGTCATCGCAAATACCAGGTTCAGCGCCATCAGGCGTAACGCTCGCGCGGACGGGATTTCAAGTCAACACTGGCGCCACGCGATTCACGGCACGTACACCCACAAATCAAGCTGTACGCTGCATCCAGGCACCGGCAGAAACGGCACCTGGACCGCCGAAAACGGCAGGTGCTGGTCAGGCAGATGCTGCTCCCACACCTGGTATGCCGGATAAAAATCCCCGAGATCGGTGTGGTACTGCTGAATGCGCACCACGTTGGCAAGTGAAGTTCCAGCAGCGCGGCAGAGTTTTTGCGCGTTTTCCAGCATGGCCTGCATCTGCGCCTGCACGCTGGAGCCGAAATACGGTTGCGCGGGGTCGTGGCGGGCGGCACGCACCAGCCCCGCTCCGTCAGTTGCCAGTAACCCCGACAGGAACAGCAGATTGCCGGCGCGCACGGCCTGGCTGTATCCCGCATAAGCCGGCACTACGCCGCCGTCGATGATCTCTTTGCGCGTGCTGCCGCCATCCGTCAGCGCGATGGTGTTGATTTCAATTCGCGCGTCGGACAGGAAGAAACCCGGTGTAGCAGTCGGGATCAAAGTCGTCGCCGGTTTCGCCCGCGGGAAAAACTTCGCCCACACTTCGTTGAAGGAAGCGAAATCGTCGGGGTCGCGCATGTACACCTGGCATTTCACGACGTTCTTCAGCGAAGAGCCTGCCGCTTTCAGCGCCGGCTGTATTTTTTCGCGAATGATGAACTCGGCTTCGAGCTTGATCGGCAGGCCTTTCCATAAATGCCCCTGCGGCAGGCGCGCTTCCTGCGCCAGCCCTTCGCCAAACGTGAACGAATCGGCCATGCGCCCTGCCACAAACACGTAATCACCGGCGGCAAGCGCCAGGCTGTATCCTGAAGTGGCGTGGACCGCATGCTCAGCGGGACGGATGTGCCGCGCGCGGAAATTGCGGCGCGGCACGATGCCTATCATGTGCACCTCGATTTCCTGGCCGGGCAGCACGAATCCCTGCGTTAGCGTCGATGTGCTCGGCGGAATGTGGTCTTTCAATACGGCACGGCGCACGTCGTGATAAGACTCGACGGCGCGGCCCGACGTGTAGTTCTGGTCGACGCGCACTATATTGTGCAGGTCGCCGCCGCCCGCTTTGAACACCTTGCCGACGTTTTTGAATATCTGCTCGGCCTCGCGCCGCAGTTTCGGACTGTCGCGCCGCGGTGACGTCGTATTCATTACATCGGCAGACATGCCGTCCGCGTAATCCGCAACGCCCTTGTGGCCAGTGGCAAAAATCCAGTTTCCCGCGCGCATGCCGGGCGCGTAACGGATATTTCCTTTGGGTATGGTGACCGGGTGCAATGCTTTGACCGCCGGGCGCTGATTTTTCGGCACGCTGCTTTCCTTATTTTCTAACGCAAAGTAAGCCGCGATTATACGGCGTGCGTGCTGATCTGTTGGTCTAGCAAAGTTCGTGCATAATTGCGTGGCCCTCTATGTCAGGAGCACACGCATGAATTGGTCAACCGTTGCCCTTGTCTTCAGTTTTGCTGTCGCGCAGTTTGCGCAGACCGCGTCCGCCGCCGATGCCAGCAAAGATTACCCGGTGCGGCCCGTTCGCCTCGTGAACCCATTT
>Ga0114966_10003793_pt1 | contig 13133 bp, 12 predicted proteins | sample M_130207_XF_Meta_FD_87029 | JGI IMG/M metagenome (GOLD analysis project Ga0114966, IMG submission 87029) | Freshwater microbial communities from Lake Montjoie, Canada to study carbon cycling - M_130207_XF_MetaG | ecosystem: Environmental > Aquatic > Freshwater > Lake | place: Lake Montjoie... | reverse complement strand
TTCTTCTTCTTCTTCTTCTTCTTCTTCTTCTTCTTCTTCTTCTTCTTCTTCTTCTTCTTCTTCTTCTTCTTCTTCTTCTTCTTCTTCTTCTTCTTCTTCTTCTTCTTCTTCTTCTTCTTCTTCAAAATTAGGCAAATCAACTTCCTCTCTTACCGCACCATCTTCTTGTTCTTCATCCTCTTCTTCATCCTCATCTAATACTAAAGACCCCAATTTTTTATTAACTGGTGTTCCTACAGATACCGTTAACAGAGGTTTATCGGGTTCCCACTGAATATTATCTGATGTTGGTTTGTCTGAGTTTTCTTCTTCTTCATCCTTTTCTTCGGGAACTATAATGACTTCTTCTTGAGGAACTACAATTTTGTCGTCTTCATCTTGCTGAGGAGAAATAATTTTTTCTTCTTCTTCTTCTTTTTCTTCTTTTTCTACTTCTTCTTTTTCTTCTTCTTGAGAAGCTATAACTTGTTCTACTTCAGATTCAGCTTCACCATAAAGTTGTAATACAGCATCCTCCAAATGATCAGTGGGATAAACAATATTCAATGCCTCCAGCGGTAATTGCAATAAAGTATAACCAAAGGATTCCATATTTTCAAAGGACGGCATTTCCCGGACGGTCCCCTTTTTTGTTGTTATTGTAATCTTGCGTTGCTTCAAACGATCAATAATGTATTTATAACCAAACTCTTGATATTCTCCTATTTTACACGGATATACATCAATAATTTTTATTTTACTGTCTTCTTCTATAGATTTTCCATTCATTTGATATAATGGGTACTGGATTACAGGAAAGCTATTATTTGGGGCAAAAGTTTTTGGATAAACTCTATAAGGAAATGTAAATGGATTTTCTCCTCGCACAAAAGAGACATATCCAGTTGCTTTCTGTATCAATAATTCTTTTCCGTCTTCTTTAAAATTACCTTCTTTATCAAATACTTGTTTTGCCTCAATTTTTGCTCTTCTATCATTTGCATTCATTAAATTTAATAAATATATAATCTCTTTGTAATTATTGTACATAGGAGTTGCGCTCAAAAACAAAAGTCTCATATTATCAGCCGATTCCACTAAACGCATCAAATACGTTGCAACCTTTTTATTTTCATTATCGTCTGTTATGCGAATATTATGAATCTCGTCAATAACAATTAATCGGTTACTGAATTCTGCTTTAAGACGCCTACTTTTAATTTCGTCCATTTTTTCAATTTCTTTTGGTAACTGAGCGCGTTGTTTCTCTCCCATTTGTTTTCTTTTTCCGGACTCGGATATTAGACCCAATTCTACACGCATAATATAATTTGCAAAACTATCGTATCCTACAAACAAATAAGATTGATTAATAAGCGTTTTTACCTGACTTGCAACTTTTTCCTTTGTTAATCCTTTCATATTCATAGGGTTGATCTCTTTCAAAAGTTGTGCCCCAATTGGGTTACGTGTTGTCCATATACCATCAATCAGCTGAAGCCTCCTTTCATCAAACATCTGTATTATAAAGTTATCTTGTACGTTTGGAGAAGCAACAATAATAATTCTCTTAGATATACCCATTTGTTTTAAATATTGACGCATTTCTTCGCATACGCCTATTGCACTTAATGTTTTTCCTGATCCGAGACCATGATATAGAAGTAAACTATTGTATGGGGTTTGAAATGATAAAAAGTTTTTCACAAATGCCTGATGCGGAGCTAATTCAAAATCTGCTTTACTTAATAGTTCGGCTTGCTCTTGAACAGAAAGATTTTCATCTATATGTCCATCATATTGAGTATCGCTAAACTCTTTTTTTGTCGCAATTTTAATGTTGAACTCTGGATCGTTTAGATTCGGATAAAGAAAACTATTTTTATTAGGATGGGTTTTTAAATAATCTCGTTCCAAAACCTAGTTTTTTAATAAAAATTTATTTGAAACAATTTCAGATTGGTCAACTGCACCCAACTCTGTTATATCATCAATATTTATTTTAGACGAAGATCCAGAGTCTAACATTTCTTCTTCCATTGTTGTCATATTATATATTACTGCGAATATAATCTATATTCTTGTAACACTTTATAAATATTTTCTATAATGCGCTTTTTTTCTAAATTATAAGGACGAATATCTTGTAAACATTGAGACAATGTTTTCCACTCTACTTTGCTTACTTCTGTTTCCTGATAACTATGCAATATATCTTCATAGTTATTCATAGCACCTAAAAAATATTTATGTTTGTATGATTTATGATTAGAGCCAATAAACATTTCTTCAAATGGTAAAATATTTTCAACAATTGTAATATTTTTTCTATTATAGCCGGTCTCTTCTTCAAATTCTCTTATTGCGCAATCAATATCACACTCTTGGTAATTTTTTCTTCCTTTTGGAAACTCCCACTCTGTTTCAAACCAAGTTGTATTGCTATTATTAACTAAATCTGCCAATGTGATCTTATTGTCATCTACTATAATACCATTACTAATCAATTTGAATTTTTTAGACGAGCTAATTTCTTCGTTGCGATATTGAGAACATGTTGTCTCTCCCCACATATTTTTCCAAAGTGTTTCAAATGGCTCTTCTAATATTTTTCTTTTTTCGCTAACCGACATTTCATTAATACTATTTTGTATTTGTTGTATGTTTGATAAAGAGTATTTTCCTCTAATAAAGTCAATATATCCAAAAGTATCTTTTCTGCGAATCATTAAGAATTGAAGACCTTTTGTACTTGATCTGAATATAATTAACCCGTAGCTTGTAATGGGTAATTTACATTGATGAAACAAATGCCCTCCTTTGCCACAATTATTACATAAATTATTCATTTTATTCATGTGTAGAATTCCTTATATGTTAAAGTGTATATCTTTTTATATTATTTTAGTGTAATGGCTTTAGATCCAACTGTATGGGGGCCTCATTATTGGTTTACATTGCACACAATATCTTTATGTTACCCTTTGCATCCAAATGATGTTACTAAAAAGAAGTATTACGAGTTTATCCAGAATTTTCCCATGTTTATACCCAATGAAAATATTGCGTCTGAGTTTAGTTTACTTTTAGATGAATATCCAGTGACACCGTATTTGGATTCAAGGCCATCATTTATAAAGTGGGTTCATTTTATTCACAATAAAATAAATAAAAAGTTGGAAAAGAAGAGTTTAACTTTAGAAGAATTTTATTCTGTGTATTATGAAAATTATAAACCTAAACAAATTATCAACGTAGAATGGCAACAAATGAAGAAAAAGATGATGTATTGTTTTATATTTGCGGTTATTTTAGGAGGAATTTATATATTGTACGATAAATAAAATTCTTAACTATATATAAATGGTGAGTAAACAAGTTACTAAAGGCCTATTAACAAATGTTGTTAAAAAAATAGTTGGTGGAGCAAAGAGCATGCTTACATCTGAACAAAAATCTACAATCAAAAAAAATATTAATTCTTTTAAGAAAAAGTGTTCAATGATAGGTGGATCCTTTTTTCAAAAGAATGTAGCAAAACATGACGAAGAGGAGGACGACGAAGAAGAAGAAGAGGACGACGAAGAAGAAGAGGATGACGAAGAAGAAGAGGATGACGAAGAAGAAGAGGAGGAAGACGAAGAAGAAGAGGAGGAAATAAATGATGAAGAATTATATATTATATTAACCGAGATTATTGAAAAAATAGAATATGAAGAATATGAAGAGTACGATGAAGAGTTAAACGTTATTTTAACCCAAATGATTGAAATTTTAGAATACAAACAATATAATGAGTTAGTAGTAGCAAACAAGACTGGTGGTAAAGCGGTAACTGATGGCAAAGGAAAGACTGGTGGTAAAGCGGTAACTGATGGCAAAGGAAAGACTGGTGGTAAAGCGGTAACTGATGCCAAAGGAAAGACTGGTGGTAAACCGGTAACTGGTGGTAAAGGAAAAACTGGTGGTAAACCGGTAACTGATGGCAAAGGAAAGACTGATGGCAAAGGAAAAACTGGTGGTAAAGCGGTAACTTATAGTAAGAAGACCAAGAAAGGTAAAAAAACTACAGCTCAGTAAAAGAAAATAATAAAATTGAAATATAAATAAAAGAATCTTATTTATGTTATATATCATGGAATCATCACAAAAACCATCTCAATATAAGAAGAAGGAATTAAAAATTATTTCAGCTTATTCCAAGTGTCTCATTACTCGCAATGTAAGTCTTCCTATTTCAGCCATCGGAAAAAACATGAAGGAAACTATTGAAAACAATATAAATGCCAACTTTGAAGGAAAGTGTGTAGTAGAAGGATATGTAAGACCAAATTCAACTAAAATTCTAACTTATTCCAGTGGAATTATTCAAGGAATAAATGTTAATTTTGAAGTAGTCATTCAATGCGATGTTTGTTTCCCTGTGGAAGGAATGTTGCTGCAATGTGTAGCAAAAAACATAACAAAGGCTGGTATACGTGCAGAGAGCGTAACAGAAACTCCATCTCCATTTGTTGTATTTATTGCCAGAGACCATCATTACAACGTACCAAAATTTGCAAGTGTAAAAGAAGGGGATAAATTTACTGCTCGGGTAATTGGTCAAAGGTTTGAACTAAATGACAAGTATATTTCCATTATTGCCGAATTAGTTCAGCAGAATGAGACTTATACAGGAAAGCCAAAAACAAAACAACCGACATTAGTCTTAGAAGAATAAATATATTATGTATCGGAACAGATATAAATATATTTTTTTTGTAAATACATAATGAGTTTATGCGTAAAAGAGGAAAACGAACAATTGTATAGCGAAAATTATATTCAAGAATTAAACCAAATGCGCGATTGCATTGAAAATATGTCAAAATTTAATCAAATTGGGCTACTTCGCAAATTGTCTTTGTTTAAAGACGTGACTCTTAATGAAAATAAATACGGTGTCCATGTAAATTTAACAGACTTAAAAAGTGATGTAATTGAAGATTTAAAGAAATATATTAATTATGTTACCACTCAAGAGAGTTCCTTACAATTTGTTGAAAAACAAAAGGAGACGTATAAGAATACATTTTTTGCAAAAGATAATAAAGACTTCTCAAGTAAAAGATCTTAAGGATGGCGTCACGATACAACAAATCAAATTATAATCATGTATTTTCTTTATTACAAGATTATACTTTAAATTCTGATTTATTAGAAAAATCAGTAAAGCATTTTTTGCACGAAACAAAAGTTAAAACAGAAGTTAAAACAGATAAAAAGGTTTTACGTGCAGTAGAAATAAAACCAGTTTTACCCTCTATATTTTTTCCAAAAGAAAAAGATTCTCTATTTTGGTGTTTTTATGCAATGATTCATGATATAGAAACGTATCAATCTATTGAATATAAAAATGTCATTGTGGAAAAAAAAATAAAGATTGATTATGTAGAAAAATTACGATGCGAAAAGAAAAAACTAAAACAGTATAAATGTGGCTCTCTAACTCATATAGAAAATAAATTAGTGAATGAACCTTGTATTGATATATCCACATTTTTTGCTTTGGCTGCAATTGAGAAAATAAATATACTTGTTGTAATGAATCGTTCATATTATGAATTAAGATGTGATGGAAAAGAAGAAGAAGTTGGAGATAAAACCTTTGTTATTGTTAAAGACAATGAAAACTATGGATATGAGCATGATGCATCGGGTGATAAGATAAAACAGTATAGAGATACATTATATCAAATTAAAAATATAGATAAGCCTGTTAAATCTATTTCAGCATACACGTCCGATGAATTAAAGGATATATGTGACAAACTTCATATTACGCTTGAGAAAAAAGTAACAAAAAAAGTAATGTACGAAGAAATTGTTAAATTTATTGGTTGTTAAACTGTTGCATCTGTGGAATTTTCGTATAAACCAGAATGATCATCTTCATATATTTGACCATCGTTTGTAATTGCATCCAAATATTCTTCTTCCTGTTCCTCTTCTTCACTTGATTCTTCTTCCTCTTCCTCTTCATCTGATTCATCTTCATGTTCCTCTGATTCATCTTCCTCTGATTCCGCTTCGTGAATAAACCCGCTAATTTCAAGAAAGTGCATCTCTGACTCACCGCCGTTTGAAACCAATGTTGTATGACAATTGTAAATCATAGATTTATTTGCATGATCTGAAATATAATGGCATACCATTCCATTTATCTTTTCATTAAATGAAAGGATAAACTTTTCAAGAATAAATTCTTGTCCAAGAATAGAAACTGCATAAAGGGCAAGTAGCAAGAGAACTTTAGGCGTCATTGTGTAGTTATGTTGTTTATAGAAATGTAAATTGTTTAAAATGATTTCATTTTTTTTTTGAGAAAATGAAATCACATTTGATAAACAAGAATTTGTCTACATATATAATTTGTGTTCTTTGATAATAAGAAAAATTGAATAAACAATATAAAAATATGTGTAATTTATATACAACGAAAATGACATCTAAATATAAAAATGTTGCCCCAAAAGAAAATGTAATTCCGCAACAGTTATTTCAAGAAATGATGACATTATTTTACAATAAGACTGTGTCACAATCTGCGAATAGAGAGAATCATGAATTAGAAGTAAAATTTGGCACAAAGGGGATTAAATATCTCACCAAGATTGATTACGATAATGTCATTCGGTATTTAAAAACAATGGGTTTTACGTGTAGTAATACAAAGGGTAAAAGTATGCTTCGCATACAAAGTGAGTATTCCGACCCAAACTCAGGAGAACTTATATTGTCTAATATTCGTACTGAAATAGAAGGGTTTCCGGCAATTCAAGAATATTGTAAAACAAATCACATTAAAAAGCTTCTGGACAATGTAAACTACAAAAATTGTGTAAGATTTGAAAAAAAGACGGGGGCGTTTGATGAAAAGACAAATCGTCCTGTAAGAAAGGTTAACTTTGACGATTTTAATTTTCGCGTGTCTTATAGTGTAGAAACAGAGATAAGTGCATTTAGTGGAAAGCAAGCCTTTGCAATTATTAGCAATTGGGAAAAGTCTAAGAAGGAGTTTCGCTATATTAATCGTGTAACATTTGAACATCCAGATTTTCCAGTACTTGTAGACTTGAGTATTGTTAAAACTTCATCTCCTGATGAAAAAGACCGATATAGATTCAAACGCTCATATACTACATCAGAGTCAAACGTGTTTAATAACTCACCTATATACGAGATTGAATTGGAAATAAACAATTCAAAAATTGGTCCGGGACAACAGGTATTTAATAACCCGGACAAAATACTTGAGTCCTTGAGAAAATGCATCAAGTATGTTTTATGTGGACTCCAATCAACAAATTATCCGGTTTCCTATAAAGAACAACGTGAAATACTTCAAGATTATATGAAGTTAATTCACGCCGAAAAATACGAGCCCGATAAAAGAGTAAAACCCGGCAATTTTATAGGCCCTTCTTCATTGACACTTCAAATGCAAAATATAAATGAAACATCATTAGATACAAATTTTCCTAATATTCGGAAAAATTTTGTCGTAACAGATAAGGCAGACGGGGCTCGCCACCTTATGTTAATCCATTCATCCGGAAAAATTTATTTGATCAATACAAATATGACGGTTATATTTACTGGGGCAAAAACAAAAAATGAGAAATTATACAACTCGTTAATAGATGGAGAATTGGTATTGCATAATAAGTTGGGAGAATTTATTAATTTATACGCTGCGTTTGATATTTACTATTATCATGGTCGTGACGTAAGAAGTAGCCCATTTATGAATTATGCTGAAGATGAAAAAGAGAATCGGTTTAAACTTATGAAATCTGCAATGAAAGAATTAAATGCAGAATCTGTAATTGAAGGAGAAATAAGTCCAATGAGATTTTCTGTAAAAAGTTTTTATCCGAATAGTTTGGCGCAATCACAACAAATTAACATCTTTCAAGCATGTGGCTACATATTGAAAAAAATAGATGAAGGACTCTATGAGTATAATACAGATGGCCTCATCTTTACGCCAACACTTTTTGGAGTTGGTTCAAATCAAGTTGGGGTCGCAGGTGAAAAGAAAAAGATTACGTGGGAATATTCATTTAAATGGAAACCAGCCGAATTCAACACAATTGACTTTTTAGTACAGACAAAAAAAGAAACCTCGGGGCAAGATACAGTAACTCCTGTATTTGAAGATGGAATTGATACCTTGAGTCTAACGTCTTTTAAGCAGTATAAGACTCTTATTTTAATGTGTGGATTTGACCCAAAAAAGAATGGTAATCCTTGTCAAGATGTTTTGGATGACAAATTACCAGAGTTTGGTAAATCCGACTTTAACAGAGAATATTCTGCCGTGCGATTTTATCCTACCTCACCGAGTGATCCAAATGGTGGAATATGTAACGTAATGTTAGAAGCGGATTCAAGTGGAGAGATGTTTATGAAGACAATTGAAGGAGAAGTGTTTGAAGATAATACTATTGTGGAGTTTAGTTATGATATGGAAAGAAACTCGGGGTGGAGATGGGCTCCATTGCGAGTTCGTTACGATAAAACGGCTGAACTTCGCGCTGGATTGCCCAATTACGGAAATGCTTACCATGTTGCAAACAACAATTGGCAATCTATTCATAACCCAATTACAAAGGAGATGATATCAACTGGTAAAAATATTGGCAAGGACAATGATGATTCGGATGTATACTATAATCGCATTGGAAATTCCGATAAAACAAGAGGGTTGCGCGATTTTCACAATAAATATGTTAAAATGAAACTTATAACAAGCGTTTCTAAACGAGGTGATATACTCATAGATTTTGCATGTGGAAAGGCGGGAGATTTTTACAAATGGATTGAAGCACAACTTTCCTTTGTATTTGGAGTTGATTACGCAAAAGATAATATTGAAAACAAAGTAGATGGAGCGTGTGCAAGATTTTTAAAATATCGTAGAGAATACAAGAACGTTCCATATTCATTGTTTGTAAACGGCGACAGTAGCCACAATATACGAAGCGGAGCTGCTATGCTTAACGATAAAGCAGTTGAAATTACCCGGGCAGTATTTGGAACGTATTCTGGTAATCCCGAAAAATTGGGTGCCGGTGTAGTACGTCAACTTGGAAAAGGTGCAAATGGATTCAACGTATCTTCTTGCCAATTTGCTATACACTATTTTGCTGCAAATAAAGATACATTTCAAAGTTTTCTGAGAAATGTCTCTGAATGCACAGCGCTTAATGGATATTTTATTGGTACCAGTTATGATGGTAAATTGGTATACAAAATGTTGAAATCTAAAAAGATGGGTGAAGCAGAATCAATCTACGACGGCGAGTCTAAAATTTGGGAGATTCAAAAAGAATATGACGAATCCAGGTTTGAGGACAACATAACGTGTTTAGGATACAAGATTAGCGTGTATCAAGAATCAATCAATAAATACTTTGATGAGTTTTTAGTAAATTATGACTATCTGGATAGGGCAATGGAAAATTACGGATTTGCTCATTTAACAGCAGAAGAATGCAAATCTTTAGGCCTACCAAAAAGTTCTGGCCTATTTAGTGAGCTCTATGACAATATGGTTCGTGACGTGGAAAAAAACAAACGATTAGCAAATGATTATGGGAAAGCCATTGGTATGAATGTATTTGAGAAAAAGATTTCATTCTTGAATAGATATTTTGTCTATAAAAAAGTGAGAAATGTGGATGCGAGTACAGTTCAATTGGAGAGTGAAGAAGAGGAAGATGAATTACCAGTGGTTGCTTCCAATACTTTTGAACCGGAAGAAGAAGAAGAGGAAGAAGTGACCGTTGTATTGAAACCAAAGACAACAAAGAAGAAAAAGACAACTAAAAAATTACAAGGTTTGTTGGTAATTGACGAAGAGGAAAATTAATCTTTGGTAAATGTATGGATACAAAAATATATAGAAATGCACATGAAGCAATTAAAGACATAACCAACGGATCAACAATAGCAGTAGGTGGGTTTGGTGTTTGCGGTACACCAGAAGAGCTATTACATTCGGTTTGTAAAAAAGGTTGCAAAAATTTGACCATTGTATCAAACAATATAGGTATAAAAGATTCCGCCTTGGATAAATTATTACATTCTGGACAAATAAAAAGATCTGTTTGTTCTTATCCAGGAAAAAATACAAATTATCCTATTATTTTTTTATCAGGTAAAGTTGAAATTGAGTTGGTTCCTCAGGGGACCCTTATTGAAAAAATAAGATGCGGTGGTGCTGGTATTCCAGCATTTTATGTTCCAACTGGATGCGAAACTATGGTAGAATACGGAGGAATCCCAATAAAATATAATAAAGATGGGAAAACAATGAATATAGTAAGTGAACCAAAAGAAACAAAAACAATCAATGGAAAAAAATATTTGCTTGAATATTCAATAACTACTGATTTTTCTCTTATTAAAGCGTGGAAATCAGATAAAAAGGGCAACCTGGTTTTTCGTTCAACTGCACAAAATTTTAATCCAGATTGTGCAAAGGCCGGGAAAATATGTATTGCAGAAGTGGAAGAAATTGTTGAAAATGGTGAACTTAAACCGGAAGAAATTCATCTTCCTGGAATATATGTAGACCGAGTCGTTAAATCCGAGGAAAAAGAAAAATTAATATTATCACTTAAAACAACACATTATTCAGAAGCCAATAAATTAATTCTTATAGATAGATTAAAAAGTCAGATAAATAATGTTAGTAGACATCTAAAAGATAAAAATACTATTATGATGAGTAATAAAATAAAAGATTCGTTAGATGTAAAATTAAAAAATTATTATAACAACAAAGTAATATCTAAACGAGTTATAAAAGAATTTAAAAATGGAATGCATATTAATTTGGGTATAGGAATCCCAAATAGTATATTAAATTATATACCACGCGAGTTAAATATAATGTTGCACAGCGAAAATGGATTACTGGGAATAGGATCTTATCCAGAAATGAATATGGTTAACGCTGATATAACTAATGCAGGAGGAGAAACTGTTACTCACATAGACGGGTCAAGCACCTTTTCTTCATCCGAATCTTTTGCAATGATAAGAGGCGGACACATTGATATTACAGTTATTGGAGCATTGCAAGTAGATAGACGCGGATCAGTTGCGAATTGGATTATTCCGGGTAAATCAATGAATGGAATGGGTGGAGCTATGGATTTAGTATCTTCTACTAATAAGGTAATTGTCGCGATGAAACATAGTACAAAAGATGGAAACCATAAAATACTTGAGAACTGTGATTTTCCTCTTACAGGAAAAAATGTAGTTTCTATGATAGTAACCGAGTTAGCAGTATTTACAATAGACCCCGATGGGTTAACACTCATTGAATACAATAAAGAGTCATCTGTATCTGAAATAAGAGAGAAGACCGGAACAAATTTTAAAATATCTCCAAATTTATGTTTTATGTCGTAAAAAGGTTAAAATTATAATGCAAATGTATTGTAGACTAATATGAGTTATAATACATTACCAAGAATTAGAGTACCATTAGAATTTGAGTTACAATTAACTTCCCAAAAAACTTGTTTTACAGGTCACACCTTATTTTTTTATTTAGAAGAAAATAATAAATTGTTTCAAACGTTAAATAATACAGAAGATGTCAAAAATATTATGTCATCTATAAATCAATACGAGTATATATATGAAAAAGTACCGGGCTCTTCTTTTTCTGTTAGTAAATTAAAACCTTTTTCAAATACTTTTTATGAATTATTGGATATAAACTATACATTAAACATATTTGATTTCTACACTTCTATTCCTTCTATACAGTCTTTTCACTTTGGACCAAATCATTTATCAACAATAGAATGTTTAAATACAGTTAGAGAAGAATGCAATGATTTACATAATGGATTTGAAGGGGGAATTTATAATTACGAAAATAATGAAAAATTACAATCTTTTTCAAAAAATAGCGCTGATTTTATGTTCTTTGAATTAGAAGTCACAAAAAATGAAGAAATAAATGAATATGTATACGAATTATTAAAAATTATTTCTATTGTTCATTCTTTGATGAAACCAACGGGAACATGCATAATACAGATAGATCATATATTTTATAAACCAATTGTTGAGGTAATTTTTATTTTATCAAATATATTTGATAAAGTAACAATTATGAAACCAAATGTAAGCAATGTTTTTTCTCATAAAAAATATATAATATGCAAGAACTATATTAAAAATGAAGATTCTACTATAGAATATGAAGCGTTGTTAAATAATATAAAAAAAGTAAAGGATGATTCTCTCACAATCCAATCTATTTTGAAAAATAATCTATCTTATTATTTTTTAAATAGAATAGAAGAAACAAATATTATGATTGGTCAACAACAATTAGAATTCTACAACCAGTTAGTTTCTATGGTAAAAAATAAGAATAGAGAAGATAAAATTGAAAATATAAAACATGTTAACATTCAAAAATCTGTGTATTGGTGTGAAAAATATAGAATTCCATATAATAAATTTCCAGAGAAATATATTTTCAATACTTCATATGAAGATAAATGTGATTTTCCAAAAGAAAAAGAAAAAGAAAATGTCAATGTAACAGATGATGATATAGCTACTTTTGCTGTAAATTACGTATTAAATAATTTTGCATCCGATAAAGATGATATAATAGATGATATAAATGTGGATTAGATGTAGCGGGGAACCCAGGTCTTCAGAAATCCTTCGGATTTCCAGCCCCTTATCCCTCCTGCCCTTCGGGAAGGATAAATCCTTATCATATTTCATAATATTTTATCTTTATGAAAAATCCATAAATTCATCCTGGGTTCCCAGTGGATAATGCTAATTAGATGCAACTAACTTTATTTTGAAAATGATATTGCGTTTGAGCATTGCATCCTTGAGACTTGTTTTTATACAAATATGGATTTATTTTTGATTTTTTGTAACCAGCTAAATTTGTTTGTATTGTGTTTACATTCAACTTTAGCATTCGGGTACTGGATGATACTGCTCCCTGTGTAGCAAATTGAGGATTATTTGGTTTATATACAACTAATTTGCAACCAATCGGGTTTGTAGGACCTGTAATAGGCATCCCAAAATAAGGATTATTACAAAAATAA
>Ga0114966_10003792_pt1 | contig 13135 bp, 9 predicted proteins | sample M_130207_XF_Meta_FD_87029 | JGI IMG/M metagenome (GOLD analysis project Ga0114966, IMG submission 87029) | Freshwater microbial communities from Lake Montjoie, Canada to study carbon cycling - M_130207_XF_MetaG | ecosystem: Environmental > Aquatic > Freshwater > Lake | place: Lake Montjoie... | reverse complement strand
GGTGTTCTCGTTTCCCTGGGCGGCTCGAAACGATTGCGAACGAAGGAGTCATTCATGTCGGGACGGTGTTGGCTGTTGCTCGGTGCGATTCTGGGCGGGCTGTCCGTGGGACTCGGGGCGTTTGCCGCACACGGATTGGACGGCGTGTTCGTCCAGCAATACGCAGGTCAGACGCGCGTCGTGGCGGGTGAGACGGTTCCGCTGGCGAAGAAGTTTTTGAACGACTTCAAAACGGGTGCCGAGTATCAGATGACTCACAGCCTCGCGCTGTTGGCGGTCGGGTTGCTGTTTGAGCGGCGAGCCTCACGCTCGCTCAGCATCGCGGGTTGGTCGTTTACGCTCGGGATCGTGTTGTTCTGTGGAAGCCTCTACATTTTGACGCTGACCGGGGTGACGAAGTGGGGCATGGTGACACCGCTTGGCGGAGTGGCGTTCCTCGTCGGCTGGACGGCGCTCGCGGTGGCGGCGGTTCGACACAAATAGCACCGAAGACGTACACGCCAGCGGACAAAGATGAGAGTTGGCGAGCCGCATGCCGTAAGGCTGCGGGTGCTTGAGCATCGCCGGAAACCCGTGGCCTTACGGCACACGGCTCGCTTTGAGCAGCTGATTCATAACTGCGCGAGGTCTACGTCACCGTTGTCCTCCAACTCAACAGAAGGGATTTGAAGATGAGCTTCACTCTGCGAGACCGGATCCTTTTCTCCGCCTGCTTGCTAGGACTGGGCCTTGCCGTCGGAGCGACTTTATTCACGGATCGCGTCGCCGCGCAGAGCGAAACAACGGAGGGTGAAATGGAAATCGTTGCTCATCGCGGTGCGTCGTATGACCTGCCCGAGAACACGCTGGCCGCGTTCAACCTGGCATGGGAACAGGGTGCGGATGCCATCGAGCTGGATATCATGATGTCCAAAGATGGTCGCGTCGTGGTGATTCACGACACGGACACGAAGCGACTGGCGGGAGTGGATCGGAAGGTTTCCGATCAGACATTCCTCGAACTCCGTAAGCTCGATGTCGGCCGTCGCCAGGACGAGAATTCCACTCGCCACCAGATTCCACTACTGCACGAAGTCTTGGCGACCATCCCCGACGGAAAGCGGGCTCTCATCGAAATCAAATGTGGCAAGGAAATCATTCCCGAGTTGATTCGTGAGTTGAAAGCTTCCGGCAAGACTCCGGAACAGACGGCCCTCATTGGGTTCTCGGCCGACGTGATGGAGGCCGCGAAGGAAGCGCTCCCCGATTTGATCGCTTACTGGATCGTGAGCATCAAGCCCGATCCTAAGTCCGTCAAGAAGCCGCTGACCGTGAACGAACTGATCGCGACCGCCAAGCAAATCAAGGTCGATGGCCTCGACCTGTCGGCGTGCGACATGATCGACAAGCGATTCGTCGCAAAGGTCCATGACGCGGGCCTCGGCCTCGCCGTCTGGACCGTCAACGATCCCGAAGTGGCTCGCGCTATGCACGACGCCGGAGTGGGCAGCCTCACCACCGACCGACCGGGCTGGATTCGTGAGCGACTGGCCGAAGAACAGTAACCGTCGATGTCTCGCGACTGCCAGGGTGCGGCCTCGCCGCAACCTGATTCACTAGCCCGACGCGCAAGCGAGGGCTTCGCTTGGATTTCACGCGAAGCTCTCGCTTGCGCGTCGGGCTAGTTTTGAAATGCCCTCTAAAATTCTTCCAGAATCTCGCCAAGATTCCGGCGCGACCGGCGAATGACAGGGAAAGCACCCGACTGAACCGCGTTTCGTGCGTGTCACGCATGAGGGGAGCCGGGTCTCGGAAGGGCATTTGTCTTTCTGTCACTCTGTCGAGAAAGTCGCAGCCATGTTGAAGAAACTGTTGGTGGGAGCGGGGATCGCCGCTGGTCTGGGAACATTTGTCTTCGGGCGTGAGGCGACAAGTTACCTCCGCACCGGATGTCGCAACGTGCAGAGCGCGGTCAACGCGGAACTGCCGGTTGAGTTCGAGATCGAACGGGCGAGAACGCTCGTCGATCAGCTCGTCCCTGATATCCGTCAGTGCATGCACGTCATCGCCGAGCAACAGGTGGACCTCGAACACCTGACGGCGGCGCTCACGCGCAAAGAGTCGGAGCTTGGCAAGCAGAAGGACGCGATTCTCGCATTGCGTGGCGATCTGGGTTCAGGCAAGAGCACCTTTACCTACGCGAGTCACAAGTACACGACCAACGACGTGAAGCGAGACCTCGCCACGCGATTCGATCGGTTCAAAGCGGCTGAAGAAATGCTGACGGCGGATCGGCAGATCCTCACCGCCCGCGAACAGACGCTCGTCGCCAATCGCGACAAACTGGATGGTCTGATGCAGGCGAAGAAGGAACTCGAAGTGAAGCTCGAACAGCTTCAAGCGCGGATGCACACGGTGCGCGCGGCGGAAGCGGTCAGCCAGTTGGCGATTGATGACTCGAACCTCAGCCACGCTCGCAAGCTGATCGGCGATCTGAACAAGCAACTCGACGTGAAGCAGCGCGTGCTGGAGACCGAAGCCAAGTTCGTCGGCATGATCCCCGTCGAGAAGGCCGAGCCAATCGCTCCCGCCAACCTTGCCGAACAGATCGACGCCTACTTCAGCAGCGACAAGCCCGCCGACGCGGCCGAAGTGGCAACGCGATGATGGTTGTAGGATGGGCACTCTTGCCCGTCCTGCATTGTGTTGAAGAGCGGACGGGCAAGAGTGCCCATCCTACAACCGCACCGCGAGCGATCTCCTCCGTCGCTCGCGGTTGCGGACTGTGCCATGATCTGAAGCGTGGTCGCACCGTTCGGGCGGCGACTCGATTTCCTCATGGCTCTATTTGAGAAAGGCTGACATGCCAGGTTCGCTCTCCACCGAAAACGTCACGACGGCATTTGAACTACCCGGCCAGACGATCATCAGAAACTGTGGTGTCGTGCGTGGGATTGTCGTGCGGTCCAACAGCGTCGTCGGGAACTTTGTCGCGGGCTTGCAGCAGATCATGGGCGGCAACATCTCGGCCTTCACGTCGTTGTGTGAACAGGCTCGATCTGACGCCTTCGATCAGATGCTCGATCATGCGGCGGAGCGCGGCGCGAATGCCATCATCGGCATGAGGTACGACGCCAACGAGATCGCCACAGGTGTGACCGAAGTGCTGGCGTATGGCACGGCGGTGTGGGTCGAGCCAGGGCGGTGAAGTGGGGATTAAGATTAAGATTAAGAGTAGGGTTCAGAGTCAGAGTCAGAAGCACACAGAACGAAGCCTCACTCCATGAAGTTCACTCATCAGCCGGGAGCGACTCCCGTTGACGGCTTCACGATCCGGCGCGGCATCCACCGCGGCGGGTTTGGTGAGGTCTATTACGCCGTCAGCGACGCGGGGAAAGAGGTCGCGCTCAAGCTGATTCAGCACGAGCAGGAGGTTGAGCTGCGCGGTGTCACGCAGTGCCTGAATCTCAAACATCCCAATCTCGTGAACCTGTTCGATGTGAGGACCGACTCGCACGGTGAACACTGGGTCGTGATGGAGTATGTGAACGGGTCGAGTCTCGAAGATGTCCTTGCCGCGTTCCCGAACGGGCTGCCGCTTGATGAGGTCCGCGATTGGCTGACCGGTCTGGTGGCGGGCGTCTCGCATCTGCACGAGCGCGGCATCGTCCATCGCGATCTCAAACCGGCCAACGTCTATCGCGAGAACGGCACGGTGAAAGTCGGCGATGTCGGCCTGTCGAAGAAGCTGGGCAGTGATCGTCGCGGCGCGCACACGCAGAGCGTCGGGACCGTCTACTACATGGCTCCCGAAGTGGCGCGAGGACAATATGGCCCCGAGGTCGATGTCTACAGCCTCGGCATCATGCTGTACGAGTTGCTCACGGGCCGAGTCCCCTTCTCGGGTGAGACCACCGCCGAAATCTTGATGAAGCATCTGACCGCTCTACCCGACCTCGCTCCGCTCCCCGAGCGGTTCCGTCCTGTCGTGGCCCACGCATTGGAGAAAGACCCGCACCAGAGAACGCCCAACGCGATGCAGTTGGAAGTGGAGTTCGTTCACGCCCTCAACGACACTCTGTCCTCAGCCTCTCCCTTTTCTCCCTCCCCTCGTTTGGGAGGGCCGGGGAAGTGGGATGATCCACGAGCGACGCTAAATGGCCACTCCACTTCATTCGCATCGAACACTCCAGTGGATGCCCTTTTAACTCCAGCCGCCCCCCTCCCTAACCCTCCCCGCCGAGGGGAGGGAACCAGCAGTCCGACGTTCGCAACCGACACTGTTGTCCCGCCGCCGATCCCCGTGAAGACGAGTCCTGCAACTGCAACAAACTCATCCACTCCGAACAGCCGGGGCCGGACTTCGACGAACAGGCATCGCCTCGTGAGGCCATCCAAGACCACGGTCTCTGACCTGCGACGTTGGGTCGGTCTGACCATCGTCGTAGTCTGCGGCCTCATCATCTTTGCGCCGGGAACCGCCCGCGCGTGGGTTGGTCTGGCGGCCATCGTGTTTGCGTTTGCGACCTCGGTCTTCACTCGCTTTCACTGGAACGGAGACGGCGACGATGTGGAGTCCCTCGACGAACCCGCCACACCGTTGAAGCAGGCTCTCGTGCAACCGGTCAGCTCGACACGTAGTCGGTCTCAGGCGATGAATCAGATCCCACTGGGAAGCCTGTTGTCGCGCGAGGCTCTTCACGAATCTTCGTTCTCGCTGACGTTGGCCAGTCTCTGCGCGTGCCTGCTGTCGGTGGGAACGTACTTCGCGCAGGAGTTTCTCGGCGGCAAACCTGCCGACACCCCGGCCGAACGGTTTGCGCTGTTCTTGGCGACGACGATGGCGGGCGCGTGGACGCTCATCCTCGCCAACCAATGCACGCGCAGAACGAGCTGGGGCGACCGGCATCCGCGCCTAGTAAATCTCGTCGCGGGAATCCTCGTCGGGACGTTGGCCTTCGGTGTCGACGAGTTCTTGAAAGTCGAATATCTGAGCACCGGGATGCCTCGATCGGCGTTTCAATCGTTGGGCGTTCACGCGCTGACGGCGGGTGGCGCGAACCCGACGTGGCTCGGTTACGTCGTCTTCTTCGGCTTGCTGTTTGTCGTGAAGCGCTGGTGGGTCGACATGCATGTTCAGCGGCCGAAACGTTTGGGTCTCGGACGGCTCGCCTCTGCATGCGGCATCGCGTTCTTGGTGACGGTCTTCTTCGAGTTCCCCGCAACCCCGGCGATGCTCTGGGCCGTCATGCTCTCCGCCACAATCCAACTCGCCACGCCGTGGTCCCCCACACGCCGCCGCGAATCATTTTGGTGGAGCTGAACCATGAACCAGGAACATCTCTCAGATCCGCAATTCCGTAACGACTTACACTGGTCCGTACTGGCGGTTGTGTTTCTTCTCGCCTTGCCTGTGATCGTCGTCTTGGTGAAATTCGTTTGGCCTCGCATCCGATGCAGAACACAGACACAACCCGTCACTCGAAAACATCGCTCCATTCGGTTCATACCATCACCCGCGACGATGCTTGCGTTTGCTCGCGAGTCTGTCTGGCTGGGGGTCCCCTACGTCGTGGCCCTCTCGTTTGTAATCACGTGCGGCCCATTCGAGTCCCGAAGTCGAGGACTGTCCGCGAAGGTCACGACACCCGCGTCATCCCCTTCGTCCCCCGTCACACCTCAAGGAATGATCCTGCGAGTGGAACCGGGTTCAGATACTCGGGTCGAGGCTCATCGCGACTCGAACGGCATCCAAACGACGAACATCACCGTCTCGCCCTCAAACGCCGTTCCGACCTCGGATGCCAGCCCGCATGACACCCCCGCGAAGGTCGCTCCACAGCGTCCTGCGTGGGTAGACCAGAAGCGCGTGATCGACGGCGACTGCACACGAATCGTCCTCACCAGCCAGCAGTACGCGACCAAGGAAGAGGCCGAACAAGAGTTGCGAGTCGCCGCCGTGAAGCTCGTCGAGCAAGACCTGCAACGGATTCAAGCCGGTTCATTCCGGCCCACAACGTGGCAACCGGCGGCCGCCGACGTGATCGCGCACGCGGTCCAGCAGCGGTACGACGAGATCGCCGATCACGACTTCGGCAAGTTCACGCATCCGATGATTCGCGTCTCTTGGCAAGTCGAACTCTCCCCGCGCGTCCGCACCGAGTTCGCTCCCGCCTGGCGGCGTGCGTTGATCTCGTTCCGCATCATGCTCGTCGCCGCAATCGCGATCGACTTCACGGCGCTAGCGACACTGAGCCTGATGTACTTCCGAATCGCCGCCCGCATGCGAGGCCAATCGCGCGAGGCCAGTCTCACGGCGGACTGAAGCACTTGGCCACCAGTGTGGTGCCGTGCGCACGGATACTCATCATCCACTCGCTCTGCCAAGAGCCATCTGTGCTGATGGCGGCTCGCGTCACAACGCGCATCTCCCTGTAGGACGGACACTCTTGCCCGTCGACCAGCCTGACGGGCAAGAGTGTCCGTCCTACGTTTGCGTTGATGATCGGGTGAATGCGTCGAGGAAACCCGTTCTTCCCGGTCGGTTTCTTGGCCCTCTGCCCCCGTGTCCTCCCGTGCTCCCCGTGGTTCACAATCGCGACCAAAGCAATGAACCACGGGGAGCACGGGAGGACACGGGGTCAGAGGAGAACTCGTTTTATCAGGACGCGGGACGGGCTTCCGCCAAGCTCCTCCGGCTATCATTCTCTGGCACGTTGGCTCGACGGCACACATCGCCGTTGCGGCCGGTCAGAGAATGCTTCCTCTTGAGTTGTCCGTTGAACATGAACCGACTGTTGCTCATCACAGGGTTGTTGGCCTTTATCGTCGTCGATGCGTGGGGACAGGCTCCTGCTGCGGTAGACCAGCGGGCTGAAGAGCAAGCGGCCAGCGACTTCTTCGAGCGAGAAGTCCGACCAATTCTCGTCGAACATTGCCAGTCGTGTCATGGCGCGAAGAAGCAGGAGGCGGGGCTGCGGCTCGATTCGGGCAAGAGTCTCGCGGCAGGTGGCGACAGCGGTGTGGCGATCATTCCGGGCTCGGCCGACAAGAGCCGATTGATCGAGGCCGTGCGCTACGGCGGTTTGACGAAGATGCCGCCACGCGGGAAGCTGCCGGACAAGTCGATTGCGTCGTTAGAGAAGTGGGTCGCGGCTGGAGCGCGTGGCTGGAACGCGGATCCCAACCAACGACCTGCGCCGAGCGTTGACGACAATTCAAAGAACGCCGCGCGCGAGCATTGGGCGTTTCAACCAATTCGTTCGCCGGTCATTCCCATCGTGAAGGCTGTTAATCGAGTGGCGACTCCCGTCGATGCCTTCATCCTGGCGCGACTCGAAGCGGCGGGGATCGCACCAAGTCCACCTGCCGACCGCCGCACACTCATTCGTCGCGCGACGTTCGATCTGCACGGCTTGCCGCCGACGATTGCTGAGGTCGCGACGTTTGAAGAGGACACCGCGCCCGATGCGTTTGCTCGCGTGATGGAGCGGCTGCTTGAATCACCTCGCTACGGCGAACGTTGGGGGCGGCACTGGCTCGATGTCGCTCGGTACTCGGACACGAAGGGCTATGTGCGGCTGAACGAGAACCCGCGCTTCCCCAGTTCTTGGACGTACCGCGACTACGTGATCCGCGCGTTCAACGAGGACCTGCCGTTCGACAAATTCATTGTCGAACAACTCGCCGCCGACCTTCAGCGCCCCGACTCCAGTTCAGGCGAGAACCTCGCCGCCCTCGGCTTTCTCACTCTTGGCCCCCGTTTTCTGAACAGCCCGCACGACATCATCGACGACCGGATCGATGTGGTAACCCGCGGGTTGCTTGGACTGACCGTGTCGTGTGCCCGCTGTCACGATCACAAGTTCGACCCGCTCCCGACGCGCGACTACTACAGCCTGCACGGCGTCTTCGCGAGTTCCGTCGAGCCGCGTGTCCCGCCGCTGATCCTCCCCGCATCGCAGCAGGTGCCGTTTGAAAAATATCTGTCCGAACTGCGTCAGCGATCGAAGCAACTCGACGAGTATCTGCTCGCCCAGCACGCGGCGCTGACGGCGTCGTTCCGAGCAAAATTGGCCGAATACCTGTTGGCTGGCCAGCGCGAACCGGTGCAGGCGAACTTCCTCGCGGTGATGTTCCTGATCGACGCGAGCAAAGACTTGAACCCCGTGATGGTCCAGCGTTGGGCACGGTTTCTGGAGCGAGCCCGACAACGCCCCGAACCCGTCTTCGCGCCGTGGCAGGAACTGGCCGCCGCGATCAAAGCCACCGGAGGTGACTCGCCGTCACTCACGCTTCCTCAAACGCGCAGTCTCATTGAACGTTGGCAATCCCGCGCGACAGCCGATTCACGCATCAACCCGCTCATCGTCGACGCCTCCGCCAAAACACCGCCGCTCAGCCTGACAGACGCTTCGCAAATCTATGCCCATCTCCTGGAGGAGGTGGCTCAACGTTGGCAGCGTCGCAGCGCAACCGATCCGACCGCGCAACGACTCGACGAACCCGAATGGGAGGAGTTGCGGCAGACGTTCTTCGGAGCGGACTCACCGTTGACGATCACGATTGATGATGTCGAAGAGTTCCTGTTCGTCGATGCCACGACGCAACAACAACTTCACGCGAAGCAGCGGTTGGTGACCGATTGGATCGGCTCGCCCGAGGCGGCTCCGCACGCGATGGCCTTGGAGGACGCGCTGCATCCAAGTGACTCGCGCGTCTTCATTCGAGGCAACGCGAGCAACCTCGGTGAAGTCGTGCCGAGGCAGTTTCTCGCCGCGTTGTCTCGCGGTGAACGGCAGCCGTTTCGAGTCGGCAGCGGTCGGTTGGAACTCGCACGGGCGATTGCCAGCGCCGACAATCCGCTCACCGCGCGCGTCCTCGTCAATCGTGTCTGGCTGCACCATTTCGGCGCGGGTCTCGTGCGCACGCCCAGCGATTTCGGGCTACGTGGCGAACGACCGTCTCACCCCGAACTGCTCGATCATTTGGCGAGCTGGTTCATCGCGCAAGGCTGGTCGATCAAGCAACTGCATCGCGAGATCATGCTGTCCTCGACGTACCGACAGCAGAGTGCGGAGCCGGGGGAATCGCGCCGTACAACCGATCCGGAGAATATTTTGCTTGGGAGCATGAACCGCCGGCGGCTCGATTGGGAATCGATGCGGGATGCGTTGCTCATGGTTTCGGGTCCGCTTGATCTCAAGCAAGGCGGTCCGTCGGTGGACTTGTTCGCGGGACCGATGTCATCGCGCCGGTCGGTCTACGGTTTCGTCGATCGCCAGAGTTTGCCGAGCGAACTGCGAACGTTCGACTTCGCGCCGCCGGATGCGTCGAGTCCGGGGCGGCATCAATCGACAGTCCCTCAGCAAGCACTCTTCCTGATGAACGGCCCGTTTCTGAATCAGCTGGTTCAGCGTCTGGCCGCGCGGCCAGAGATCGCCGAACGAACGAAGTTGTCCGACAAGATCGAGGTTGTGCATCGGCTGCTGTTCGGTCGCGCGGCGCGTCCCGATGAGATCGAGTTGGGCGAGCGGTTTCTCACGCCAGCAACCACCGACGCGCGGCCCGCTGACAAACAGTTCCTCTCGCCGTGGGAGGAATACTTACAGGTGCTGTTGTTGTCGAATGAGTTTTCGTTTGTGGATTGAATCGCTCAGGGTGAATTGCCCACGCGGTTGAACGAGGTGGGCTTGATCGCAGTGCGAAAGGTGTTTTCAACATGGTGACGCGACGCGAATTGCTGGCTCGAACTGGCATCGGGTTGGGTGGTCTTGGCCTGATCGACTTGTTGGCGCGCGAGGTGCCAGCGGCGGGTGATGACTCGGCGGCGAACCCGTTGTCGCCGAAGAGGCCGCACTTCGCCGCGCAGGCCAAGCGGGTCATTCATCTCTTCATGAACGGCGGTGTCTCGCACATCGACTCGTTCGATCCGAAGCCGGTTCTCGCGCAGTACCACGGTCGGACGCTGCCGACGGCGCTGCGGACGGAACGCAAAACGGGAGCGGCCTTCGCGTCCCCCTTCACGTTCGCAAAGCATGGTCGGAGCGGCATGGAGATCAGCGAACTGTTCCCGCACATGGGGCGCTCGGCCGATGACTTGTGCGTGATTCGGTCGATGCACACCGATGTCCCCAATCATGAGCCGTCGTACCTGATGATGAACTGCGGCGACACGCGGCAGTCGCGACCGAGCATGGGGGCGTGGGTGACGTATGGTTTGGGGACCGACAATCAAAACCTCCCCGGCTTCGTGGTGATGTGTCCCGGCGGAGTTCCCGCGACGGCGGGAAACAACTGGCGATCGGCGTTCCTGCCCGGCGCGTATCAGGGGACGTACATCGACTCGCAGCACCGAGAGACTCATAAGCTGGTCGAACACATCCGCAACGACTTCGTCAGACCGGGCCGACAGCGGGCGCAGCTCGATCTACTGCGCGAGCTAAACCAACGGCATCTGGCTACGCGCGGCGACGAGGCTCCGCTGGAAGCGCGCATTCAATCATTTGAACTCGCGTACCGAATGCAGAGTGAGGCGACCGATGCCTTCGATGTGAGTCTCGAACCGCAGCACGTTCGCGAGAGCTACGGTGACACGACATATGGCCGACAACTTTTGATCGGTCGCCGTTTGCTCGAGCGAGGTGTGCGGTTCGTTCAAATCTGGCAGCGACCGGGCCAGCCGTGGGACGCGCACGACAACCTCGAAAAGAATCATCGTGACCTCGCGAACGAATGTGATCGTCCGATCGGGGCGTTGCTGGATGACCTGCGGGCGCGCGGGATGCTCGACGACACGCTCGTTATTTGGGGCGGTGAGTTCGGTCGCACGCCGACGGTCGAGATTCCGACGCCCGGTGTTTCGTCAGTCGGTCAGGGCCGCGATCACAATCACTACGGGTTCTCAATGTGGCTGGCCGGTGGCGGCGTGAAGGGAGGCCACGTCCACGGCGCGACCGATGAACTCGGTTGGAACGCCGTCGAGAACCGCGTCCACATTCACGACCTGCACGCCACGGTGCTGCATCTGCTGGGACTCGATCACGAACAACTGACCTACCGCTACGCCGGTCGCGACTTCCGGCTGACTGACGTTCACGGCAACGTCGTGCAGGAGTTGATCGCCTGATGTGTGAGGCCGGAGAGTAGGCTGGCCTCGTCTACCCCAACGCGGCTCAGCCACAACCAAACTACGGCACGATCCGGGTGTGTCCATTGATCGGCACATACTTCACTCTTCTTCGTGGTTACTTCTGGCGGTGCAAGAAAGAACCACGGGGAACACGGGCAGGCCGGTAGAGTACGTTCCATCGGGATGATGCTTCCGCTTGGTCTTGCCAACTCAAATCGACGGGCACTCGAAGAAACAAAACGTGAGTCGTACAGATGGCGCGGATGAGGAGTGACAGGCGAAGGGTGACTCGAAGCCCGGCTCTGTTAGTCTGAGGCACGAAAGAAAATCGCAAGAGAGCGAACGACGGGACGGCACGCTCCGCCTGGCTTCCGGTGTTCACCTCTACTCATGGACGGAAGTGGCAACCGGTTCCTTCAACCCCAAACCTGTAAGCCCGCCCCCCGCCCCCCGTCCCGATCAAGCCCCAGACAAGCCCGCTCCTCCCCGTGGCATCGCGGATCGTGACGCCCCCCGAAGTCCCCTTGCGACATTTCTAAGTTGGCCAACCCTGTGACATTTCTATCTTGGTCCGAGAGTTCGTTTGGCAGTGCTGTTGATTGTTAGGGGCCATCACTAGAATTTGCCGCCTCACGCGGCAGCGACATTGGACTCGTACCGCCTCGTGCTGCGGCAACATCACCACGGAATTTTCAACTCGGTTTCTTTCACAACGGGAGACAGTTCATGCGTCTGGGAACCCTGCAAACGGAACATGGTCCGCGAGTCGTTGGCGTTGCTTTGGATGGACGTTTCGTCGATCTGTGCGAAGTGGACGTGAAGCTGCCCCACACGTTGAAGGCGATCTTGGCGGCCGATCAAGGCTTGATGGCGGCAGCGAATGCACTGGCTGCGGGAATGGTGAAAGGCCCGTTCGTGACGGGACGGTTGCTCGCTCCGATCGCGGATCCAAGCAAGGTCATTTGCATCGGCCTCAACTACCGCGATCACGCGATTGAAACGAACTCACCGATCCCAACCGAACCGGTCGTCTTCAACAAGTTTCCGCAGTCGGTCGTCGGTCCCGAGGACGCCGTTGTTCTGCCGGCGGTCGCTCATGAAGTCGATTACGAAGCCGAACTGGTGGTCATTATCGGGAAGAGCGGCAAGCGGATCCCGAAAGAGTCCGCGATGCAGTACGTCGCGGGATACACCGTCGGCAACGATGTCTCGGCGCGAGACTGGCAGAAGGGACGACCGGGCGGTCAGTGGTTGCTGGGCAAGACACCCGACACGTTCGCTCCCACCGGCCCATACCTCGTCACGGCGGATGAGGTCGATCCGAGCAACCTCAAGATCGGGCTGAAGCTGAACGGCGAAGTTATGCAGGCGTCATCCACGCGCGAGCTGATCTTCAGCGTCGAAGAGTTGATCGCCCACGTCTCGCTCTTGGTGACGCTGCAACCGGGCGATCTCATCTTCACCGGGACTCCGCCGGGAGTCGGTGCCGCTCGCCAGCCCCCCGTTTACATCAAGGCGGGTGACCGGATGGAGGTCGAGATCGAAGATGTCGGCGTCCTCGGCAACCCCGTCGTGGCGGAGGCTGTGTGAGGGAGCAGTGTGTAGGACGGGCACTCTTGCCCGTCTTTCGGTGATAGAACTAGCCCAAAAACAAAGTCGGCTTTCGCTCCGCGAAAGAACGCCCTTTCGCGGAGCGAAAGGCGACAATCGTGGCAGTTGATTCTGCGCCGATCCTTGGGTGCCACGGTCACGGAGTCCTCGACGTGGTCGTGTGAGAAGCCAAGCCGATCTCACGGCCACGTCGAGGACTCCGTGACCGTGGCACCCAAATTCGTTCAGAGTTTGAGGGGGCAGTGTTGCGAAAACCCCTTTGCACGTTGGCGTTCGGACTCCGATGCCAGCCGTTGTTTGGGGGGCTTTGGCGGGCTGTCGGATTTCTTGCGCGGCCAGTGACGACGTGATTTGGGGCCGGTGCGACGATAACTATCCGTCACCGCTGTCGCGAATTCTTCTCGCAGCGTCGGC
>Ga0114966_10003791_pt1 | contig 13135 bp, 9 predicted proteins | sample M_130207_XF_Meta_FD_87029 | JGI IMG/M metagenome (GOLD analysis project Ga0114966, IMG submission 87029) | Freshwater microbial communities from Lake Montjoie, Canada to study carbon cycling - M_130207_XF_MetaG | ecosystem: Environmental > Aquatic > Freshwater > Lake | place: Lake Montjoie... | reverse complement strand
CTGATCTGCATGGGTTTCAGGGCGTCCATCGCTTTTTCAAACTCCGGCACGGTATCGCCTGGCGTCAGCCAGCCCAGTTCCCCGCCGCGCGAGGCACTGGAGTCCTCGGACTGCAAACGCGCGAGTTCCGCAAAATCCGCATTGTTGTCGAGGCGTTCCTTGAGTTTGATCATGCGCTCCTTGGCTTCGTTTTCAGATACCAGTTCGCTGGTCTTGATTAGAATATGCCGTGCTCGTGTCTGGGACACGATCATCGGTGCATTTAGGCCTCGCCGGTCGTTGACGCGCACGAGATGAAAGCCATTGGAGCTGCGCAGTACGCCGCTGGTTTCGCCCGCTTTAAGGGTTTTCACGGCCTCTGCAAAAATGGTCGGCAGTTGTACGAGTTCGCGCCAACCCATGGCGCCACCCTGCACGGCGTCGGGCGCATCGGAGAAACTGGCTGCAATCTGGCGAAAATCGGCACCACCGCGAATTTGCGCCAGCGCCTGTTCGGCACGTGCGCGACGCTGTTGAAGCTGTTCCGGGCTTGCCTGTTCCGGAACCCGGACGAGTATATGGGCGATATTGTATTCATCGCCTTTTCCTTCCTGGCCCTGCAGCGTACTGAGCAGGTTATCGATTTCGCTTTCCGTGATCGTGGTCTTGCTGTCAACTTCACGCTCGCGCAGCCGCGCAAGCGTGATTTCATCGCGCACATCGTTACGAAACGAGGCGAAGTTTATTCCATCCTTTTCCAGCGTTTGTCGCAGTACGGCGGTCGAGATTTTGTTGCTTTCCGCAATGCGGATGATAGCCGCATCGAGCGCGGCATCGTCGATGCGCACGCCGTTTTCCTTGGCGAACTGGAGTTGCACCCGGGAGTAGACCATGCGCTCAAGCACCTGTTTTTCAAGCACTTCTCGTGCCGGCGGGGGTGTGCCCTGCTGACGCAGCTGCGTCAGAACCACATCCACTTTCTCATTCAGATCGCGGCGCGTGATGACTTCGTCGTTGACGATGGTGACTATCCGGTCCAGGAGCAGGATGCGGTTGGCGGGTTTTTGCGCGATTGCGTGAGGCATGACGCAAAGCGCGACTAGCGCGAGGCTTACCATGGCAACCGTAGGTGCGAAGAAGATTTTCATTTTGTCAGGTGAACTAAAACTAACGATCCGGAAAGAAATCACCGGGGCGCGTGGATTGCAGATCTTGACGATAGTAACCGGAAATGTTTCGACGCAACAGATCCAGCGGATTAGAGCCGATTTTTGAAACTCCGTTCAGTTCCAGTTGCATGAATATTGAACTGAACTGGCTTTGGGTTGCGGTCGAGAAACGATGTGCCACAACCCGGAAAGCCCAACATGCACCATCGTACTCCAGACCGGCGATTCCCTCGACCAGCTTGCTATCCTGAATTGAATAGTTCCAGCGCGCGATTCCGCTCAGACGTCGGGTCAGCGGCCATTGTGACGACAGATCAATTTGACGCAGGGTGTTGTTAACCGAGGACACCGTTGCGGTGGGGCTAACGGACAACGGCGCGGGAGTGAGCAGGGCGCCATTGGTGTAGCGGTAATTGATGTTGATGACTTTGCCGCGCTCCGGCTGATAGTGGGTGCCCAGATTGAGTCTTTGCGTTTGCGACAGATCGGTCGTGTATTGCCAGCCCGCGTCCGCCGTCCAGTGTGGGGCCACCGTTCCGCTCAGTACCGCCAGCAGATCGGAGTTCGAACTGTTACGCGCGGTTACGCCCGGCAATGTCACTTCCTGCGACTTAAAGTAAAAGCGTTGCCCCAGTCCCACGCGCAGCCGTTCTATACCGCTGTCCTGATGCAGCAGCCGCGAGGTAACGCCCAGCGTGATCTGGTTCGCGTCATTGATGCGGTCGTTGCCGCTGAACTGATTCTCCGAAGATAGCGTGGCAAAATTAATGTCCTGCAGGGAGCTATCGAAGTTGGGTATCAGGTTCTGCTGCCGGGTCGGGATATATACGTAATATAACTTTGGTTCCAGGGTTTGCAGCAGGTTCTGCCCGTAGAACCGGGCATTGCGCTCGAAAACCAGTCCGCTCTCGGTGGAGAGTATGGGCGTCACACGACTCTGATGACGCTGGGTAAGCGCCGTACTGTCGAGGCTGTAATATGAAATATGCGCGCCTATCTTGGGCGTCATATATGCATATGCGTTTTGCAGCGGCGCGCTGAGCGCGGGGTAGGCCACGGCGCGTCTGCCGTTGGTCAAGCTAGGGTGCGTAAAATTGACCACGCTGCTGCTGAATTCAAAATCCGTGAAACCGAGGTTTTGTTTGGCGGCGCTCAAGGTAAGCATGCTGCGGTTGTATGGCGGCGTCAGCGGATTCAGTGGGTCGGTTTGCAACGTTTGCCAGCGTTGAACGAGCGCCGCAGCGCCCCAGGTTCCGCCATTCCACCACGAACCGCCCTTGGCCAAACTCCCTTCGCGGGGCAGCACCGACTGCGAAGTCGCCGCAACTTGAGTAGACAGATCGGTAAAGTAATTATCGTCGGAGACCTTCTGGACATTTAGGTTGCCGACCCATCCGCCATTCCATGCTTGGCGATGATTTAAAGTAAATGCAAAACGGTTTTCGTCATTTCTGACACGATCGCCGGGCAATGCTTCAAAGCGCATCACTCCGGATGACGTCGGTTCCAGATAGCGGAACTCGTTGTTCACCATCAGGCCGCGTTTTTGCAGTATGCGCGGCGTTATGGTCGCATCGCGATTGGGCGCAAGATTCCAGTAGTAGGGAATCGAAAACTCCGCGCCCGAATTGCCGGTCGTCCCGAAGGTGGGTGACAGAAACCCCGATTTACGTTGACGATCGAGCGAGAACGTCAGATACGGGGCGTAAAGTATGGTGTTGCCGAGGAAAATAATGCTCGCATTACGCGCGGTGCCCAGCTGCCGCTCCTTATCGATCTCGAATTCACTGGAGCGTACGAACCAGTCATCGTTTCCGACTTCGCACGATGTATAGCTGCCGCCAAGTATTCTGTATTTGTTTTCGCCTTCAATGACGATGCGCTCGCCGTCGCCTCGACCGCGCGTGCCGCTGATTTGCACCTGGTATCGGGGCTCCTCGATCGCGCCGCGTTCGGACTCGAGGTTCATGCGCAGGCCCGATCCTTCAAGCACATCGCCGCGTTGTTCAATGCGCACTGCACCTTGAGCGGTAATCTCGTTGTCGGGCGTGTCGTATCGCAGCCAATCCGCAAATATCGCCTGTCCACGACGGCGTAGGCGAACCGACCCTTCAGCCTCGAGTTCCTTGTCTTGATGACCCTGTATGGTGTCGGCATCGATAAAAGCCGGCACCTTGTCTTTATTGCCCGGGACGACATGTATCAACGTCGGTTGCAGTTTGAGACGGACACCCCCGTCGCCGGGTTTGAGGCCGAGAGGGTTGTCATCAGCGGCGCCGGCACTGACACAAGTGCAGGACACAAGCAACGCAATGAGCTTAATCCGGTAAGGGGTCATTTTCAGTACAGTTAGGGTAGAGTGATAAAATCGCACAAATTTCGAAATTAGGCAATGCATCACTTGGATCGCAAGCAGCAGCTTCAGCATTGGATTGAAGACCGGTTAAACTTGCCGGCACTTAATCTTGAACCGGCATCCGCGGATGCCAGCTTCCGGCGTTATTTCCGGGTGCAAGCAAACGGCCGGTCGCTGATTGCGATGGATGCCCCGCCGGACCATGAGGATTGCCGTCCTTTCGTGCATGTTGCGAATCTGATGGCCCAAGCGGGCGTGCATGTACCCGAGGTCATCGAGCAGGACATCGAACGCGGATTCCTGCTGCTCACCGATCTCGGTAACGTGAGTTTTTTGCAGGCGCTCGATGAGCAAAGCGCAGGGCGCTTGTTTGGTGACGCACTCGATGCGCTGCTGCGTTGGCAGCTCGCCAGCCGACCCGACGTACTGCCCGTTTATGATGCAGCCTTACTGAGGCGGGAGCTCCTCCTTTTCCCGGAATGGTACGTGCAACGTCATCGTGGTGTAACGCTGACCGATGTTCAGCGTCAGGAACTGTTGACGTTGTTTGATCTGATTATTCGCAACAACCTTAGTCAACCGTCGGTCTATGTACATCGCGACTACATGCCGCGTAACCTGATGGTATGCGATCCCAATCCCGGGGTGCTCGACTTCCAGGACGCCGTGTACGGGCCGATCACGTATGACGTCGCATCCCTGTTCAAGGATGCGTTTGTGAGTTGGGAGGAGGAACGCATACTGGACTGGACGGCGCGTTATTGGGAGAAGGCCAAACGCGCGAACCTGCCAGTTAATGCCGATTTCGGCACGTTTTACCGCGATTTCGAGTGGATGGGCCTGCAGCGGCATCTGAAAGTCTTGGGAATATTCGCACGCCTCAACTATCGGGACGGAAAAAGCGGCTACCTCAAAGATACGCCCCGGTTTGTTGGTTATGTGCGTGCGGTCGCAGGCCGCTATGCCGGATTAAAGCCTCTGCGGACCTTGCTCGATCAAATCGAAGGCCTATCATCGGCGGCGAGCACTCAGTGATGCCTCTTATGCGCAGCTCTGCATGCAGCGGAAAAATTGTGACCGCCACTTTCGGCAGCTTGAAGTGCAGGCGATAATACTAGCCGCGGGGCGCGGCGAGCGCATGCGACCGCTTACCGATACGACACCCAAGGCATTGCTTGAAGCCGGCGGCAAACCGCTGATTGCATGGCACGTCGAAAAACTTGCCGCAGCCGGGTTCAGGCGTATCGTCGTAAATCTCGCTCACCTCGGGGCGCAGATTGAGGCTAGTCTCGGCACGGGCTCGCAATTTGGCGTGGAAATCGCTTATTCACGCGAATCCCGGGCGTTGGAGACGGCCGGCGGCATCACTTATGCGTTGCCGTTGATAAGCGACTCCACCTTTGCGGTCGTCAACGCCGATGTATTTTGCGATTACGATTACCTCGCTTTAGCGCGCACAGTCAGGCGGCTGGCCGAGCCGGGATTTATCGCGCATCTCGTCCTGGTCGACAACCGTGATCATCATCCAGACGGAGATTTTGCACTGAGTGACGGGCGCGTGATGCTGCAGGGTGCGCGTCTGACCTTCAGCGGCATAGCTGCGTACCGCGGCGAAATGTTCGCCAATGTCGCGCGTGGCTCCGTCGCACCGCTCGCACCGCTGCTACGCGGACAGATCGAGTTGAACCGTGTCAGTGGCGAACACTATCAAGGTCGTTGGCGCGATATCGGAACAGCGCAGCGGTTGATCGATCTTAACCGCGAACTTACGGCATCTTGATTTTCCTTTTTCATTCGAGCTTATAATTTGTTCATGCCCAACCCCGACGACACCATTGACGTGCCGGCCGACTACGCGCAGCGGCGCAGCCGGTTGGCGCAAACCATCCAGCAAGGTGTGGTCGTGCTGCCGACCGCGCCCGAGCAGATACGTAATCGCGACGCGCACTACGCCTACCGCTATGACAGCTATTTTTATTACCTGACCGGATTCGCGGAACCGGAAGCAGTGCTGGTCATCATCGCCGGCGCAACGCCGCGACATATTCTTTTTTGTCGCGAACGCGACGCCGAGCGCGAGACGTGGGAGGGTTTTCGCCATGGCACGGAGCTGGCACGGGAAAAATTTGGTTTTGACGAAACCCATGCAATATCGGAACTGGACGAGGTAATGCCGAAGCTGCTGGCGGATCAACCGCAGCTTTATTGTCACCTGGGATCGGACAGCCATTGGGACACGCGCGTACTGGGCTGGCTCAATGCCGTGCGCGCGCAGGCGCGTGCCGGGGTAGCCGCGCCGGCGATCATGCACGATTTACATCCGCCCATTGATGAAATGCGTCTGATCAAAGACACACATGAACTGGCCATCATGCGGCGCGCGGCACGGATTTCGACGGGGGCGCATAAACGCGCCATGCGCATGACAAGCCCGGGCGGCACCGAATACGAAATCGAAGCCGAACTGTTGCATGAGTTTCGCCGCTATGGGGCGCAGGCGCCGGCTTATACGCCCATCGTCGCCGGCGGCGCCAACGCCTGCGTGCTGCACTACGTTCAAAACAACGCGCCGTTACGCGACGGAGAGTTGCTGCTGATAGACGCCGGCTGCGAACTGGACGGATATGCGTCGGACATCACCCGCACGTTTCCGGTCAGTGGTGCGTTTGCGCCGGCCCAGCGCGACGTCTATCAAATGGTACTTGCGGCGCAGACCGCGGCCATTGCGGTGGTGCGCCCGGGCGTGACGTGGAATGTGCCGCACGACACCGCGGTTCGCGTGCTGGTGCAGGGGCTGGTAGATCTGGGTTTGTGTCAGGGCAGTGTGGACAAGGTCATCGAAACCGGAGATTACAAGCAGTTCTACATGCATAGAACCGGCCACTGGCTGGGGCTCGATGTGCATGATGCCGGAGATTACAAGCGTGCCAACCAGTGGCGCGCGCTCGAACCAGGGATGGTGCTGACCGTGGAGCCGGGGTGTTATATCCGGCCCGGAGCCGGCGTTCCGCGGCATTTGGAAAACATCGGTATTCGTATTGAAGATGACGTGCTGGTTACCATGGACGGCAACGAAGTTCTGACGCTGGCCGCACCCCGTTCCGTTGCCGATATTGAAGCGGTCATGCGTAGCCGTGAATGAAATATTCGACATTGTCATCGCCGGCGGTGGCCCGGTAGGTTCTGCACTGGCGCTGGGCCTGCGCGACAGCGGTCGAAAAATTGCGTTGCTTGAGGCGCGCGCCGGCAACACCGCGGGAGTCGATGACGGCCGCACGATTGCGCTCTCGCAAGGCAGCCGCCTGATCCTCGACAGGCTCGGTGTGTGGCCCGCGCTAGCCATGGCGGCAACGCCCATACATCACATCACCGTTTCCCAGCGCCGCGCATTCGGCCGCGTTAACCTAGACGCGGCCGATTCCGGCGTGTCCGCCTTGGGTTACGTGGTGCGCTATGCGGTGCTGCAACGTACGCTTGCGGCTGCGCTCGTCGACAGCGGCGTGCGCGTGATGGAGGGCCACACGGCGCAAGAGGTCGGCACCGATGCGCGCGGCGCAAGCGCCATCACCGCGACGGGAGAGCGACTGGCGGCACAATTGATCGTGGTTGCCGATGGCGGAACGCAACTCAAGATGACAGCCGTAAAAACGCGTGACTATCATCAATCGGCCCTGGTCTGTGATATCACGAGCGAGCACGTACACCAAAATCGGGCCTATGAACGATTTACCCCGGAAGGCCCGCTTGCGCTGCTGCCGTTCGCGGCTGGCTGGTCGCTGGTGTGGACGATGCAACCGCAGCATGCACAAGCGCTTGCGGCGGTGGGCGACAAGGAATTTTGCGCGCGGCTACAGGATGAATTCGGCGCGTCGCTCGGTGTCTTTAGCGCGCCAGGCCGGCGCGATGTTTTCCCGCTTGCACTCAAATATGCAACATGCCCGGTTGCGGTGCGAACGTTATTAATAGGCAATGCTGCACAAACACTGCATCCGGTGGCTGGCCAGGGATTCAATCTGGGATTGCGCGATGCGTGGGAACTCATACGTACCGTCGTGAACCATGCCGGGGAGGACATCGGCGACAACGCGGTGCTAAATTCGTATTTCTCACAACGACGTTTTGATCGAATCGCCACCATTTTGTTCACTGATTCACTGATCCATTTGTTTTGCAACGACATCCCGCTGCTTGGTGGCGTGCGCAGCGCAGCGCTGGGTGCACTGGAAGTCCTGCCCGGCGCGAAGAATTTTCTTGCGCGCCGCATGATGTTCGGCGCGCGCGGTTGAGTGTCGTAATTATTTACAAGCGTCGCTTTTCTTGGCACTGCGACGAGATTACAATGACGCCCTTTCTCCGAATTTCCCGTTTCGATCCCAGGTTAATCAAAGATGCGCGTCGGTCCCTATCAACTCAAGAACAATTTGGTCGTGGCGCCCATGGCGGGCGTGACTGACCGGCCGTTCCGCCAGTTGTGCAAGCGCATGGGTGCAGGCATGGCGGTATCGGAAATGGTGGCAAGCAACTCGTTGTTGTGGGGTTCCGAAAAAACGCGACGACGCGCCAATCATGAAGGTGAAGTCGATCCGATATCCGTGCAGATCGCGGGTGCCGATCCGGCGATGATGGCGGAAGCGGCGCGTTATAACGTCGATCAGGGCGCGCAGATCATCGATATCAACATGGGATGCCCAGCCAAGAAGGTGTGTAACGTCATGGCGGGTTCGGCGCTGCTGCAGAACGAACCGCTGGTAAAACGCATCATCGATGCCGTGGTGCATGCGGTGCAGGTGCCGGTGACGCTCAAGATACGCACCGGGTGGGACCGAAGCAACCGAAATGCGGTAAGCGTGGCACGACTCGCCGAGGACGGCGGCATACAGTTGCTGGCGATACACGGACGCACGCGCGCATGCGCGTACACCGGGGACGCCGAATACGACACCATAGCCGCCGTCAAGTGCGCGGTGAATATTCCCGTGATCGCCAACGGCGACATCACGACGCCTGAAAAAGCGCGTTACGTGCTTGAATACACGCGCGCCGATGCCGTGATGATAGGCCGCGCCGCGCAGGGTCGTCCGTGGATCTTCCGTGAAATAGAGCATTTTCTGAACACCGGGACGCATCTGCCAGCGCCTGAAGTCGGGGAAATACACCGGGTACTGATTGCCCATCTGCATGAGCTCTATGCGTTTTACGGTGAACGCACCGGGGTGCGCGTGGCGCGCAAGCATATCTCGTGGTACACCAAAGGACTGGCCTGCTCGGCGACGTTTCGGCACGCCATGAACCAGTTGCAGACCTGCGCCGAACAACTGACTGCGGTCAATGAATTTTTTGGGGACCTGGCGGGCCGCGGGGAGCGGCTTGCCTATGTTGAGGATATGGCGGCATGATGATGAATGAAAACGAGATGGCACGCTGTGTCCGCAAAGCCATTGATGGATACTTCAAGGATCTCGATGGTGAAAAGGCGCGCGGCGTATACGACATGGTTATCAACTGCGTTGAAAAACCGTTGCTGGAATCGGTACTGCTTAAACTGGAAGGCAATCAGTCCCATGCCGCGCAGGTTCTGGGCATCAACCGCAATACACTGCGCAAGAAAATGAAGGCCCATGGGATTAAAGGGTAAAGAGTAAGTAGTGATTAGTAATTGGTGATGGACAGAGAACGCTGCGAAATTTTGCGCCTGCCACTTACCGCTTTCATCGCACGAATCATCGCAGGCCAAATATCATGACTGTCATAAAAACCGCGCTGATCAGCGTATCCGACAAAACCGGCCTGATTGAGTTCGCGCGCAGCCTTGCCGGCTACGGCGTAACCCTGTTGTCGACCGGTGGCACGGCGAAGCTGCTGGCCGATAACGGCATCAAGGTCACGGAAGTTTCCGACCACACCGGATTCCCGGAAATGCTGGACGGTCGCGTCAAGACTTTGCATCCCAAAATTCACGGCGGCATACTTGCGCGGCGCGATGTGCCGGCGCATGTGAGCGCCATCAACACCGCGGGCATTTCGCCGATAGATCTGGTGGTCGTCAATCTTTATCCGTTCAGCCAGACCATAGCGCGCCCCGACTGCACATTCGAGGAAGCCATCGAGAATATCGATATCGGCGGTCCGGCCATGGTGCGCAGCGCCGCCAAGAATCATGCGCATGTTGCGGTCGTCACCGATCCGGCCGACTATGCCGTGGTCATTCGGGAAATGCAGACGGCGAACGGAGCGATAGGCGCGCCCATGCGTTTCACGTTTGCGCAGAAAGCGTTCTCGCATACCGCCGCCTATGACGGCGCGATCAGCAATTACCTCACCTCGCTCGATACCAGCGGCGCACGCACTGCCTTTCCGCGCCGCCTCAATCTCGGTTTCGAGTTGGCGCAGAAGATGCGATATGGGGAAAACCCGCACCAGAACGCCGCGTTCTACCGCGATCTGCACCCGGCTCCAGGCGGCCTTGCGCACTATACGCAGTTGCAGGGCAAGGAACTGTCCTATAACAACATCGGCGATGCCGATGCCGCATGGGAATGCGTGCGGTCATTTGAGGAATTCGACAACAAGGCGGCTTGCGTGATAGTCAAGCACGCGAACCCCTGCGGCGTGGCGATAGCAGCTACCGCGCTGGAAGCGTACCGCCTCGCGTTCGCAACCGATCCCACCTCGGCATTCGGCGGCATCATAGCCTTCAATCGCGAACTGGACGCCGCGACCGCGCAAGCCGTTTCAACGCAGTTTGTGGAAGTCCTGATCGCGCCCAAGGTATCGGACGAGGCGCGCGCGCTGCTGGCGAAAAAAGAGAATGTGCGCGTGCTGGAAATTCCGTTGCTGCCCGGGACGAATGACTACGATTACAAACGCGTCGGCGGTGGATTGCTGGTGCAGACACCGGACAGTTTCAACGTCAGTGCTGGCGAGCTAAAAGTGGTAACCAAGGTGCAGCCCACGCCTCAGCAGCAGCAGGACCTCTTGTTTGCGTGGCGTGTCGCCAAGTTCGTCAAGTCCAATGCCATCGTGTTTGCTGGTGGCGGACAGACGCTGGGCGTGGGCGCGGGCCAGATGAGTCGCGTCGATTCCGCGCGCATCGCCGCCATCAAGGCCACCAACGCCAATCTGACCCTGAAGGGGGCGGTGGTCGCGTCGGACGCATTTTTCCCGTTTCGTGACGGACTCGATGTGGTCGCTGAAGCCGGCGCGATAGCCGTGATTCAGCCCGGTGGCAGCATGCGCGACGCCGAGGTGATAGCCGCCGCGGACGAACGTGGTATTGCCATGGTATTCACCGGGCACCGCCATTTCCGCCATTGATATTTTCGTGCTGGGTGATGGCCGTGACGAATACAAGCTGCGCATCGTAATCAGAAAGTCAATTTAAATCATGAAGTTAATGGTTATCGGCGGTGGCGGCCGCGAACACGCGCTGGCATGGAAACTCGCACAGTCACCGCGCGTCTCCAAGGTGTTTGTAGCGCCGGGCAATGCCGGTACCGCGCTTGATGAAGGCCTGACCAATGTCGAAATCAGCGATCACGCCCAGCTCATCGCATTTGCGCAACACGAGCAGATCGTTCTGACGGTCGTCGGGCCTGAAGTGCCGCTTGCCGCAGGCATAGTCGACGCTTTCAGGGCTGCCATGCTGCGCATATTCGGACCGACGCAGCGCGCCGCCCAGCTTGAAAGCTCCAAGGATTTCGCCAAGGCATTCATGATGCGGCACCGGATACCGACCGCGGCCTATCGCACGTTTACCGATGCGCGGGAGGCCCACCAGTACCTGGACGCGCGCAGTGCGCCCATTGTCATCAAGGCCGACGGGCTGGCGGCCGGCAAGGGCGTGGTCGTTGCAGCCGACATGGCGCAGGCGCATGCCGCAGTGGACATGATGCTGATCGACAATCGCATGGGCGCGGCTGGCGCGCGCGTCGTGATCGAGAATTTTCTCGACGGCGAGGAAGCCAGTTTCATCGTCATGGTCGACGGCAAACACGCGCTGCCTCTCGCCACCAGTCAGGACCACAAGCGCCTCAGGGACGGCGACGCGGGGCCGAATACCGGTGGCATGGGCGCCTACTCGCCTGCGCCCGTGGTAACGCCAGGCATACACGCCAAAATCATGCGCGATGTGATCATGCCGACGGTGGCCGGCATGGAACAGGAAGGCATGCCGTTCACCGGTTTCCTGTATGCCGGCCTGATGATCAGCAACAGCGGCGAAGTTAATGTCGTTGAATTCAACTGCCGCATGGGGGACCCTGAAACACAACCCATCATGTTGCGCCTCAAGAGCGACTTGCCGGAACTGCTGGAACACGCGCTCGACGGCACGCTGGACAAGGTTGAAGTGGATTGGGATACGCGCGCGGCGCTCGCCGTGGTGCTGGCCGCGCACGGCTACCCGGATACCCCGCGCAAGGGCGACGTCATCAGCGGACTGCCCTCGACCGCATCAGGGGAAAGCAGCGACTACCATGTCTTCCATTCCGGTACTGCAATGAACGGCGAACAGGTGATCGCCACCGGCGGCCGCGTACTGTGCGTCACGGCGCTCGGACACAGCGTCAAGATCGCGCAGCAGCGTGCCTATGAAATCGCCGCACGGATACAATTTGACGGCATGCAGATGCGGCGCGATATCGGGCATCGCGCGATACCGGTTCGCACGCGCGCAGGCTCCTCTCACTAAGCCTTCCCCGCCCTACCCGGTGGAGAAGGGCTTTCTTCCCTCTCCCGCGGGGAGAGGGATCGAGGGTGAGGGCGCGACATTAAGACTTATCGTCCCGCACTTATGGACATTACGGCAGTCAAGAATTACCTGACAAACCTGCAGGAACGCATCGTGGCGAGCCTCGCCGTGATCGACGGCAACCCTTTTTTTCACGACCGTTGGCAGCGTCCCGAAGGTGGCGGCGGTCAGAGTTGCGTAATCGAGGAAGGTAATGTATTCGAGCGCGGCGGCGTCAATTTCTCGCACGTGATGGGCACGACACTTCCGCCGTCCGCGACGGCAGCCCGCCCGGAGCTCGCCGGTCGCGGCTGGGAAGCAATGGGTGTTTCGCTGGTACTGCACCCGCGCAATCCATATATTCCCACCGTACACATGAACGTGCGCTTTTTCGTCGCTCATCCCGGCAGCGGCCAAGACTCCAAGGAGCCGATCTGGTGGTTCGGCGGCGGCATGGATTTAACGCCGTATTACGGTTACGCGGAAGATGCCGCGCACTTTCACCGCAGCTGCCGCAACGCGCTCGATCCCTTCGGCGCCGATTATTTCTCACGCTACAAAAAGTGGTGCGACGAATATTTTTACCTGAAGCACCGCAAGGAACCGCGCGGCATAGGAGGCATTTTTTTTGACGACCTCAATACGCCGGAGTTTGAGACGTGTTTTGGGCTGCAGCAAAGCGTGGGCGATCATTTCCTGCCCGCGTATGCGCCTATCGTTGAGCGCCGCAAGGACGTGCCGTACGGCGAACGCGAGCGCGACTGGCAGGCCTACCGCCGCGGGCGCTACGTCGAATTCAATCTCGTCTACGACCGCGGCACGCTGTTTGGACTCCAGTCGGGAGGGCGCACCGAGGCCATACTCATGTCGCTGCCACCGATCGTGAAATGGCGCTACGACTGG
>Ga0114966_10003790_pt1 | contig 13136 bp, 9 predicted proteins | sample M_130207_XF_Meta_FD_87029 | JGI IMG/M metagenome (GOLD analysis project Ga0114966, IMG submission 87029) | Freshwater microbial communities from Lake Montjoie, Canada to study carbon cycling - M_130207_XF_MetaG | ecosystem: Environmental > Aquatic > Freshwater > Lake | place: Lake Montjoie... | reverse complement strand
CCCACCTCTTTGGCGAGCGATGCGAACCGTTGCGTGGTCGGCCCATCGGGGATGTACTCGGTGTACTCGTAGTACGCAGGGTCTTGCACTTGGCAGAAGTAGGGCCCGTAGAACAACTCCTGGAAGCACATCACCTGCGCGCCGGCGGCCTTGGCCTCGTGTACGGACTCTTCGTGGCGGTCGATCATCGACGCCTTGTCGCCGGTCCACTCGGTCTGCAGCAATGCCGCACGTACGGTCCTGGCCATGGGGCCTCGTCTCTGCTCGAGGTGATGCGACCCCCCACATCACCGGGTGACACGTCAACGCCGCGGATCGTAATGTCACGCGCGTATCGTGACAAAGCCTCACCGGTACTGGACAATGAATCGTGTCCCGGACAAACACGCGCCGCAGCGGCACAGCTCACCGACCGGCCACCGCTCGGCATCGCGGGCATGGTCAGCCTCACCACGGTGAGCGATGCCTGGCAGGGCCTCGTCACGGTCGGCTCCATTCGCACGCAGCGCCCTTGGCCCCTCATCGCAGGGTCGCTCGTGGGACAACGCCTACCACGTGCGCTGGTAGGCGCGCGTCCGCGACGGTTCGCATTCGCGCCCATTTGCGGAACTGGTAGTTCCAGTGCGCGCTCCGCAGCGCTCTGGAACTACCAGTTGCGGGGTAGGGGGGTGCGTGAACGTCGAGCGACATCTGTCCAGGTACAAAATGGTGATTCTTCAACATCGCGGGTCCCGAATACGCTGGCCCCATGACGGCACTCGACACCTCCGCGAGCCCGGCGTTCGCCAACGATCGTCGCCACGTTTTCCACTCCTGGTCGGCGCAGGCCGCGCTGGCCCCGCTGGTGATCGCGGGTGGCGAGGGCAGTTGGTTCTGGGACGAACAGGGCAACCGCTATCTCGACTTCTCGAGCCAGCTCGTCAACCTGAACATCGGGCACCAGCATCCGAAGATCGTGGCGGCGATTCGCGACCAGGCCGATGCGCTCTGCACCGCGGGGCCATCGTTCGCGGTCGGGGTGCGCGGCGAGGCGGCGCGCCTCATCACCGAGGCGGCGCCCGGTCACCTCGACATGGTGTTCTTCACCAATGGTGGGGCAGAAGCGGTCGAGAACGCGACCCGCATGGCGCGCCTCTACACCGGGCGGCACAAGGTGCTCGCCATGTATCGCAGCTATCACGGCGCGACCAACGGGGCGATCAGCCTCACCGGCGACCCGCGTCGCTGGCCAAGCGAACCGGCCATGCCCGGAGCCGTGCATTTCTTCGGGCCGTTTCTCTACCGCTCGCCGTTCTTCTCCGCCGACGCGACGGAGGAGGGCGTGCGCGCGCTCGCCCACCTACGCGAGGTCATCCAGTTCGAAGGGCCGGCCACGATTGCGGCCATCATCCTCGAACCGGTGGTGGGTACCAACGGCATCCTTGTTCCGCCAGAGGGGTACCTCGCCGGCGTGCGCGAGCTCTGCGACGAGTTCGGCATCGTCATGATCGCCGACGAGGTGATGTCGGGGTTCGGCCGCTGCGGCGAATGGTTCGCCGTCGATTATTGGAACGTCGTACCCGACCTCATCACGTTCGCGAAGGGCGTCAACTCGGGCTACGTGCCATTGGGTGGCGTCATCATCGGCCAACACATCGCCGACCACTTCGCCGAGCGCGTATACCCCGGTGGGCTCACGTACTCGGGGCACCCGCTCGCGTGCGCCAGCGCGGTCGCGTCGATCAACGCGTTTCGCGACGAGGGAGTGATCGAGCACGCCCGCATGTTGGGGGCCGACATCATCGGCCCCGAGCTGCGCGCCATCGCCGAGCGTCATCCGAGCGTGGGTGAAGTCCGAGGCCTCGGCGTGTTCTGGGCCATCGAGCTCGTGCGCGACCGCGCGACGCGCGAGCCGCTGGTGCCGTTCAACGCGGCCGGCGCGGACGCCGCACCGATGGCGGTGCTCGGTGCAGCGTGCAAGGCCCGCGGCCTGTGGCCGTTCACGTGGCACAACCGCATCCACGTGGTTCCGCCGTGCAACACACCGGTCGACGACCTACGCCAAGGCCTCGCGATCCTCGACGAGGTGCTCACCATCGCCGACGGGTATTACGCCACGTCGGCATAAGCGCCGAGCGCATCGCTGCGCGGCTTGTTGCGCGATTCCGCCGCCCTGAGCGGGCTTTTCACTCAACAAGTGGAGCGGTCCGGCGAGCAGCGGTCGTCTCAGTCGAATGGGAGAAGCAACACGTTCGTGGGCAAAAGCGCCGAGCCGGACAGGTCGATGGCCCCTCGTGGGCTCACGATCTGTACAACGGAACCCCACACGCGCAATGTGGTGTCGCCGACCCGTGCGACGTCGTCCTCGTGATCGGGGTCGTGGCTCGAACTGGCCGGGGGTGAGGCCACCGGTGGTGCCGCCGTCGGTGTGCAGGTTCTCGCCACTGATGCAGTTGGCCGCCGCACTGTTGTGGAACACCATCGGGTACGCCTGCTCTTCGGGGGTCGAGCGCCGCTCGACACAGGTGGTGAACTGGTCGATGAGGGCGGCGGATGGGGTCTTTTCGAAGTCGGGCATCATGGGGGTGTAGTTGGGGCCGGTGCTGATGCCGTTCACGCAGCTGCTGTCGGACGCGTAGTCGCTCGCGGCGAACGTGGTCCAGAAGATGACCGCTTCCTTCGACGGCACGTACCCCGAGTCGATGTCCTTCGGGCGCTCCTCGCGCTGTGCCTTCGGGCGCTCCTCGCGCTGTGCCTTCGGGCCGGCGAAGTCGGGGATCGAGACGAGTGGCAGCCAATTCCCGATGTCCGCGACGTCGGCCGCCCTTGCGGTGGACGCGATGCTGGCGATCGCGCCGCCGACGGGCATGTGCGGACGGCACAGCTCGGCCATCAACCGCGGTGCTTCGAAGGTCACGAGGATCGTGTCGAGATCCGAGTAAGACGCGCCGGGCGGGTCCGCCCAGTTGAGCAGCCCGAGGAATCGGCGACTGCGGGGACGCGGCCAGGGCGGCGAGAGCACTGAACATGACGAGGCGCTGGCTCGCAGAACGATGGAAATGGGGAGCAGGCGTCGGAGAAGATCTCTTGGGCAAAACCTAGATGCGCCCTTCAGTCCGCTGCCAGAAACGTTCGGCCCACTTCTGTAGCGCGTGCACTCCTCAACTCTCCCGGCGCAGAACCTCGGTCGGCGGGCACACCTCCGCTACGGTCACGGGGTGATCGAATTCGGGCTCACGGGCGGCATCGGCTCCGGCAAATCCACGGTGGCCGAGCTTCTCGCGGCGCGCGGCGCGGTGCTCATCGATGCCGATGCGATCGTGCGCGAGGTCCAGGCCGCTGGTTCGCCGGTGCTCGTGCTCATGGCCGAGGCGCTCGGAGCGGGGATCGTGTTGCCCGACGGCACACTCGACCGGGCCGAGGTGGCGCGCATCGTCTTCTCCGATCCGGCCAAGTTGGCTTCGCTCAATGCCATCGTGCACCCAGCGGTCATCGACGAGATGACCAGGCGCCGCACCGTGCACAACGACACCGACGCCACGGTGCTGCTCGACATCCCGCTGCTCGTCGAGAGCGGATACGAGAACCTCGGGGCGGTCATCGTGGTCGACATCGATCCGGAGCTCGCGGTGTCCCGACTCGTCCAGCACCGCGGGTTCTCCGCCGACGACGTGCGTGCGCGCATGAAACGCCAGGCCAGCCGCGAAGACCGCCTTGCTCGCGCCGATTTCGTCATTCAGAACGGCGGCGACCTCGCCGCGCTCGAGTGTCGCGTCGACGAGTGCTGGGCGTGGATGTGCGGGCAACCTCGGCCCGAGCCCGGCGGTCCTGTCGTGCCGATACGCAGTCGCGGAGCGAACTGACGATGGCCATCGAGCCGCTCGACCGTACGGAGCTCGCGGGCATCCTCGATCCGCGCGAGGTCGGCGGCATGCTGCGCATGAGCAGCTTCGACTGCGTGGTCCCGCTCACTCCCGACGATCAGCGTGCCGTGGCGTCGATCACCGCGTCCGCGCTGGCCTCGCTGGGTCTCAATCGATCCGATCGCGTCGTCGTCGCGGCGAGCAACGACGCGGCGCCGCTGGCCGAAGCCGCGTCGCTCGTGTCGTCGGCGGTCGCCCACGTCGAGCCTCAAGGTCGTGTGCGGCTGCTTCGCACGCTGCGCCTGCTCGGCACCACGGTGCTCGTCATGACCCCGTGCGGAGCGGAGCACCTCGTCGACCGGGCCAACGATCTCGGCTACCGCCCTGATCGCATGGGTATCCGTCTGCTCCTGACCATCGGCGAGATCCCGAGCGAAGGTTCGCTCGATCGGCTCGCGGACGCATTCGGGGCCGAGGTGGCCGAGGTCCACATTGACCCCGTCACCGGTGCTGCGGTCTCCTCCACGCCACGGGGTGCCCTCACGCAGGTGCACGTGGGCGCCCAATACTCGCTGTCGCCCCTCGGCGACACCGGCGCCTACGAGATCATCGTCGCGCCTTCGTGGACCGAAGCGCTTTACGACCGCCCGGTGCGCACCGGCATGGTCACCTGGTCGCTCGACGGCCCGCCGCGCCACACGATCGGCTCGCACGTGCTCGTGCGGGGCCGTTGGGTTCCGCTGCCTCTGTTCGACGAGGTGCTTCGCGCCCACCCCGAGGTTGTCTCGTGGCGGCTCCGGGTGAGTCGGCCGGGGCTTCTCGATCACGCAGTGCTCGAGATCGTGTGCGACACCGACGCCCACGCGACGGGCGCGGCCGTGCATGATCGCCTGGCCCGCTCGGCGGGGTCGATCACGCCCATCGCGGTCGACGTCATCTTGCGTGGCCCTTCGGCCGGCATCTTCAACTCGGTCCTCGACGACGTTCGCGGGCACCACCTCGCCATCGACCGCGCCGATTTCCTCGCCGCTCACCGAGTGCCCAACGTCTAGTTGGGGCTCGGAGCACTGACACAGGGGGTGGGTAGCATCGACGGGTGCCCTGGAAGAAGTACTCCCGCCCGCCAACTGCGAACCCCGGCGACCGGCCGTTCAAGGTCGTGTCCGATTTCCAACCAGCGGGCGACCAGCCCACGGCTATCGCCCAGCTCACCCAAGGGCTCCACCGGGGCGATCGCTTCCAGACGCTGCTCGGCATCACCGGGTCGGGCAAGAGCGCGACCATCGCGTGGACCATCGAACAGGTGCAGAAGCCCACGCTCGTCATCGCGCCCAATAAGTCGTTGGCCGCGCAGCTGGCCAACGAGCTGCGCGAGTTCTTCCCGAACAACCGGGTCGAGTACTTCGTGTCCTACTACGACTACTACCAGCCCGAGGCCTACATGGCCGCGACCGACACGTACATCGAAAAGGACAGCTCGGTCAACGACGAGATCGACCGGTTGCGCCACGCCGCGACGTCGGCGCTGCTCACGCGACGCGACACCATCATCGTTGCATCGGTCTCGTGTATCTACGGGCTCGGTTCGCCGGTCGAGTACGAGGGTCAGTTGCTGGTGCTCCACAAGGGCGAGGAGCGCGACCAGCGCACCATCCTGCGCCAACTGGTCGACATGCAGTACGAGCGCAACGACCTGAACCTGGTCCGCGGCAAGTTCCGGGTGCGGGGCGACGTCATCGAGGTTCACCCGGCCTACGACCAGCGAGTGGTGCGCATCCAGCTCTTCGGCGACGAGATCGAAGAGATCGTCATGGTCGACCCGCTCACCGGTGAGCGCTTCGACGAGATCGACGAGCTCATCGTGTTCCCGGCCACGCACTACGTGGCCGGCGAGGACCGCATGCGCGACGCGATCATCCGCATCGAGAACGAACTGCGCGAGCGCCTCCAGGAGTTCGAGAGTCAGGGCAAGTTGCTCGAGGCGCAACGATTGCGCATGCGTACCCAGTACGACCTCGAGATGATGAACGAGGTCGGGTTCTGCAACGGCATCGAGAACTACTCGGGCCCCATCGACGGTCGCCAACGTAACGAGCCCCCGTACACGCTCATCGACTACTTCCCCGACGACTTCCTCGTGGTGCTCGACGAATCGCACGTCACCGTGCCGCAGCTGCACGGCCAGTACGAAGGCGACCGCAGTCGCAAGAACAACCTGGTCGATTTCGGCTTCCGTCTGCCTTCGGCCGCCGACAATCGGCCGTTGCGCTTCGACGAGTTCATCGAGCGCATCAACCAGTGCGTGTTCCTCTCGGCCACCCCCAGTCGCTACGAGCTCGAGACCAGCGATCAGATCGTGGAGCAGATCGTCCGGCCAACCGGCCTCCTCGATCCCGAGATCATCGTCCGCCCCACCAAGGGCCAGATCGACGACCTCATCGAGGAGATCAACCAACGCACCGCGGTCGATCAGCGCGTCCTCGTGACCACGCTCACCAAGAAGATGGCCGAGGACCTCACTGACTACCTGCTCGAACTCGGTGTGCGCGTGCGCTATCTCCACAGTGAGGTCGACACCATCGCCCGCATCGAGATCCTGCGCGACCTTCGGCTCGGCGAGTTCGACGTGCTCATCGGCATCAACCTGCTCCGCGAGGGCCTCGACCTCCCCGAGGTCTCGTTCGTGGCCATCCTCGATGCCGACAAGGAGGGCTTCCTCCGCAGCGAGACGTCGCTCATCCAGACCATCGGGCGCGCGGCGCGCAACGTCGACGGCAAGGTTGTGATGTACGCCGACAAGGTCACCGACTCGATGCAGCGGGCCATCAGCGAGACCATGCGCCGGCGCGGCGTGCAGCAGGCGTACAACGCCGAGCACGGCATCGACCCGCAGACCATTCGCAAGGCAGTCACCGACATCTTGTCGCTCATCCGGCCCAATGAATCCGCACCGATGCCCGGCAAGGATCGCCGTTCTCGCATGCGCGACGACAAGCGCAAGCCATCGGGTGCCGTTGCCCTGCACGATCTGCCCAGCGACGAACTCGAACGGCTCATCCGCACCCTCGAGGAGGAGATGCACGAGGCGTCGGCCGATCTTCGCTTCGAGTACGCCGCGCGCATTCGCGACGAGATCAACGATCTCAAGCGCGAGCTGAAAGACATCCGGGCCTGAACCCCACGGCTCGGTCGCGGCTCGGTCGCGGCTCGGTCGCGGCTCAACCGGCACGGCCATCGGCCGATGAGGAAGGGTGGCGCTATTCCGCTCGCACCGCTCGCTTCGGTCTTTTGGGTCGAGAAACGCGTGCCCTGACATCGATCTCCCGACCCATAACGCGGGGGAGGGGGGCGCCCCGGCGCGGGTGGCGGCGATCGTCGCAATCGCGGCGGCGGTCGTGTTGTACCTCGTTTCGGGCCTGTGGCAGGCCGCTCACGACGCACCCACCGTCGATGAGACGGTCGACCTCAGCTCAGGGGTCGCCACGCTCGTGCGCCACGACCTGCGCATGAACCCGGAGCACCCGCCGCTGCCCAAAGTGCTCAGCGCGGTTCCGGCGCTGTTCGCGCACCCGGTCGTGCCCGACACCGAAGCCTGGCGATCCGGCGACTGGTTCGATTTCGCCGACGATTTCGTAAGCGCCAATCGCGACGCCGGGCGGCTCGATCAGGTGCTCTTCCTGGCGCGTCTCGTGCCGCTCGCCGAGGGGTTGGCGTGTGCCGGACTGCTGTTCGTGCTCGGCCGACGGCTCTTCGGTCCTGGTGCGGGTGCCACGGCCGGGGTCCTGTGGCTCACCACACCGACCGTGGTGGGCCTGGCCCACTTCTTGAGCATCGACGTGGCGTTCACGCTCGCCACGTTGGTCGTCGCGTGGACCGTGCTGAACTTCGTCGACCGGCCCGATGTGGCACGCGCCGCATGGCTCGGCGTGGCGTGCGCCGCCGCGTTGGCGACGCGTCACAGCGCGCTCAGCCTTTGGGCGTACGCGGTGATGGTGGCCCTGGCCGTGCTCTGGCGCGTCGATCGACGACTCGCACTGCGGTGCGGGGCCGTGGTGATCTTCGTCGCGTGTGCCGGTGTGTGGGTGGCTATGCGCGTGCTTGCACCTACCGGGTCGGGCGAAGTGTTCGCGGCGCGATCCGAGTCATTGGTCGCCGAGGCGTCGTCGAAATCGACGGTGGCCCGGGCAGCGCTCGCGCTGCCCTTCCCGTCGGAGTTCCGCGCCGGGCTCGGCTACCTCGTGGTCACCTCCGACGAACGCCCGGCCTACTTGTTTGGCCACGCCTGGAACGGGAGCCGGGCGTGGTACTTCCCGGCGAGCCTGCTGACCAAGCTTCCGTTGGGGTCGCTCGTCGCACTCGTTCTCGGTCCGTTCGCGATGCGAGGACGCGGGAGCGATACCCGTCGCCGCACGCTGCTCGCGATCGTGGGTCCGGCGGTGGTGTCGTTCGGTTTCGTGCTCGCCCAACCCCTGAACCTCGGCGTGCGCTACGTGCTGCCCACGCTCGCGTTGGTTCTCGTGCCGGCGGGTGCCGTTGTGGGTTGGTTGAGCACCCGCCCGCGGCGCGCGCTTGCCGGTGTCGCGCTCGCCACCCAGTTCGCGGCGATGATCGGCGCGGGTTCCCATGCGCTGGCCTGGACCGCGCCACCGTTCCGTCCGGCGTACCGCTGGGTGAGCGACTCGAACCTCGACTACGGCCAGGACAACGATCGCGTGGCTACGTGGGCGGCCGCTCACCCCGATGCATGGGTCGCGCTGCTTCGGCCGCGAGGCGTCGACAACCCTGCCGGAGTTCGCGAGCTGCGCGGTTCGAGCCCAGCCGAGGTTCAGGGCTGGATCGCGGTCAGCGCGACTCGGCTCACCCAGCTGGATCGCGACCAGCTGTCGTGGCTGCGGGCGTACTGCCCGGTCGGTGAGATCGGTGGCAGCGTGCTGCTCTATCGGCTGGTCGGCCCACCCGACGCGAGCCCGGGGCCGACCATGCCGGCATCGCCGTGCGACGCCGGCGAGCCGTCGACGCGATCCTGACGCGTCGCCAGGCACAGCAGCGCGAGTATCGCGAGCGGCATGGTCGAGCGGGTGGCGCCGAAGTCGATGCCCACCACGTTGTGGTTCATCAGCGATACGAACGCCAGGCTCAGCGCGAGCGCCGGAGCGAGAGGATGAGTGCGCGTGACGCGACCGAGCGCGACGGCGGCCAGCACGAGTGCGGCGACCGTCGACAGCATCCCCAGACGGTCGGTTCCTTCGAGCCAGTGATCGCGGGCCGCGCCGAGCAATCCGACAAAGGGCAGGCCGAGCTCATCGACCTTTTCCGGAGGGGAGGCCGGCAGCGTGAGCCGCAGCCACACGGCCCACATCCCTGCGGTGGCGATGGGTGCGACCGCGAGCAACGCGCCGGCCCTAGTGCGACGGGCCAGCGCCCATCCGACGAAGACGATCACGGTGGTCTCGCGCGTCAGCGCGGCCAGGCATGCGAAGACGACCGCGAGCCAGGCGCGTCGATGTGCCGACAGTGCGAGCGCGACGAGCACCAGCGCCATGGCCAACGAGTCGGACACGGTTACCCGCAGGGACATGTACGCGCCGGGCAACAACGGGAACAGTGCGGCGGGCCACGCTCGTCCGCCGAGTGCGGTGCTGAGCGCTCCCGCTGCGATCCCGCCGGCCAGAAGTGCGGCGACGCCCACCGCGAAGAAGGCCGCCACGAGGCCGCCGCCGCCGCCGCTGGTCGGGTGGACGACGCGTGCCAACCACGGGAATAGCGGCCGCTGCCACCGGTAGACCGGACGATCGAGCGACTCTGCGGCCTGGTCGAAGTGCGCCGGGTGACGCGCCATCGCGTAGTACTGCTGCCCGTCGAGGCCGAGTCCGGGGAGAAACTCGACGTCGGGGAAATCGTCGTGCAAAAGCGCGTACGCCGGCCCGTTGGTCATGCCTTGCAGCAGGTTCGCAGGGTGCGCGCCGGTGCGGTTCACATCCCACAGGACGAGCGTCGCCATGGTGAGCGTGCTGAGCAACGCGAGGAGCGCGATGCGTCGCCACGGCGTGGGCGACGGCGTAATCAGGAGCGCGGCGATCGGCGCCGCGGTGCGAGGCGATTCGGTGACGGTCATGAGGCGTGTTCTCGAACGGTCGGGTTCTCGAGCAGGCCGATCCACAGCGCGCTGATCGCGAGCCCGGTGGGAAAGACGTACGGATAGGCGTCGAGAAGCAGGAACGGCACGAAGAGCCCGGCACCGCCGACGAGGAACACCGGGCGACGTAGCAGGCGGCGCGCGAACCAGAGGCCGCCCAGCGCGACGATGACGCCGCCGACCACGCCGAGCTCCGCGGCGGCCTGCACGATGATGTTGTGCGGCGGCAACGGCTCGGCTTCGGGTAACGGCTCCTCGGCAACGGCGATGACGTAGCGCGCCGGACCGATGCCGGTGAAGGGATGATCGGCGGCGATGCCGAGGCCGTGCTCGGCCAACGTGACCCGCCCACGATCCGCGCCCGACCCGGCGGACTGTCGGGCTCGCGTCGTCCACCCGTCGGCGAACAACAAAGACGTACACGCGAGCCCGAGGAAGAGCGCGCCCACGATCGGTCGCGCCGACCGGCCAATGCGGTCGCGTCGGGCGAGGCACCACAACACCGCGGCCGGCACCAGGCCGAGGATCATCGCGCGCGAGAAGGTCACGGCGATCCCGGCACCGAGGAACGAGGCCGTGCCGACCCATAGCCGAAGTTCGCGCCCCGTCGACGAGCGTCCGCCGATGAGCGCGGCGAACAGGGCGAGCAGCAAGAACACGGTGAGGTGGTACGGGTGTGCGAAACCACCGCGGCCGGCGTGCGTGTCGCCGAACGCCAGCAGTCCGCCATCGTGATCGATCGGGTAGAGCGCGAAGCCTCGCCCGTGGATGCTCTGCGCGACCGCAAGTACTGATTCGATCGCACCGGCAGCGGCGAGGACGATGCAGACCCGGCGGACCGCAGCGCTGTCCATCCGGCGTACGACGTCGACGATTGCGACGCCGGCCAGCAGCCGGACGCTGTACTCGACGCCGCGAGAGGAAGGGTTCGCCGCAAAGGCGATCGCGAACACCGCGGCGAACCCGACCGCGAGGAGCACACCCGTCGACGGCGAGGGCCGCGCGAAACCGGCCCGGACACGCGTCGACCCCCACCCGACGAGCAGACCGCCCAGCGCGACATCGAATGGCGCGAGTGTGACGCGCTGGTTGAAGTCGGTGGCCCCGCCCGGCGACCACCACACCACCCAAGTCGCAGCCAAGGGGATCAGCGCGCTCATCAGGATCAACAGGTGCTCGCGCGAGCGAGCTTCGGTATCTGGGGCACCGTGGCGGCGCCTCTGACACCAGATTTCGGAGGGGTCGGCCGCCGTGGGCGGATGGTGCACATCGATCATCCTCATGTTCATCGGCGTCCGGACGGCGGAGCTGAGGCTGAACGCCCCGACCCTGCGCTCAACTGGCCTCGCCGCAGGCCGATACGTGTGGGGTGAGCACGCTGCAGGCCGATCGATGGGTCGACGAGGTTTCGTCACCGGAGCGCCTCCCCGGGCGTGCGCCGTACCCGTTCATTGCGCATGTGCTCGCCCTCGCGGCGGTGCTCGCGGTGATCTTCGTGCTCGTCGACCCTCGTCGACTTCAGCAAGCCGACGAGGGCGCGGCCATCGCCCAGGCGAACCATCTGGCATCCGGCTCGGGTTGGCGGATCGCGCACCCGATGCCCCAGATCGATCCGGAGGGCGACGCGTTCCCCTACGACCTCGCGACGCGCGTGGCGGGCACCGACGACTACGTGGCTTTCGCCAAGCACCCGACCTATCCGTTGCTGCTCGCCGGGGCGATCCGCGTCGGCGGCGTGCCGGGGGCGATCGCCCTCTCGACCGCCGGCACATTGGCCGGGGCAGTCATGGCGGCGTTGATCGCGCGGCGGCTCGGGGCCGGGCTCGACCGGATGGCGTTGTGGACCGTCGGCGCGGGCAGCCCACTGCTCTTCGACGGCTACCAGGCGATCGCCCACACGCTCGGCGCGGCAGCGGTGGCCGTCTCGGTGTACTTCGTGCTCGCTCGCAACCACCGGACGGTCGTTCGTGGTGTCGTCATCGTTGCAAGCGCGGCCTTCGCGGTGTTGATGCGCAACGAAGCACTGCTCTTCGGTGCGGCGTTGGGACTAGCCGCGTTCGTGCAGGCGGCGCGTGCCCGGGCGTGGCGCGACGCCCTCGCGGGTGCGCTCGTCTGGGCTGGCGCGATCGGTGGGATGCAACTCGACCGGACCTTGGCCCAGACCTACGTGGGTGCGACCGACTCCGTTGGCTCCATGAGCATCAGTGGCGCGGGATTCCTGTCGGGTCGCGCGACGGCACTTCGCATCACGATGTTCGCCGGTGCCGAATCGAATGCGGTGGCCTCGGCACTCGGCCTCGTTGCGGTCGCGACGCTGGCATACGCGATCGTGGCGGCTCGACGCACACCGGAGAAGTGGGTTTCGGCCGGCACGGTGTCGTTGCTCGTGGCCGCGGCGCTCGTCGTGCAGTTCGTCCTCGCTCCGGCGGAAGCAGTGCCCGGGTTGCTCGTGGCGTGTCCGGTGCTCGTGGTCGGACTGGCGTTGCTCACCGGGCAACAACTGCGTGAGCCGGCATCGTTCGTAGTCGCCGCCTCGAGCGCGGTGTTCGTCGCGGCGGTGCTGGCGACGCAGTATGCGAACGGCGGGGGAGGCGGTTGGGGTGGCCGGTACTTCGGCGTTGTGCTCCCGGTGCTCGTGCCGCTGGTGCTTGCGGCGATCACCCGGCGCATTTCCTCGATCCCGGGTGCGGCGCTTCGCCGTTTGGGCGCCGGTCTGCTGCTCGCGCACCTCGTGTTGGGCGTGCACGCGGTGGTGTCGCTCCGGCTCTCGCACGAGTGGACGGCCCAGCTCGTTGATCACGTGGTGGCCTTTGCGGGTGATGACGTTCCGGGCGATGGTGACGCGCGTCCCGTGGTCCTCACGACCTCGGCCCCGCTTGCGCGTCTGGCTTGGCGACACGTCGGGGACGGGCGCTGGTTGACGGTCGATCCCGGGTATGTCGCGCGTTACGGCGGCCGCCTGCGGGAGGCCGGTCTCACGACGATCACGCTCGCATCTGCCGATCCGCAGGCCGACCTCGCAGCGCTCGGGCCGAGTTGGGTGGCGCAGGGTCGGCCACAGGTCACGGTGGTCCAGAACCTCTGGCGTGGGGATATGGCGTTCGGGCTCTACGTGGTCGAGGTTCGCGCCAGCTGAGCAACTGGACCAAACACGTGTT
>Ga0114966_10003789_pt1 | contig 13143 bp, 13 predicted proteins | sample M_130207_XF_Meta_FD_87029 | JGI IMG/M metagenome (GOLD analysis project Ga0114966, IMG submission 87029) | Freshwater microbial communities from Lake Montjoie, Canada to study carbon cycling - M_130207_XF_MetaG | ecosystem: Environmental > Aquatic > Freshwater > Lake | place: Lake Montjoie... | reverse complement strand
TTTTCTTCTTGTATTCTCTTTTCTTCTTGTATTCTCTTTTCTTCTTGTATTCTCTTTTCTTCTTGTATTCTCTTTTCTTCTTGTATTCTCTTTTCTTCTTGTATTCTCTTTATATTAAAAGTTTGGATATGTCCTGCATTCATTGTTATAGTTTTAATTTCATTCTTATTTTCATCTTGTAAATGTAATAACATTCCATTAGCTCGTTCTTGACATCCATCACCTCGATTAAAATAGATAATTTTACTAATATCGTATGGTTTTTGTAGATCTAATATAAAATATTCATTACTATTTCCAGTAAGAGAATGCCATCCATATGGATGATTTTTATTTTTTAAAATACCATCGACTGTACTCTCAGGTTTTGTACCAAAACCTGAACCAGATACACAAACAGGTTTACCTTTTGCTATATTTTCAGAAGGATTAATAGCTGAATATACTGCCAATTGAGATATTTGTATATGTGGATTATCATTACCTATTTTTGTTCGTGGTGTTATTTTAATAAAACGTATCATTGAATTCACAATAATAGGAATATTAGGATTATTAGGAATAACCATACAGTTATCCTGCCAATATTGTAGGTTATAGGACATTATGCGAGAACTATTTTTTATTTGTATATTAATAAAATTTATATTATTATATAAATAATTATCAATTTTTTACATTAAATATAAATAAAAGTTAAAAATAATATATTTTTGATTTATTTAGAATTCAAAAATAAACTTATTACGAGCATAATATTTCTTAAATTCTAATTCAAATAATTCCATTAAAATTATTTTATGATAATTATCAGTGATTTGTTCTTTATAATATCCAAAATCAATATTTAATACAGTTGTTTGATTAACTATTTTAATATTTGTTATTTCTTTCAAAAATTTTTCCCAATTATTTATATATCCTTTTTTATTACAAATTTCGCAAATCTGATTAAAATCTTCTTTTAAAGAAGTAATAAAATATTTTTTGGTCATTGTATATGATTTATTATTTAACTTAAAAGTTACAAATTCAATACACGGATTATTTTCAATAATATTATTATTTCTTATTTCATCTGTTGTAAAAATTTTACTTTTTTGTTCCATAAGATGTAGTTCTCGTTTATTTGATAACATTTTATAAATATCTTTTTTTATATTTTCCATTTTATCCTTAAAATCTTTTTCAAAAATTTTATCCAATAATGAAAAATATCCTAGTTTATTTTTATTATTACTATAACAATTTGTATTAACTGTCATTTTATTAACATCAATTTCTATATCTAATATAATTTCATTATTTTCATAATCAGTTGATTCTAAAATTATTTTTTTTATTTTATTACATTTCATTTTAACAATCTGATTATAATATGAATAAATTTCTGTATCTGGTTCAATTACAAAAGTATTTATTATAATATCATTAATTTGTTTTAAAGTATCATTGATAAAATTTTCTATATCCAGTTTACATTTTATAATAGATGTATGTATAATTTCTTTTATTTTATCAAATTCTGTCGAGATTGTATTTAATATTATTCTTTTTTGTTGAACGTATTGATTAAATACACATTTGAATAAATTACATGTTTTTTCTTCAATATTACTAAAAGTTTTATTCAATCTTATAATTTCAGATATACAATCTAAATTAAATGTAATATCAAGTGCTGGATCATATATAGTATTACCATCCTCTATAAACTTATTATCTAAATTTAGTGATAAAATTAATTTACAATTTTCAAACTTTGGGGCACTAATAAAACCTCGTTTAGTAGGTATTCCCGTATTTGAACCATCACCCTTTTTATAATATTCAAATTCTTCTATACATATAGAATTTAATTTTCCCTTTGCCAAACAAAAATTATCTGTAATTGCTTTTTCAATTAATGGATTTATTTTATCAGTAAATTTAGGTAGTTGTGCATCAATAATATTTTTTGGAATTGCACTAAATTTTTTATAAATATCTTTGACAATTTCATCTCGTTTAGCAATACGTGAAATTAAATTATTTTCATATAATTTTTGTGTCCCATCAACTACAATATTTGTATATAATTCATTATCAATCTTTGTAATATAATCTAATAATTCATAATTTGCAAGATTTAATACAATATCCAATTTTTTAAAATCAATTCTTTCTTCATTGTTAATAGAATATACAATACGTCTAATATCATTTATAAAGTTTCCAAATGTTCGTTGTGGATTACAACATTCTATGTAATTATTAATTTTTGTAATTGCATTATTAAATCCATTATCATTTTCTTTTAAAATACCAATAAAATCTTCTTGTAATAATAATTTAAATTCATTTCTATCAAGATTATTGGTATTAATTGCAATTGGTTCGTCAAATAATTCATTTATACAATCACGAATAGATTGAAATTGATCGGAATGTTGTGTTAACATTTGATGCATATTTGTTGTTGGTTCAATATTTAAATTTACATCTGTAATTCTAAAAATTAATTTTGGATTTGATTTATTAAAATCATCTTTATGAATATATTGAATAAATGATAACATTGGTTCAAATTGACTAAGTGTATTATTAGATAACATTTTATTTTCATTAAAAATAATAACATCACTTAATAAATATGCAAGAAGTAATAATTTAGAATCTTGACTCGAATCTCCTAAATATATTCCTTGAAAATCTAAAAGAATAATATTAAGTTCTTTTAGATAATAATAATCTACACCATTTGTACAATGTTCGCCAGAATTACTCATTTTAAAAATAGTTGTATTTGTATTTAACCATTTTGATATTAATAAATTCATTAAAGTTGATTTACCTGTACGTGCTTTACCAATTACTGAAATAATTTTAATTTTTATATTTTTATCATCTGGTAAATTTGGTAGCTTATAAAAGAGTTTGTTATTGTTAATAGTAATAAGAGATGACATTATTGAAGATTGTTCAATATAATTTGTTATAATTGAATTGTTATATTTATATATTAAATTATAAATAAATAAATCAATTTTTATAATTTTATAAAAATTGATAAATATATAATTAAGTATAAATAATATAATAATTAACTATAAATAATATAATAAAATATAATCTAAAATGCAAAATATTCAAACACAAAAATATTGTAAAAAAAATATACCACAAGCTGTTCGACGAGCAGTTTGGAATCATTATTTGAGCGAAGATATTGGAAAAGCAGATTGTTATGTTGGATGTAAAACTAAAATAACACAATTAAATTTTGAATGTGGTCATGTTGAAGCTGAAAGAAATGGAGGTAAAACTACTATTGATAATTTACGACCGATATGTAGTAATTGTAATAGAAGTATGGGGACTACAAATATGCATGAATTTATGAAAACTTTTGGATTTAAAACAGAAGAAAATATTCAGAATGATATATTATTAACTTTGCAAGTATCAAATATGAATGAAAAACAACTAATTAAATGTAATACATTAACATATTTTATTAATAATTGTATTGAAAATAAACAAAACAACAAAATATCATTAAATGATATGTATGAACTATTTATTGGCGTTTGTTCTATATTTTGTGAAGATTATGAAGTTGAATCTATTAATAAAAAAAAATTCATTAGTTATTATTTAGATAATAATTATATTATTAAAGATAATTATCTAATTAATTATAAATTTAAATATGAAGAAGAAAATAAAGATGATGATGAAGATGATGAAAATGATGAATTTTATGATGTTGACAATTAATGTTAATATTGTTAATAATATTGTTTAGTATTATACAATAAATATAAATAATGGTCTACTCCTTAATAAATTACTCTTTACGAGTTTATATAAAATTTTTTTATATACAAATAAGTTTATTCTATTCCACATATTCTAACCATTCTTCTATTATATATATTCATTTATAACTTTACTTACTGCATTAAATATTTTATTTCGATTATAATACTTATAACCTGCTTTTGTGAAATAATTGTCCCACATTTCTGTATCTTTTTTTGCCCTATCAAAATCTAATTCTTCTTTAACAATATCATTTAGTTCATTAATAGTTGCTGCCTGGTCCCTAATTAAATCCTTAAAAATTTGTGGTTTATCTTTTTGCAAAGTATTACAAAAGAAGAACCAAAAACGCTCAAACCTAGCATTCAATATAGTTTTAATAGGTAATTTTATATAAAATGTATGATTCGGAGTAGGATTGATTTTGTAATAGTCATTTGATATTTTTTTTCTATAATTTAATAAATTTATATTTAATCCTACTAAAATTAATATTTTATTTGGATTTTGTCGTCGTATATAATTAGATAAATATTTTTCATATTTAATTATTTGTATCTTATCTAATTTATGTTTTTGTACATATGCATTAAATAAATCATCTAAATCTTTGACAATGATTTTACTACCAAATTTTTCTTGTAATTTATTACCTAATGTAGTTTTACCTGCACCAGATGCACCACTTATATGTATTATTATTCTTTTTGTATCATTACTACTCATTTTTATTTATATATTATAATTATAAAATAATTTATAATTATAATCTGAAATCTAAAATCTAATCAATTTTTTAATAATATATAAAATAAATAATTTTACATCTTCTCTATAAATTTTTGTTCATTTTTTATTCACTTTTTATTTATTAATATTTGAAGTTCTTCTTTTTGTTGTAAAAGATTATTTTTTATTTTACAATTATTATTTATATGAGTTTTTAGATTACTTTTTGAACTATAACTTTTACAACAAAATCCACATTGTTTTGTATCATATTTTAAATTATTTGTATATATTGTATTATTTATATTTTTTAATTTTATTTTTAATGTTTTTATATTATCATCTACTAATATAATATTTGTACATTTACGTTTACCATTAAGATGTCTCGATAAAAAACAATTATATTTAAATTCTTTCCCACATCTTGGGCAATTTATATATGGGATTGAAGTATCTAATTCAGATATATTATTTTCTAATGATATATCTGGATTATTTATGTTATTTATTATTTTTTCTTCTATATTTACATTATATTTATCAAGTATATTATTTTCAATATATTCCTCTCCATCAATTATATCAAAAATATTTTTAATAACATCTAATGATATTTTGAAAAATTCTTTCTGTTTATCTATTCTATTTTCTATTAGTAGTTTATGAATTTTTTTTTCTTTATCCTTATAATTATTTACTTTTTTGGCAATCTCTAATTTAAATGGATAAAGAATACCAGTTGTATTTAATTGTTTTCTACGAATATGTGGGTTGTTTTGTGTAAATCCAATTTTATATATATTTTTTTCCAACGAAGGATTGCTTAAACAATATATATAACCAATATTCTTTTTATTCCGACTCGTATTTATATCCGTAATCTTATTCGTAATTTTATTCGTAATCTTATTTGTAATTTTATTCGTAATTTTATCTGTAATATTATTATTACTCTTATTTATATCTGTATTTGTATCTGTATCTGTATTTGTATTTGTAATATTATTATTACTCTTATTCATATCTGTATTTGTATCTGTATTTGTAATATTATTCGTATTCATATTCATATCCGTAATCTTATTCTGACTCGTATTCTGACTCGTATTCTGACTCTTATTCTGACTCGTATTCTGACTCGTATTCTGACTCTTATTCCGACTCGTATTCTGACTCGTATTCTGACTCGTATTCATATTTATATTAAGTATCTTAATAAATAATATTTATATCAATACGTTGTAATATATAATCTCATATTATGATTATTTAGTCTTTATCATACGTTAAATCTGCATCAGTAATTGTATCATGTACCAAACATTTATTTTTTAATCGATTACATAGTTTTATTTCAATAGGTGTATTTGCAAAGATTATTTTATTGAAACTTGCTGACTGAGAATCAGAACGACTAATTCGTCCACATGCTTGAATTAATTTAATTCCTGAACATGGTGGACTTATTAGAGATATTCTTGGATGTTTACCATTCTTATCATTAAGACTAATAGAATCTCCTCCACATTGAATATTACAAATAATAATCCTTTCTTTATCATTAACAAAATTTTTAATATTTTTTAATCGGTGTTCAATGGTTTGTTCTCCATATACAATACAGTTTGTTTTTAATGTTTTTGCAAGTAAATTTAATGTATTTGTATATGATACAAATATAACAATTGAGAAATTATTATCCAAATATTGCTCAACTAAATCTACAAATATTGGTACCTTTAACAACTCTATCCGTTGACGTGCATTATTCATCTTTGCAAAATGATGTGTATTACTATGCGAACTATCTGCATAATTTTGTATAGGGGTATACGTTCCGAGTTCAGACTTTGTACGTTTATTTGTAATTGCATCAATACATACAATAATTTCTCGATGAAGAGAATCAATTTCATCCCCTATTTTTTTTTCCATATCAAAATATTCACTCATAACTTGATTCTTTTTGAACTGTTCACCTAAATCTGATATGCTTATCTTGCACATATTTTTGATAGATATCCGTTCCTTTATGATTTGGTTGGCTCTAACTGGATTATATGTTGGTTTAAGCCAATCAAATGTCAAATTAATATTATATGCCCATTTAAGTAAGACTGCGAATAAAGCAAATTTTGGTGGAGTATCATATATAGTAGCAGATAATAACAATAATGGATGTGTTTGGTCATAAATATTTTTAAGAGATAATAATAAATTTGATGTTTGAGTTGAGGGATTACAGCATCTATGGACTTCATCAAATATTATCAATGTATTATCAGGCAATGACCATTTATACAGATAATGTTCATTTGTTTTTGTAATGTACGGACAAACTTTTTTTTCACCTTTAATATAACATTTTGTTGTGATTAGTAATTCGTAGTTTGAAATTCCAATACACTCAATTTTAAATAAATTAATAATATCCAGCCACGATGACATTATTGTTTTCGGACAGACAACAAAGACTGACATTTTTAATTGTTTCGCCACGGCAATTGCAGCGTAGGTTTTACCTGTCCCTGTATCAGAACAATCGAAACATATGTGATTGTTTGATAATCGATTACATAGATTTAGGACATGTTCTTTTTGATAGGATAGTAATTTACTTTCTATAAATGATTCCATCTTTAATATATAGTAAATAGTATTTAATTTATATATGAATATCTTATATATAATATCTTATATATAATATCTTATATCTAATATCTTATATCTAATATCTTATATCTAATATCTTATATCTAATATCTAAATGAAAAGATTTATAAATCAAATTTTATCTATTCAATTTATAAATAAATATAATCAATCATAATCAATCATAATCAATCATAATCAATCATAATCAATCATAATCAATCATAATCATTTTTTTCCCAAAACCATTTACCATGAACAACATGTGAAGAATGTCTAAAACAATTACAATTAACATCTAACTCTGGATATTTTGTCCCAATACAATTTGTTTGATTTATAACAGAACCATGTGGATTTGGTTTATCTGTAATATATTTATCGCAAAAATCAACGATCTGTAAAATTTCAGGAGGACCAAATAATTTCAGATAAGGTTTTTCATAATATTGTTTAGGTATATGTGGTTTATATACTTGTAAAAATATTTTTATAAGGATATCTTCATCTGTAGAATCATTTAGATATTTTTCTTGTTCTGTAGTAGATAAATTTAGTTTGAATATTTCTGTTGAAGCATCTGCAATCGCATCAATTAACTCTGATTCTTCTATATCCGATTCAAATGCATCAATTATTGCTTCAAATATTTCTATCCAATTTCTGATATATTCATCATCTAAATATTTGCGCCATGTTTCGATCGGAGTAGACATTATGATACGATATCTTATGATACGATATCTTATGATACGATATCTTATGATACGATATCTTATGATGAACTTTATATATTTATAAATCTATTTTTTATAAATATAAATAAAAATTTAATTCAATTTTTATTTATTCAATCTCAAATAAAATTGAATACAAAATGTATAAGATAACATTTACTATCCTATAAATATAAATATAAAACATATATTATAATATAATATGAATACGATACAAGATGAGAAATATTATGTTAAGAAAAATGTATCATTACATGAATACAAAATGCATTTACATGTATATAATTTACATATAGTTAATATCCCTGAAATAATTGGTTATGATAAAAATAGAAAGATACTAACAATGATAAATATAAATAAGCTTAATTTATCTGATATGTATGGAGAAAATCCTGAAGATATTGATACGTATTTATTTGATGAAATTAGAACTATTATAAAAAAATTAGCAGCTAATAATATTGAATATCCAGATATTACTGGATATAATTTTATAGAAAAAATTACTCCAGAAGGTGAAGTTCAGGTATGGATTATTGATTTCGAACATTCTAGATTATGTAAAAATATTACTAATAAATTTGTTAAAAGTTTTATAGGAGGACTCGATGAATGGAATCCAGATTTTCGTTAAGAAAGATTAAGATTACATATTTTTTACTGAAAAATGGAACAAAATGAAACAATTCATTTTATTAAGCAAAGTTATTCTATGTATTAACAATTAAATCATAATTATTTATAAAAAATAAAAGTAATAATACAAATATATCTAGATATAAATCATTTTATTCTATTCAATATATTCTAACCATTCCTCTATTTTAGTATCTTTATATCCACGTTCTTTTAATGCAGATATAACTTCTGCTTTTAATTCATCACTTTCTTTCATTCCTCGCTTATCCATAACTATACTTATAATATTGCTAATTTCTTCACTTTCAGATATTTGTATTACGGAGAGCTTCGCTCTCCCTAGTATCTTTGATGCAAAGCACCAAAGTATTACTACTTTATTAGAATAGCCAGATAAACAATTTACTAAGCGAGAGATTCTGCCTGTAAAACATTTACATTCGCTTTCCTGCATTTCTTCGTTCAGTCTTTTTTTTATTCATCGAAAGTGAGGAAATAAGGGCAGTATATAATACGTATTGGTGAAAAATAATATTTATTATAAAAAAACTATATATTTTTTAATTCTAAATTATTTTCTACTTAATATTATATATGGACTATAAAGATAAATATATAAAATATAAGACAAAGTATTTAGAAATAAAAGATAATATGATAGGTGGTAGTAAAAAAGATTTACAATTTATTTTATTTGGTGATATTATGACTGGACATCAAGTTTGGTTTCATGATAAAAATAATAAAAAAATAGATTTTGTAAAAAAATTAAAAAAACTAGGAGATGTCATTGTTCTTAAACCAAATTATGTTAATTTTATGAATTATAGTAAATCTAATAAAGGTGTTAATTGGTTTTATAAATCTAAAATTAAATATACTGATTTTACAATTGAAGACTTGCAATTTGAAAATTATTCTAAATGGATCTATAAACAAATTAATCCAAATAAAAAGTATATTGCAATTGGTTTAGATCAAGGATGTCATTTTGCTAAATATTTTTGCAATGCTAATCCAGATAATTGTTTAGCATTATATATATTGATTGATAGAAACTTTACAAAACAATCATATGAAAAAACATTTCATTCTGAATCAACTTATGAATTTAATAAAACAATTGTTGGCAACAGTTATAAAGATTATATTATAGAAAATTTAACTAATAAAACAATTAGCAATTTATTAGAAAAAATTAAAAAGACTAAAGACGATAATTTTATACAATTATTAAATGGATTATGTAAAGGCATTATTAGAAGTCAATATGATAAAATTAAAAAAATGGATGTTAAGACAATAGTTTATTCTGATTCATCAACATTAACAACACCTGAAAAATTACAAGAAAATATTGATTTTAATGAAAGAAGTAACAATAAAATTATTTATTATTATATAGTTGATGATAGTGAATATTTAATTAATAGTAAATATTCAGATGAAATATATAATAATATATATGGATTAGTAAAAAATTCATAAATAAACAAGTTTATATTAATTTTTTTCAATTTGTTCAGTTAACCATTTAATACCACATTCTTTAGAACTATTGTCAATATTATAATATGAAATAACAGGAAATATTTTAATTATAATATTTATCCAATATTTTTTATCATAATTGTTTTTAATTAGTTCAAATACATCATTAAAATTATTTTCCAATAAACAACATTTTAATGAATGCCAACCCATATCAGAAGAATAAATATATTCTAATGGTTCTTTAATTATTCTCAAAGAACATTTCTGATTCACTATTTTCATATTATAATTCCATAAAAATAATTTATTGTTACAGCCTAATTGAATAAACAATTCATCATTGTTTATTTTATAAATTTTAATATATTCATTATCTTCTGGATAATTTATTTCAATATTGGTATAAAAAGTTATATATTTTGTTAAATTTTGATTATTTAAACAATATCGTTTTTTTAAGTCTGTTATCATTTTATCAATTAATTCAATGTGTGTGTTATTTAGAAATAATAATCTTTTATATTTAATACACGGAAATTCTTTTTTTATTGTTTCATCATTTTCTTTACAATAATTAAGATGTGTGCTATTATAGCTTTCATAGAATCTTAAATATTTAGTTTTACATTTTTGTGTAATAAAAAAATTATCATATTGTAGTAATTCAAATCTATTAGATTTTCTATGTGATTTGATTTTATGCATTATATATGAATATATATATTTATATATTTATATAAAACTCTAAATAAATTTTAATTCCTGAGAATATTTACGATTTATTTATAATAAAATTTGATAAGATATATTTTAAGCATGTTTATTATTGGATTTATGACCACCAGCAGTTGTTACAGCAATATCAATAATAGTTTGTGCTACTACTCCAACATATGGTTCATCCTTTACTTTAGACCATCCACCATGAGATTGTAAACCACCTCCGATTGATTGCGAAGCATGATAAGTTTCTTGCATTTTTACATGTCCTCCACTAGACTGAAAACCACCTCCAACTGATTGAGGTGGCACATATTGATAGGTAGTTCGCTGAGAATTAAATGTATTACCTACAATTTGTGGTCCATTTAGATTTATTGGTCTGAATTGTGCGAAAACGCCAATAATTAACATCATAAGAATCCAAATTTTATACATCTGAGTTTATTATATTATTATTTGTCTTAAAATAGTTATTAATATATTTAATTTTCAATTTTTTACACCTTTGCACATTTAAAACGCCGAATTAACGACGAAAAAAATAAACAAAAATGTAAAAATTTGGTTATAACACATCGTGAAATGTGTATGAAGTCTCAACTACTGCAACAAAATACTTATTTTTAAATTTATTTAAAATAATTATAGAGCAAATTTATAAAATAATTATCAATACAAAATTAAATAAAATATAATACAAAAATTTAAATCTAACCTAATTATTAAAGGATATACCTATTATATTTTTAAATAGTTTAACGCATTAAAATTTAATTATAAAAAAATTAAAATAATTTATTATATCTCCATTATATTATAATGGAAACACTTATTATTCATATTTCTGGTGCATCAGGTTCCGGCAAAACAACATTAGGCAACAAACTAAAAGAACATTTCAAAAGTAAAATTGTAGTAAAAGATTTAGATGAGTTGCTTGATGAACATTTTGTTGGTTATTTTGGAAAAAATCATCACATAATATAGGAGATGTAAATGAAAAAGCATATCAAAAATATATTGATGATTATATAAATAAACAAAAAAAACCAATAATATTTGTCGGTTTAAATGATAATTTTGTTGATTTTTATCCAAAAAGAAAAAATATATATTATAATCTTCATACTACAACAAACCATACATTCTATATTGATATAGATGATAATATTATTATTAAACAAAAATGCGAACGCTTTTTTAATAATATTAAAAATGACATAAATTTAGTTAATTTAGTTACTACTGATAATAATAAATTTATTAAACAAATTTCAAAAGCCTTTTATACTGAATGCAATGCGAAATATATTTTAAAATTTATTAATAAATGGAAAAAAGATTATAAAAAACAAGGTTACACATTTATGTCAAGAGAAAATATTTATAAGTCTGTTGTAAAGATATTAAATAATAATTTATAATTATCTTTCATTTTTTATTAAATTTTGTATATATTTAATAATTTGTTTTGCTGGTTGTATATTATTAAAAATATCGTGTGTTTTATTTATTAATATTATTGATTCATAATTTTTTTTATTATATTGATACATTAATTTTATATCATTTAATCTTAAATTATTATTACCTTTATTATGTTCTGGTTTTTCAATATTATAAAATGAGGTTGTTGGAACTTTTAATTGTAATTTTAATTTTTTTTTATAAAATAATTTTCTTAAATTCCATATAATATTTTCCATTTTAATGATACTATCATAATCATAATTTTTAATATTTCGTAATATTTCTTTAAATTCGGTATTTGAACGAATTATATATTTTTCATCTATATCTTGTATATCATGTATTGTTGCTGGATCAAGCAATATACAATGAATACAATTATGATAATATATTTGTGAAAAATATAAAGCCATTAATCCACCACCACTATGTCCAATTGGTATATATTTGTGATTTTTATATTTTTTATTTATATCATCATATATCATTTTAACATAATTATTAACTTTAATGTAGGATAAGTCAAAATTTATATCATTATTGTATTCTAAATGTTTTTTATCAGATAAATCATAATGTATAATATTATACGATTTGTCTTGATATACATAAACATCTCCCAATGTTTTTAATCTATCTAAAAATTTACTTTTTGTATTTTCATTCCATATTTTTATGTTTTCGCCATTTCCTAAAAACAAAATAAATAATATATTTGTCATTATATTTGTCATTATAATATAATTATATTATATTTTATTTTTTTTAATAAAATATAAAGGGAATGTGATATATATATATATATATAATGTATAGACATTTTGTAGATAACACAATAAAAAAATTTCAATATAATAATAAAGAAGAAATAAATAGATATATAGTAGAA
>Ga0114966_10003788_pt1 | contig 13145 bp, 9 predicted proteins | sample M_130207_XF_Meta_FD_87029 | JGI IMG/M metagenome (GOLD analysis project Ga0114966, IMG submission 87029) | Freshwater microbial communities from Lake Montjoie, Canada to study carbon cycling - M_130207_XF_MetaG | ecosystem: Environmental > Aquatic > Freshwater > Lake | place: Lake Montjoie... | reverse complement strand
TATTGATCACCCGCAATCGTTCGATGTGAGACACTGCGCCATGCCGATTTTTGCCTTTCAAAATGACGGGGATTCGATTCCCGATCGCAGTATCTAGAAACAGGTCGTGTTCCGCTGCGTGATGGCCTGAAGCAGTCCGCGTTTTTCAATGTCCCGTGGATTTCAATAGTTTCCCCAAAAAATTTCGATGTCAGGTGGATCAGTCACATCGGAACGAGGGATATCAAAATTGGAATTACAAATGCTGGGCCGGAGCACCGTCTGATGTGCTCAACCCGAGCACAATCGAGGCGCTGATAATCGGATGTCCGTCCAACACGATCGTCGCGAGAAATACACTTCCGATGAAACACGGTTTTCGCAATGAGGGCCATGGGTTTCTTGAGAAACCACGGAAAACAGCCATTTTGGGAAATTGAGGGAGTGGATGGAAATCGGAGTACTCGGCCTAAATCTCCGTCAAAATTCTCCGAAAATTGACGAGCGGATCGAGGCGTGGTCCGCGTTTCTTGAGGCGGACATGGTGACTGGTCGTCGCTCAACGAACGAGGTGACTGCGGGAACCCAGCGAATCCCCGGTGATGACTGCAGAGGGCCCTCGCAAGGCTCGACCTGAGATCAAGAAGTTTTTTATCCAACAGGAATTTTCCCAAATAGTTGCCGAATTTGGCGCCGTTGTTGCCTATGATATGCCACATCGCTTCGTAAATGACCTGCGGTGCGCGGGCATTCGCGGGGATGCTCGGTACTCTTCAATAGAACTCGCCAAGCCATCGTGGGAATTGAAAATTGGTCGCCTCACTGCAACGCCCAACCTTGGTTTTGAATCGAAACTGGCAACCGGTTGGAGTTGTCTCCGTTGCGAGGTCTCTGACGTTGGTTGCCTCGGAGCGGGCTCGGTTTGTCGATCCGGCCGATTTTCAACAGTACGCATGGAGCGATTGGGCTCGGTTCGTTCCCGCCAAGGACGAGTTGTTTGTTCAATCCGTGACCTTTCGAATGCGAGTTCCGGAAGTCATCACCCTGACGCATTATGATCGGGTGCCGACACATATCGTGACATTCAGTCGCCGCAATATTTACAGGCGGGATCGCTTTACGTGCCAATACTGCAACACCCAGCCGGGGACCGAAGAATTGACGATTGACCATGTGCAACCCCGTTCGCGAGGAGGGACTTCCAACTGGGAAAACTGTGTTCTGGCGTGCGTCGAATGCAACAAACGCAAGGCCAACAAGACTCCCGAGGAAGCGAGAATGCCACTGCGGAAAATCCCGGAACGTCCGGCGTGGAGGCCGATGTATTCTTGGCACTCCCTACGTATCGCAAGTTGGTCCAAGTTTATCAGTGAAGCCTATTGGAATATTGAGCTCAACGAATAGCCAACCGGCACACAGATTTAGGTCGAGAAGCGTTCGGACGCCGAGCAAACAGTGTGTCCGTGGGGGAATAGTTCTGAGGTGTGATCTCTGGCGACCAACGAAACAGTTCGGACGTGGGCGACGATTCGTTGCCGAAGAGGTTTTGACGATGTGGATGACAGCACCGGATTAAGAATGTACAACATGTCTCTGTATCGAAGGCTCCCGTAATCGGTGGTCGTGCCAAACAATTTCTTTCTACGGAAACCCGATGAGCGTTGAAGGACTGGATCCAGCAGCACGGCCGTATTCTGAAGAATGGTACGAAGCTCTGAAGCGGTCACTGGGTGAGATCGGATGTCGGCGGCTTGGCTGTTATGTCATTCCGGACGACTGGCTGTTATCGGTTGTGATCCCGATTTACAACGAAGAACGAACATTGCGGGTTTTGATTGATCGGGTGCGTGCGGTCCCCATTCGAAAAGAACTGGTTCTGGTCGAAGATTGCAGTCGGGACGGAACCCGCTCTGTTCTAAAAAAACTCGAAGCAGAAGCGGCCGCGAATCCGGACCCGATGAACTCCATCAGCGTCACGTATCAGCCGGTCAATCAGGGCAAAGGGGCGGCCGTGAGAGTCGGATTTTCCAAGGCTCGCGGTGACGTCATCATCATTCAGGATGCCGATCTCGAATACAATCCCTCCGAATACCCGCGGCTCCTGCGTCCGATTATTGAAGGCCATGCGGACGTTGTGTACGGCAGCCGATTTTTGGGTGATCAAGAGCGACGGGTTCTGTATTATTGGCACTCTCTTGGCAACGGAGTGCTGACGATGGTTTCTAATTTTATGACCAACCTGAATCTGACCGATATGGAGACCTGCTACAAGGTCTTTACCCGGTCCGCACTGGCCGATATTTGGCCGACGTTGAAGCAGAATCGGTTTGGAATTGAACCGGAATTGACCGCCAAAATCGCTCGGCGACGATTACGCGTCTACGAAATGTCCATCAGTTATCACGGTCGCACGTACAAGGAAGGCAAGCACATCAACTGGAGGGACGGCCTAAAGGCCTTGTGGTGCATCGGGCGATATTGGTGCGCCGATTAGTTTGACCGGCCATTGTTCACGGGGATCGCGTTGGCCTAAAACTCTGTCCGGGTTGACCTGGAGATCCCCGATTCGCCATGCGGACACGTTTTCACTCAAGCATGATTGAAGATACCAAGATCGCACATCCTTAGAGGCTTTTCACGATATGAGTAGTTCTCCTTCAAATCACGAATCGGGTTCCGAACCGCCGCGAGGCCCATCGCGTTTGCCTGGAAAGGAAACCCGATCCCCATTTTCACGATCTTGGATCGCGACGATTATTGCGTTCACCTTGATTGCATCGGTTCTGGTCAATTGGTCTGCCAGTTCGTCCAGTCGGGTGGACTACATGTTCCTGTGGAAACAGATTGAGGAAACGAATGTTGAACGAGCGATCTTTGATGGCGAAACTGTCCGCGGCAAGTGGAAGAAAATTCCGCCGAAGCCGGAACCGCCGTCGGTCGAGCTCAAATCGGAGTTTGTCGTCGATTTGCCAGTGGCCTTTGACCATGAGCTGAAAAATCACATGCGATTGCATGGCGTGCAGTTCACCGGCAAAGCGCAGGCCGGCATTTTCGGGATGAGCGACCTGATCGTGCTGCTGAACGTGCTTTCTTTTGTCGCATTCGTCTGGTTCATGTGGTTTATCATGCGACGCAACAGCGACCCGATGGGCTCCGGGATGATGGGAAATTTCATTCGCAGTCCCGCGAAGAGATTCAAGCCGTCGGACGAGCAGACCACATTTGACGATGTGGCCGCCATGGAAAATGCCAAATTCGAATTGCAGGAAATCGTGGAATTTTTGAAGACTCCTGCCAAATTTCAGCGGTTGGGTGCTCAGATTCCCAAGGGTGTTCTGTTGATGGGTCCGCCTGGGACCGGGAAGACCCTGCTGGCGCGCGCGACGGCCGGCGAAGCGGGGGTCCCTTTTTTTACGATCAATGGATCCGAGTTCATTCAGATGTTTGTGGGTGTCGGTGCCAGTCGCGTGCGCGACATGTTCAAGACCGCCAAGGAAAGCGCCCCGTGTATTCTCTTCATTGACGAAATCGATGCTGTCGGACGGCATCGCGGAGCCGGACTTGGTGGTGGGAACGATGAGCGGGAACAAACCCTCAACCAAATTCTGAGTGAAATGGATGGATTTCAGCAAACGGAAGCCGTGATCGTCGTGGCGGCCACAAACCGGCCCGATGTCCTTGATCCCGCGTTGTTGCGTCCCGGTCGATTCGATCGTCATGTGACGGTCGATCGTCCCACGAAGGTTGGACGGGCGGCAATTCTGAAGGTTCACGTTCGAAAAGTGCCCCTTGATAACGATGTTGATCTACTAAAGATCGCCAATGGAACAATCGGATTTTCCGGCGCGGAACTGAAGAACCTCGTCAATGAGGCCGCGTTGAATGCGGCACGGACGAGCCGTGATTCTGTTCGGGCGGAGGATTTCGATGCGGCTCGGGACAAGATTTTGATGGGTCCGAAGCGTGAAGAGGTACTCAACGAGCAGGAACGTTTGATGACGGCCTATCATGAGGCGGGCCACGCACTGCTGGCATGGCTTCTTTCCGAAGTCGATCATGTTCACAAGGTGACCATCATTCCACGCGGCCGGGCCTTAGGAGTGACTCAACTGCTTCCCAACGAAGACCGGTACAACATTGGTGAATCTCGGCTGCATTCGCAACTGGCATTCATGCTCGGTGGCCGTGCGGCGGAAAAAATGGTGTTCAATGAATACTCGGCCGGGGCCGAGGATGACCTGAAGCGAGCGACACAAATCGCGCGCCGCATGGTGTCGCGTTGGGGGATGAGCCAAGTCATCGGTCCTGTCGCATTTCGCAATGGTGAAGAACATCCGTTCCTCGGCAAGGAAATGCATGAACAACGTGAGTACAGTGATGAGACGGCAAGAATTATCGATTCGGAAGTGCAGATGTTTCTCTTGCAGGCCGATCGCCGGGCCGTTGAGGTGTTGACGCAGCATCGCGATAAACTGGATTCGCTCACCAAGGCACTGGTTGACAAGGAATCACTCGATCAGGACGAAATCGCGCAGATCATCGGGGTCCCCGTTCGACGTGTCGAATGAGGACTCAGACGGCGAAGGAATCCAGAACACGGGCGAATGCGGCGTAGGTGCCCCAGTCGACGAGGACGAACTTGACAGCCATGGGGTGAGGATGTTGCAGCAAGAACCTCCGTGCCTCATCCAAGGCATTCTCTGCCGCGAGGTCCACTGGAACCCGATAGACACCCGTGCTGATGGCAGGAAATGCGATGCTCCGGCAGTGATTCTCAGCGGCCAATTCCAAGCACCGGCGATGTGCGGATCTCAAAAGAGACGCTTCGTTTTCACGTCCGCCGCTCCACACGGGGCCGACGGCGTGAAAAATGTATTTTGCTGGCAAATGACCAGCACCGGTTTTGACGGCATCACCCGTGGCACAGCCGCACGCGTAACGCGTCTGGATCTCTTGCAGGACCTCTGGCCCTGCCGCTTGATGAATCGCGGCATCGACTCCGCTCCCCCCCCTCCATTCTGCGTTGGCCGCGTTGACAATCGCATCGACCTGCTGCCGCGTAATATCATCGCGCAGCAGTTCGAGGTAACTGGAACCGAAATAGACTTTCATCGTGACTGTTTCTGTTGTGTTGGCCGTCTTCCCGAAGAACGATGCGGGTTCGTCGAACAGTTCTGAGGTCGGTATCTTATCGGCTCAACGCTGGAACGACAGTATTATCATGTCCTTTGCAACTCTCCCGTCGGCACGTAAGCTGTAGCCCGTTCTCGGATGTGCCGCAGGGCATCGTCAGTTTCACTCGTTTCATAAAGAATTCATGTGTCGAAAACGCGTATCGTGTTGCTGATTCCGACCCTCGATCGCTCAGGCGCCGAGAAGCAATTTGCGTTATTGGCGACACGGTTACCGCCTACTGAATTTGACGTCCGTACGATTGCGCTGACGCGCAGTGGGCCATACGCTGAGGACCTTCACGCGGCGGGAATACCGCTGGCGGTGATTGGCAAACGCTCAAAGTTCGATCCCTTTTCCTTGTGGCGATTGCGGGCCGAACTGAAGCGGCAAAATCCTCAGATTCTGCACACATGGCTGTTCGCGGCCAACGCTTACGGGCGACTCTGCGCCTCAGCGATACCCCGGACAAAAATTGTGGTTTCGGAGCGGTGCATCGACAGTTGGAAGGCCGCTTGGCAACTCTGGCTCGATCGACGGTTGATTTCTTGCACCGATCGACTTGTGGGGAATTCGCCGGGAGTCGTGGAGTTCTATCGCGGCCTCGGTGTGCCGTCACAAAAATTGGTTTACATTCCCAATGGCATTGACGTTCCGGCCGATTCCGGGACGTCGGGTTCAATGACCTTGCCCCGAACCCGCGAACAGATATTGGCCGAGCTGAATCTGCCGCCGGATTCGTTCGTCGCCGGATTCGTCGGCCGTCTGGCGAAGCAGAAGCGGGTCGAAGACCTGATCTGGGCAGTGGAAACTCTCCGACAAATTCGTCCTCAACTCCGACTCGTCATCGTGGGCGATGGGCCTGAACGACAGCATCTGGAACAACTCGCCGCCGATGTTCAGTGTGCCGATTCTGTCAGGTTTCTGGGCCATCGCAACGACGCGTCAGAGCTCTTTAAAGCGTTCGACGTTTTTTGCTTACCAAGCTGCTTTGAGGGGATGTCCAACAGTCTGATGGAGGCAATGGTGGCCAGCCGGGCCGTGATTGCGAGCGACATCCCACCGAATCGCGAACTCGTCGTTCAGGGTGAAACAGGCTTTCTTTTCAAGCCCGGTGACTCCGTGGGTGTGATGCAGTTCCTACGCCGTTTGATGGACGATCCGGAATTGTCTGCGCGTTTTGGTCGGGCCGGACGTGAGCGTATTGAGCGGGATTTCAGCAGCCAATCCATGGTCAATGGCTATGCGGAATTGTATCGCAGTCTGATCTCATCGACGGATTCGGCAAGTCATTCCTAATCATGACAAGGATTTTTTTACTCCACGAGGCGACGGCGTCGTTCATGACCAAGAGGGAAGCATGTGTGGCATCGCGGGCGGTTGTTGGATCAGTCAGAGCGAACCTCTGGGGGAGGCGGTTCTGCGTCGGATGACTGCGGCCTTGAGTCATCGGGGGCCGGACGACGACGGCCATTATTTATCGGCGTCGGCCCCTCTGTCTGCAGCAAAAGGGATCGGCTCGTCCGGCGTCGCACTCGGACACAGGCGTCTTTCCATTATCGATCTGTCAGGCGGTCATCAGCCACTTTCCAACGAAGATGGTTCCGTCTGGATCGCGTTCAATGGCGAGGTCTACAATTACCGCGAACTGAAGCCTCAACTCGAATCGCTCGGGCATCGCTTTCGTACGCTGAGCGACACAGAGTGTCTGGTGCACGCTTACGAACAATGGGGTCACGAATGCGTGCAGCACTTGCGAGGTATGTTTGCGTTCGCGATCTGGGATGATCGCCACCGCAAGCTGTTTTTGGCACGAGACCGAATGGGTCAAAAGCCGCTCGTCTATCGGCTGGCTGCGGGTCGGATCACATTTGCCAGTGAATTGAAATCACTGCTTCAGGTTCCCGGCGCGCCTCGCGACGTCAATCCGGAAGCCGTCGCCGACTTCGTGACGCTGCAATATGTTCCTCACCCCAAAACGATGCTGCGTGGTTATCACAAGCTCCCTCCGGCCCATTGGGCCGAGTTTGATGCGACAACAGGTGACCTGCTCGTGAGACGCTATTGGGAGGCTCCGTATGCCAGGCCGGCCGCAGACTCCCGTGATACGGAATCCAAAACGACGCCCGCTGAGCCTCGGGCGGAAAGCCTGTCTAGGCTCCCTAACGACGACGACACCTTGGGGTGGAGCCGCCTTCTGCGCGAACGACTCAGCGACGCGGTTCGATTGCGAATGAGAAGCGATGTGCCTTTTGGTGCGTTTCTTTCCGGTGGAGTCGATTCGACGATCATCACTGGACTGATGCAGCAACTCGTCTCACATAAAGTCCAGACATTCTCCATTGGATTTAGCGTCAAACAATTCGACGAGCGAAAGTATGCGCGTGAGGCAGCGGCTCATTTGGGGACGGAGCATCACGAGTTCGTGGTCGATCCCTCGGCCGTCGAAATTTTGCCAAAGTTGGTTCGTTACTTTGACGAACCATTTGCAGACAGTTCGGCAATTCCAACGATGTCGCTTTCACACCTGACCCGTCAACACGTTACCGTGGCACTGACCGGGGATGGCGGTGACGAGCTGTTCGCCGGTTACGACCGCTATCTCGCCGTTGATCTCGCTGCCAAACTGGATCGTTGGCCAAGTCCGATTCGTGCGTTGTGGGCCAGTCCGGTGTGGCAGCGAGTTCCCGCTCCCGTTCGACAAAAATCGAAACTGCGGCAGATGAAACGCTTTCTGTCTGCACTCGGCCAACCTCCGGAAAGACGCTATGTGAACTGGATCAGTATTTTTGATGATGTCCGACGACCGGAGTTGTTCACGGATGATTTTTCCGCGTCGCTGGCTGGCTACGATGGTGCCTCGTTCTTACTCGATGCCTACGCACGCTGCGCCGAAAGCGATTTCGTGCACCGCACGACCTGTGTCGATCTGGAAACGTATCTTCCATGTGATATCCTGACAAAAGTCGATCGTGCGAGCATGGCCTATGGATTGGAGGCACGCAGTCCCTTCATGGACCATCCTGTGGTGGAACTCGCCGCACGAATGCCCCGAAGACTCAAGTTGCGTGGTCGTCGGGGAAAACAGATTCTGACGGAGACGTTTCGAGATCTTCTTCCCGAGTCGATTCAAACACGTCCCAAAATGGGTTTCGGAGTCCCCTTGGATCATTGGTTCCGAGGCGAATTGCGTGAGATGCTGACCGATACGCTGCTTGATACGCGTTCGCTGCAACGGGGATACTTCAACCCGGCGACAGTCCGGCGCCTCGTTGATGAGCACACGTCGGCACAATGGGATCACAGTGCGCGTTTGTGGCTGTTGCTTGTCTTTGAACTGTGGCATCGACACTTTATCGATGATATTGTCCGTTCTTAGGCCCCCCGCAAACACTTTTGCCGATTCGCGATTTTGACTCCATCGTATTCGACGCTCTGCCATCACGGTTCAACAAAAAAACGGCAAATCAGAGCACCGTGCCCATCGATATTCGGATCTGCGACCGTTGCTTCAATGCACGCACGGGGCCGGAGCGTTGTCGGATATTCAGGCCACGGTGCATGCTTCGGACGAGCCGAGTTTCGGGTGAGTGTTCAACGCGTTTCTGCCCGAGTCGAACCGTCCGCAGTTCCCTCGTTGACTCACCGATCGCGGTTGGCTTGTAATTTTTTAAGCTAGTCAGCGGATGAAGGGCCGAATGTGGTCTTGGCATAAGGTGAATCGCCGGAAGGGGACGTCGTGAGGTTGAGGTGTCCTATGGTGACCGCATTAGCCTGATAATCACTGGCCAGCGGTCGGGTCGCGTCCCGGGAATCCGTCTGTGGCGAGGACGATGGATGTGGCGTCTCGCGACCGCTTTCGTGGCGGCTCCACCAGGCCTCCGCTTCGTTCAGCGTCCAGTCGTTGGCCGTCGGAGTCTTCGCAAGTCGCAGGGCGAGGTCGCGCGCGGTCTGCGGCCGTTTGGCGGGGTTCTTTTCCAGACAGGCCAAGATGGCATCCTCCAGGGCGGGAGAAACGGCCCGCGCCAGTCGTAGCGAGGGCGCGTCGGGGACCTGTGCGACATGCTGCCGGCACAGTTCGACAAGCGATTGAGCATTGAAGACCGCTTGACCTGTGAGCAGAAAGTAACCGACAGCCCCTACCGCATAAAGGTCACTTCGAGTATCAACCAGCAGTGGCGTTTGGATGGCCTCCGGCGACATGTAGAGCGGTGTGCCAGTCAGTCCGTTAGTGGTCAGCCCCGACTGCTTCTTTTCATCCAATGCTTTCACCAGTCCAAAATCGAGCACTTTCACCAGATCGGGTTCGCTGCCGCGACGGTTGATCATGATGTTGGCAGGCTTGATGTCTCGATGGACGAGTCCCTGGGAATGCGCCTCGAACAACGAGCCGCAAACTTGGGTCAGAATCCGGATCACGCGCGACTCTGACTGAGGCCCATAACGCTCGACCAACACCTGCAAATCGATACCATCGAGGTACTCCATCGCGTAGTAGAAGACTCCCTCGGGAGTACGGCCGTAATCGTAGACTGCCACCGTGTTGGGGTGATTCAGCTGGCAGGTGATTTGAACCTCACGCTCGAATCGCTGAATCGAGGAATCGTTGACGAGATCGACGTTGAGCATCTTGATGGCTGTCGGGCGTCGCAGCATCGCGTGATGCCCCTTATAGACCACACCCATTCCGCCAGATCCGAGCTTGCGATCGAGCACGTACTGTCCCAATTGCTTGGCTTCAATGGCGGACCTTTGAGCTTCGCGGCGTAATCGTGCCACGACTAGCGTGACCACGAAGAGGGCCACCGAGCACAGGCCCAGTAGCGTATAGATCCCGCTGAACATCCATTGCACGATGTTCAGCGGCTGAAAGGCTTCGGCATAATCCACCTCAGTCGCGATACCGATCCCATACTTCGGCAACCAAGTCCACGCCCCCACCACGGGGACGCCGCGATAGTCTTGATAACCCTCCACATCGACACCCGCCTCGCCGGCCGCCGCATTCGCGGCCATCTTGGTCAGCGGCAGTTCCGCTCGGCGAATCTTGGAACGGAACCCCTTGGCCATGTTCCCACCAGGATTTCTCAGTGTCAGGTTCAGGATCGATTTCGCACCTGGAACGTCAGGCAGCAAGCCCATCAGCATCAGGTCTTCATCGAACCGACTGTTCGATACCATCAAGCCCTGCTTGTTGAAGGCATAGGTTTCGCCTGAGATTCCAATGCGGCCGAGTTGCAGAATGCGAGTGAATTCAAGTTCAGGACGGATCTCGAGAGCTAAGGCGCCTACCACTTGAAACCCGGCATCGCGAATCGGCGCGGAGACGAACATTGTCGGCAGGCCAGTCCGCATCTGACCCGAATCGTCCTTCATCAGCACGACGCTGGGGAACGGTGCGCTGATGGCAGAGTTTCCATCCAGCGTTTTCAACAAAAAGCTCTCGAACTGAGGCACCGTCCGGCCCATGAGTTCCGCATGTGACCCCGCCAAAATTTTCATCTGACGGTCGGTCACGAAGTACCCCACAAAATCCTGCGAAGCCATGCCGGGAGACAGATCACGCCCCAATTGGGCGATCAGTTGCGTGGGCACGGTGTCCGATGGCTCTGGGGTTAAGCCTTCGGATGCCGAGATCAGTTTTTCAACAATCGCTCGAACCTGCTGACTGTTCGCCTGAGCTTCGGCGCTGTCTGCCTGAGTTCCCATCCACGTCTCTAACATCGCGGTTTCTACATTGAGCAGCGTTTGCAGTTGTGACTGAAAGCTCTGCTTCATCGTTAATCGAATGGCGCTGCTGACTCCGTATCCGACTACCGACAACGCGAGCACCGCCAGAATCGGCCAGAGCCACGCCTGTTTCTTCAGAAACAGGCCGGATTGCATCATCGTCCGCATCGCAGACGAATGAGCCAATGTCATGTGCGCCATCGCCCGTTGCTTGGGGTCACGTGATCGTCGAAAGTACGTGAGGAAATTCAAAACCATGGCCGTCCGATTCGGGTGTCTGGCGAATGAATTGGAACAAGGAGGAACCCGACTGAGGCAAAGGAGAACGCGTCGCTCAGCAGAGAACATTCAAAACTCTTATGGTGATGAATGCGCGGGACGAAATGCAAGCGTTCTTTCTAAAGCGGGCGGAAAACTGCGGAACTTTATCCCGCAATGATCGGAAGGGGTTGACGGTCATGTGCCCTGCTTCATTTGTGCGGGGAAATGTCTTGACATTGAGTGTCGCCGGAGGCGATTGCCCGAAGACGTCGATCGCCTCGAACAGACTCTGACGGGCTTGTCGTTGGATCTGATATTGCTCATGACGTTCGCTGTCCTCGTATCGTTCTTCGACGACGGAGCGTCGTTCAATCGACGATGTTCTCGGCAACGAGATGTGTGGTTGCTTTGAATCGGCGGCGATGAGACGGAACGTCTGTACGGTGGGTGTCTGGATTCCTACCTCTCTCGTGCCCCCTGTCTGCTGAACGCAGGCCTGTTTTTGACGCCACGCATTCCGGCGTTGAGAGTCATTTCATGAAGAGTTCCCAGAGTCCTGCGAGGCCAATGACCGCCGAGAGCAGGGCCACGGTGAGACTCCACGGCCAATGACTCAAGACGGGCGTTTCGCCTCGTCGGAGCCTGCGCAGGGTGAACCAGTGCGACAAACTCGCAAAAATCGTCGCGACGATCCCCAAGAGGATCAATGCGACGCCCATCCGAATCGCTCCGAGATACAACAGAATGCTCTCATCACTCGAAGAGGCCTTGTGCAGCGGACGGAAGAAGGCAACCATCCCGAATCCGAAACTCCCCATGGACAATGCGGTTCTGATCCAAGAGAGCGTCGTTCGGTCGAGAGCCAACTGAGTTCGAAAACTTGCCATCTGTGTCTGGTCAGGAAACAAGATAATGCGTGGGTCAATCGGATGTCGTGAGTCCTGATCCATGAATTCAGCCCCCCCCTAGCATGTTAACGACATTGTCAGTCTAGAACGGATACGCCCGCCGATCCTATCTCAGAGCCCGTTGATTTACGACTCGTTGCGTGCGTCGGTTCTATCCCTCGTTCAAACGCCGCAGGCGGAGGCTCGGTTAGTCCCGCAAATCCCATAGACGGATCTGCAGAATTGAATGGAACAGAGGCATCACCGGCACCGGTCCTCGTCATTGGGTGACGGTTCGTGTATCGGAAAATGGGCAGATCTGTTGTCCCTCGCGTGGTGGGGATGAGGAGTGTGGTCGATTCGTATTCAACCGACGGTCAAAGTCTCGGAGCAATGTTTCGCCCAAGCTGCCGCTCCCAAGGCACCCGCATCGTCGTCAAGCTTCGCCGTTCTCAGTTCATAGGCATTGGCAAACGCCGGCATGACATTGTGATCAAGCGACTTTCCGACCTCCTCCAGAAAGAGTTCCGGGAAGGCTTCGATCAGCCCTCCACCGAGAATAATCACATCGGGAAGAAGCAGATTCACGACACCAGCGATTGCGATTCCGAGATGTCGGGCACCATTGCGAAGAATCTCTTCGACAAATGTATCTCCGGCCTCAATGGCCGACTTGATTGTTCCACTACGAATATTGGCGATATCGGTTCCGGCCGCTTTGAGAAGATTCGGAGCCTGACCTCGATAGGCCGCCTTCGCAATCTCACCAGACATTGCCAGCCGACTGGCGATTGTCTCCAAACAACCATGTCGTCCGCACCCACAGAGCGCTCCATTGGGGATGACGATCACGTGTCCGATTTCGAGGCAACTGGAATTCTTACCGCGAAAGATGCTTCCGTTCAGGACCATTCCGCCGCCGATTCCCGTCCCTGGAAAAACACCGAGCACCGTCCGTGCATCTTGGGCGGCCCCAAAACGGTATTCGCCATAGACACCCGCATCAACATCGTTGCAAATCGTGACGGGACACCCAAATTTTTGTTCGAGGATTTTCTTTAAAGGGAGATTTTTCCAACCCAAATTGGGCAAGTCGAAAATCACTCCTTGATCCGG
>Ga0114966_10003786_pt1 | contig 13147 bp, 13 predicted proteins | sample M_130207_XF_Meta_FD_87029 | JGI IMG/M metagenome (GOLD analysis project Ga0114966, IMG submission 87029) | Freshwater microbial communities from Lake Montjoie, Canada to study carbon cycling - M_130207_XF_MetaG | ecosystem: Environmental > Aquatic > Freshwater > Lake | place: Lake Montjoie... | reverse complement strand
GTAAATTCTTCATTGGTTCTGCTGGCGATGAGCTCTTTGATCTTGCTAGAACTTCAGCGGCAGCTTCTGCTAGTGTGCGAACTGTCATGAGTAAACTCCTATGATTGTATCTTATTTATAAAATTAAAGTTTTGAGAGAAAGCTCTCAAATTGACGTAGCTTAATTTCTTCCAACTGCTTTTGTTTTGCACGAACAATAACTTCTTTCATTGAAGCAATTTCTGCTTCTTTGATTAAACCATTATCCCATACCCACTCTTTGTTTTCCATAATACCATTAACAAAAGCACCTGGAGCCGAAGGATCAGCCACAATATCTGCCGCTGTGGCTAGATAAAAATCTGGTTGAACGTAATTAACACCATTCTTATTTACAAGAGAGCCCATGCCTCTTGATGAAACTCCAACAGAACCACCACCCTCAATAAGGCTCTTGGCAATTTTACCCATTGGCGTTTCTAAAATTTTTGCCTTACCAATCCAGATATTTCCTTCTTGTGTAAGGTTTGTAATTAAATGTGACACTCTATCTAGGTTAATAGATGGACCGTCTGGATGTCCTAATTCACCAAATGCGCGGTTTTTGTCAACATACTCTTCAGTATAGCGACCAACTTCACGCTTCATAATATGAGTTTCATAAATTCTTCCGTTGCGATTTTTTGCCTCAGCAACAAGGAATGGACCTTGAATGTAAAGGCTCTTTACACCATTACTTTCTTCGGTAAGATATTTTACTTCGTCTAATGTTTCTGTAATTAGCTTCATTATAGTTATCCTTTAACCCCATCCCTCTCTGCGCGCATTACTTTGTTTCCATCTTCTAAGTCTTTGCGCAGACTTTGTTTTTGCTCTACGAAATCCCATTCTACGATTAGGATTCTTCTTTGATCTTGCTCTAATTTCTTGAGCAGTCATTCTTCTTAATTGTGTACCAACTAGTTTGTAACCTTTAATTTTTTTGTTACGAACCCTTTTATTTCTTTGAACAACAATTTGCCCTTTAGGATTTCTGCGAATACGACGCGCAATGCGCATAACTCTAGCGCCAACTTTCTTTGGCGCTTTAGTATTCTCAGAAAGAAAAGCCTTAAATGTTTTCATTAGCCTGCAGCGCCACCAGCAGCAGAATATGCACTCATACCATTAGCAAAACCTGCAACCTTGGTGAAAGTTAGTACCATTGAATAAGAATCTAGAGGAACTAACCCCATCTGTCTCAATACAAGATTTCCGGTTGGACTAGCTGCAGTATTAAACACAGCGGCGCTTAATGTACCTGCTTGTGTTCTACCAATTGTATAGATTGGAGTATTAGCAGAAGCTCCTTCCCAAGCTAACTGAATATATCCATTAGCACTTACCGCAAACTCAGCTCCAGCCAAAGCAACTAAGCATGTTTGTTGAGTGTTTGCGAAAGCAAGAGTTTTAGGATTTAGAAGAAGTGCATTCGTAGTAGTGACTGCAGCATCATAATATCCTGTGACTTTAATTGCTGTTTGAAATGCAGTATCAAATACAGTAACTACTTCTGGTGAATTTACAGCCATTTTCTATACCCTTTATTGATTAGCTGTTGTAAAATCAACAGCTGTTTTAAAATCTTGTGGATTACCGCTCACATATCTTGTAAACATAACCCTGTTTGTAAAATGTAATTGCTTTGTCAAATTAACTAATCTTGCTGCCACAGCTGGCTGCACTTGCGCAGTTGTACCATTTCCAAATTCAACATTATCAGGTTGTCCACTACGAACAATCTTTAATAACCTTTTCATAATAGTTTCATTGATGGTGTCAAGAGGTAATTCAATTTCCTCTTTCATAACAGCAAGTGGAACTTTTATATTACCAACCTTTCCGGGAAAATAAGGAACGCTAACATCAAGATTGAGCTTGCTGTTGCGATACAATGCAATTCTTTCGCCTGTTGGAAACATGCGAATTCCTATGCGTCGTAAGACAACAACAGGTGGAGGGTCTGGCAGCTTGACATACTCAGCCTCGAGCAGCGTTCCTCTGATTTCCTTAAAAGATTTCATTTATTTGGCTATGACCAACTTGGCTTCACGACCTGTAGCTTTATGATATGCTCTACCATCTTTTAATGCTGCTTCTGGAGAAGGATGTCTTTGTGTCGACTTCTTACCATTATCCATATGAAGAGTTACATTAGATCCATGAACATGAATCTTAGCAATATGGTCTATCATACCTTCATCAAGCTCGACTTCTTCTTTCTTCATAGGAAAGGATTTCATTAGTCTTTTAACTTTTCTGGCTCTGTCTGCTTTAGGGTTTCCAGTTGATACACCCCTTGCCTTCATCCATTGCTCTCTTGCCTTTAGTGCATCTTCATCAAGCTCGACTTCTTCGTTCTTCATCTTACGATTTTTTAGTTCAGCACTAATGTGCTTAACCATAGGATGGTCGCCGCCACCTGACTGACCCATGTTATATTTGTGTAGATATTTTAGATGAGCAGTTGGCGCAATAGCAATACGCTTCAACTTAGTTTCGTGGTCTGCGTCTGAGTCTAGCATATCGCCAAGTTTCTCAGCTCCACGACTTTCATCAAGCTCGACTTCTTCCTTAACGCCACCGTCATACTTTTCTTTCTTTCTTAGATGCTTTGCTCTATCTGCCTTCTTCTTGGCAAGGCGAGCATTATTTTTAGCAACGATGTCAGCAATAGCATTGCCAGTTGCGCGACCGCCGCGAGTCATCTCAATTTTTTCTTCGGCAATTGCTGGATCTTCAAACATTGTCACAGCAATTTCTACTTTCTTAGCATCTAGTGCATCAGAAACTTTTTGGGAAAGAACTTCCTGGAAAAGATCCTGGAAATCGAGAGCATTTTTGTCTAGTGCTAAGTCAGTAAATCTGTTCATTATTGAGTACCTTTAATAAGTTGGGCAACTTTTTTATTTATATCATCTGGTTGTTTAGGTCCACCAGATGATGGTGTATTTGCTGATGTATCATCAGGATTATCTTCTTGAGGCTGATCACCTTGCTGCTGTTGCATCTCAGCTTGCTTCTCAGCCTCTTCTTCTGCTTCTTTTTCTATTTGTTCTTGCATAACCTGAACTTCTTCTTCATTCAATTGAAGAACATTTTGTAGTACCCACTGCTTGGAGAAGTACTGTCCAATATATGGTTGAATGACACTTAGAGTGTTAACTCTATTTTGGATTAGTTCAGCTTCCTTCAACTCAACAAAGTTATTGTCTTTGATGAAGTCATAATGAATGTATTGCTTAAATTGCTGCCACTCATCAAGAGTGCAAATACCCTTTAGTGCTAGTTGACGAGACATTAGCTCATCAAACATAACAGAAAAACGCGCACGCAACTTATCGATGAACTTGTCAAATTTTAATTCATCTCTTGTAATTTCATTTGAACGACCAAGGCTGAATCCCTGCTGTTGCTCGAGTCTTGACACAGGCACATTTAATGCCTTGTAAAGCTTTTGCTCAAAGTATTTTACATCATCCATCTGACCAAGATTTTGTCCAGCAGGAAGCGTAGTAATTTCAGTAGACTTACCTTCACCACGGCGAGGCATCCAGAAATCTTCAAGCATAGAAAGTTGACGACGGTCATCACGAATTTCACCAGTAACAGAATCGTATGTGAGTTTATTTCTAAACTTTGTCATTGTATCGCGAAGATACTGCTCTGCTTTCTGACGAGGCATATTACCAACGTCAACATAGAACACACGACGTTCTGGTGCGCGTGAAACACGATAGATTACAGTAGCGTCTTCAACGAATCTCAATTGATTCATTGGGCGAATTGCTTTATGAATGTAAGAAAGAACTGTAGACTTGGCTGGGTCAAATAGACCCGATGAAATATAAACAACAGAGTCATCTGTTAATTTAGTTCCACCAGCATAGCTGCCTAGAATTTGTGGTGACTGTACGTTATTGTTTACAACCTTTTCGTTGTAAAGATAGAACGTCTCAATCTTGTCTACCATCTCCATACCATTTTCTTTTTTCTTCTTGATATGGCGAATCTTACGAATACGTCTTGGATCGACATAGATGAGCTGCATAATACCAGCTCTTGGATTGTCTGGGTCGATAACTATATTATAATATAGTCTACCATCAACATACCAACGACGGAAAATATCTGCACCAAAGTTTCCAAAGTCAAGGAGTCTCATGATTTCCTTGAACTCATCGCGAATCATTTTCTTGATTTTATCTGGTTGTTGTAATTCATCTAGAACAATCTTGACTGTTTCACCACGAGTATCATGGACAATTGATTCATTAATGATGTCTTCAATAGCAGTTTCAATTTCAGGTTGCATTGCCATTGTTCTATATTTGGTAATTAGGTCTACTTCTGAACGATAGGTGCCATCAAGATCGACATAAATGCCATAGTGGGAACCAGACTGAATATTGATGGAGCCATCTTCAGTTTGTGGAGTGACGACTGATGGAAGCTGCTCTTGCTCATCAGACTTTTGTGAATTGCGGACTAGTTCAAAGCCGAAAAATTTTAGTGCCATGGTTTCCTCATATCAAAAATGGGGGGAACAAAATAGCTCCCCCCAACAATTCAATTAATCGCCAAGAACTTCGCCGAGAGCAGCTAGCACATTACCAGCTGTGCCGTTGTTCTCTGCTGATGTCCAGTACTGATATGCAAAGGTGATTGAGAATTCTTCAATCTGATCGTTTGCACTCCAGTTAACTTCGATCGGCGATACATCTACTGGGAACATTCCAACAAACTTATAAGTCTTTAGAACATTTCCTTTCTTGCCGTATTGAATTACGGTTGCGTCAGCGCCATATCCATTGTCAACAGTTCCTGCTGAAGCAGCACGAATGTTAGCAACAGGATCTGATAGACCATTAATCCAACGCTCCATTGAGTTGCGTACTGTAAAATCTTCGTCGTTAATTACGTTGATTGTCCAGTCTGGATATTGTCTATTGCCAGCAACCTTTACTTCACGACCGAAGTAGTATGTTGGTGCAATTCCTACTGTTGATCCAGGTAGCTGTGCAGAGTTACACATGAAGGAGATCTTACGATCTACTCCATTTGTCTTTGCGTAACCTGGAACGTTCATACGAACTTCAAACAGATTAGGACGTGCACCGTCACCAACAAGTTGTTGTCTAAATTGATTTACATTAAAAGCCATTTGACTCTCCTAGAGTTCTTAAAGGTATTTATTAGAACTTACCAACAACTTCATCAAACGAAACACCCGTTCTTACAGCAACAAAGTTCAACTGGATATAGTTGATGCTTCTTGCTGGCTTAATGTAAATATCACCGACAAACTCATTGCGATCAATTAAGTCAGGAGTGTTGTTTGTTGTGTCGCAAACTACGCGGAAATCATAGATTCCACGACGACCCTGTACAGTTCTTAGGAATGGCTCAACCAAACTTACAAACTGAGCTCTTGTAAACTCATCATTGAACTCGAAGAGGCTTGCCTTAGCAGCACGAGAAATTGCCTTCTCAAGAACAATAAACAAGCGACGTACATTAATACGATCGAAAGCAGAAGTTCTTGATAGCAAGGTCTTGTCACCGAATAGTACAGTACCTTCGCCTGGGAACGCAACAACTGGATTGATACCAGCCTTATATAGGGTGTCGCGATCTGTCTTGCTTGGGTTAAACTTCAACTTGACAACGTTCTTAATTACACCACGTTGATAACCTGCAGGAGAGAACCATGGATCTCTTTGGCTATCAGTGCGAGCGCATAGACCAGCAATGTCACCATTTAGAGGAACCCAACGATACTTGTCGTTGTACTTATCATACATATACTTCCAACCAGAGTCCATAATTGCATATGAAGAGCTAGCATTTAGAGTTGTATTTCTATAGTTAGTGATATTGCTTAATGTATCAGCCTTATCTAACGGCGGCGATAGTAGGACAACGCAGTCTTTTCTTGATTCAGCAGCTGAAATTAGTGCTGTGGCAGTGTTAACATCAGCAGTTCCCTGCATGATTAGAGAAACATCAACATACTCTGGGTTAGAGAATAAGCTATATGCGTTAACTGTGTTGCCGCTTGAGACGGTACCATCAGCACCAGCTGTAAACGATACTGTGTAGTTGTTGCTATTTGCGCCAACAGAAGCTCCACCAAATATTGTAGCATTAGCAGTAGCGCCCCAATTTGAAGTATTTGTTGCGACCGCATCATTATTGGTTGGATGGTTCATCCAGTAAACATACTTAGAGTTTTTCCAAAGAACTTCTTTGTAGTAATTACTTGAGCCATCATCTGTTCTAGCGTCAGAAGCTTTTGAAACAAATGGGAACTTTTCTAGAACAGTTCCTGGCGCACCACTAATCAACCCATCTTCGTCGATAACAATAATGTGCATTTCGTCGCCAGAACCGCCACGAGCAGCAACATACGGTGATGTGCTTGGAGCAGAAGAGAAGTTAGTTGCATATACCCAAGGAGAATATGATGCGCCTGTTGCAGTATTGCCGACAAAAGCGTTAGGTGATGGGCAGATAGAAATCTTTAGAGAATTACCTAAAGAACCTGCATAGCGAGCAGAGAATGCAACATTAGCATTTGCTGTTCCAGTATACTCATTTATAAAATACGTTTCTTCATTCTTAACTAACGTTCCAGTTGCCTGTAATGAATTATTTGCATTAGCAACAGCATTTAGTAGACCTGTTCCGGTTGAACGAACAACTAGGAGATCACTTGAGTAAGAAAGGAAGCTAGCAGCAGTCAAATATAAAGCAGCTGTGCTATCATTTGGTGTGTAAAACCTTGAAGCTAATTGAGCTTCGCTTGAAACTGGGGTCAAAAGTTCGACTGGTCCCCATCTAAATTCGCCAGCAATAGCGCCAGTTGATGTAGATACTGCGGGAATGCCAGCTGTTAAGTCAATTTCTGAGACGTTAATGCCTGGTGATACTTGAAATGCCATGGTTTTCTCCTAACTATAGGCGGAGGTAATATTCTTTTATATTTATAAAAAGCCCTGTTTCATTAATTATACTTAAAGAAATCGTTGGCATAAGAGTTAAAGTCGGAGTTTGATTCTCCAATGTTTTCCCACATTAAGCCCCCATCTTTAAAGTATTTTTGACCGTTATCGGTCTCAAAGCCAGAACTCATTAAAGGGATTGGAGGTAATTCGTCCTCCATTTGTTGCATCTTCTCGTCATAAAGCTTCTTTCGGATGTCAAAGTTAGTCATATCTCTAAAATAAGGCTGAGTTGTCAACCAAGAGAATAGAACTAGACACATTGCTAAGTCGTCGTGAGATCCTTCCTCGGCTCCATAATACCCACTCGGGAGTAGAACAAAGGTAGAAAGTTCCTCGATGATATTAAAATCAGGGATTAAAAGTCTTTGATTCTCAATCAAATCTTTAAGGGTATTACATCCCTGACGTTTAACCTTTTTAGTCGTCTTAACGCCTAACTGTTTCGTCTTTCCGAACTGAGAAAGATTAAAACGACCATTCATTCTATACTTTACGTTTCCACTTTCTTCGCCGTGGAACATATTTTCGTATTCTAATTCATTATGCACGACCATAGCAATTTGAGAACCAATATCGTTATTCTCAATTAGCAAATATGCATCGTGGTAGTATCTTGCAGCTTGTACAATGATATTTGGGAACAAGAGCGGAGAAACTACATTACTTCTATATTTAGCCACAACTTTAAATGGTTGGGCAGTAACGTCAACTATCACAAATGCTGAATAGTCTAGACCGACTCCTCGAGCAGTGTCGACAGTAGAGATATAAAAGTGGTTTGGCTCTGGCTCATCATAAACATCTAGACCTTCCATGATAGAACGTAAAGGTCGACCAAAAACTAGATTTCCTAAAGCACCAGCTGAAATGAGGGTTCCTGCTGAACCGAGGAACGTACAGTTGTGTGAAACTATTTCGTTAGTATAATATCGATCCCACTTATCAACATTAATTAAATCATAAACGTATTGAGTTTCGTTTGTTTGTTTTATTTCTTTTACAAGTTTTTTTGAAATGACATCGCCAGATTTAATAAAATTAGCATGAATAAATGTATGATCTTCTACCTCAAATAAATGATCTTTTGTACAAGTAATATCACTACCATCATCGAATACTACTTTCAGTAAATTAGAAGAGAGCTTTCTTTTAATGCCAGAAAACTCAGACCAGCCATCAGGAGTCAACACTTCATACTGATTATTAATTTTATTTTCTAACATCTATAATTCCATCTTTCCAAGATTTATTTTTAATAATTTGTCTAATTAAAGTGCTAGAAACTTCATACTTTTCTGACATCTCTTTACAAAAAATATTATCATATGTAAGTATTCTTCCATTTTTAGATTTTGCCCCAATTAACTTTGAACTGATCAAATCAATTTTGTCTGCATATTTTTTCTTAATTTGAGCAACATCTTCTTTACTTAGTTTAGTCGGACCCCCAAATCTTTTCCCAGTTCTATCAGTATTAAGCTTATAACCCTTTTTGGTTTTATTCCAAGGAACATTTCCAAGTTTTGGTCCACATTTACCAATAAGCTCTGGTCTCTTTTTGCCAGTTTGTATTTTTGAAATATAATCTATAGGTAAACCCATTCTTTTTGATATTAGCGCAGCAGCTCCCCAATTTTCTTGTTTAAGATGTATATCAAAATGTTCTTGTATAGAAATACACATTAAATTATCGATATCGTTATTCATTCTATTGCCATCTTTGTGGTGTATTTCATAGGTTCTATTGTCGCTATCTTTTGGAATCTCACCAAAATGGTTTTTCCATATTTCTCTATGTTTACTCATATAACTTCTCCTAGTTTAATTGTATTTATAAAACTAAGAAAGTTACACTCTATTCTATTTTAGAATATAATTCTTCTATTGTAATTTTTTCTATGTTTCCGTTAATTTTATTTCTAACTGTTATCATGGTATCTTGCCCGACGCATTCCATTTCTTGCAAGAATTTTTGTTCTCCAAGAACACGCTTCTGTTCTAATGCCCACTCTTCAGTTCTTCCGGGAACCTGGCGCCAGTTAGCCTCAATTGTATGAAAACCGTTAACTTCTTCCTCGGCTTCTTTCCAGATTCGGTAGAAGTGGTTCATACCATTAGGAGTAGATGAAATTAATACCTTAGAGGTTTTACCAGAAGAAATCGTGGGATAAACTGAGGTAAAGAATTCTTCTGCTACATTGTTTGGAACGAACGCAAATTCGTCAAGATACAGGAAGTTAATTGAGTAACCACGAGCAGCAGATGATGCGGTTGAGTCGGCTAGGATGCGACATTTATTTTCTAGTTCGATGTCACCTTTGTTCCAACCACTAACACCTTGCTGTAACCATAGAGGTAAAGACTCATAAGCAAGTTTAATTCTATTAAGAATTTCACGAGATGTCTTAGCCTTGTTAGCAAGAAGAGCAATTAGTTTATCTTCTTCAAAAAGAATGTACCAAACAATATATCCAACCACAGTTGTAGTTTTACCGACCTGACGACCAGCCTTCATTACTACGAAACGATTATTCTGAATGTCTCTGATAGTTTGTTCTTGGAATGGATATAGGTCAATTTGAACGAAACCGCGATCTAGTGTAACGATCTTAACATAGTTTTGAATAAAGTATATTGGATCGTTTTTACACTTAACATATTCTTCTAATTGTTCTTCTGTAATAGAAACAGAAACCCCAACTTTTTTAAGCTTAGGGTTGTTTAGGTAAATATCTTTCTTACTAGGTCTTTCGTTATTGAGCATCGTGCTTCTTCAGTGCTTTCAATAATTCAGCAGTAGAACCGATGAATACTGCCTTGTCAACATTAACTTCTGTATACGAAGATGATTTACCAGTAGCAACTTGTATAGCTGCTTTAGTTTTTTGTAAAGCGACAAGCTTATCAGTTAGGTCTGCGATATTTTTAATAAGATTTCCTGCAACTTCAAATGCTCTTGGATGTTGAGATTCTGTGGCGACATCTAATGCTTTATCGACAGCATCACTACCTTTCTCTATAAGCCCATAAAGATTTTGCCTGACATATTCAAAATCTCTATCGGCTTCGGGAGATACAGCTGGCTCAGCAATAGGAAAAGTGTTAGATTCTGAAACAGTTACTGTGGTTACAGGAATTGGCTCTACATCAAATACTTCAGCTAGTGGATCATGGTATGTTTGGTGATTCATAAATTACTTCTGTATATCCAAAATCGTCACTTGCGTTAGCCGTTGGAGGTTTCGGTGTAACGCTTATGTAAACAAGCTGTTGTGAAACAGGAAGAACGCTATTAATGTTACGTTTCGTATTACTTATCGTGCCAATAACATTACTGTTTGCAGTAAATTTACCAATAGTATTGGTGACCTTTAATATTTTGGTAGAAGTATTCCAAGCTAGAACGTCAGCTGTCACTGAAGAAGCTTGAGTCGTTTCGCCAACATAAACAGTTTCACCGAGTCTATAGGTTCCATTGCCTGAAGCAAGATTCAATTCTATGACATCTGAAGAAGTCTTTGTATCTGAGTATACATTTGCAGTAGACTTTCTGATTAACTTGGCAGTGTTTACTGGACCAAAGAAATAGGTTTTAACTTTGAATGTTAATGTCCACACTATAACTCTAGTAGTTTCTTCTGCTCCTTCATAGGTTGTATCCTCAGAAACACTTTCTAAAATAATAGGAATGTCTCTTTGAATATTCAACTCATCAACATAATTCATTGTTAACGTATAGTCAGGATTAAAGAAAGGTAGAATTTGTTCTACAATTTGAGTTCCATCCTCAACGTTACGAACATAGAGGTACAGTTCAAATTGTAAATCGTACGGAGTTCCAGCATATTGCTGATATTGAGTGCTATTTGAACCAGCAACAGAGTGGAAACTGCTTGTAAAAGAAGATAGTTTTCTAGAAGGATCGTAACTTATTCCTACCATCTTAAAAGACATTCTTGGTAGAGTTATTTGGGTTGGATTATGTAAATCTGGATTACCCAAAAGTCTCGTTAAGAAATTTTCTTTAGCGTCATACGAAAGTGGCACTGTAGTACGACTGACTTCCTCAAAAGAGTCTTTCGTGTACTTGAACAGCTCAATATCTTTAAATATTGTGCCGAAAGAAATTACTGTCTTTCGTATTGTTCGATGATAGAAATGATTTTTACTTAACATTATTATAGCCTAATCTCTAATCGTTAATTTAATATTTATCGCACACAGTTTCAATATTATCTTCTAATTTTGGATCTAGGATATGTGGAGCCACTAGTGGGGCGAGGTAGAAAATTTTTCTTTGGGTATATGTCTCCTGAATCTATCCTTTCTTTATAATAGTACAGATAACGATTTGGTGCACCATTTAGGTCATATCGTTTGGTCCAATCACTATTGGGCACGTCAGTAAGTTGATTAGTTTTTGCATATGTTGTGATATATCTTAAACAATCGGCTTGCGTAAAGTTTGGATATATTTGTAAAACGCAGGCTAGTACACCAGCAACTTGCGGACTAGCCATTGATGTTCCATTTATTTTATTTAAAAAATAGTTGCTATTCCTAGGATCTACAACAATTGGATATACAGAATATATTTTTACACTACTATTTGGAGTATATATGGAAGTATCTAGGTGCATACTTAAATTAGATGACAAGTCAGTTACTGTTCGAATTACAGTACCATCTACTGCATATCTAATAGTAGAATCATAATACCAAATTTCAAATATGCTCGAGGTTGTATATGCAGTGTTGGAACCAATAACAACACCACTTTCAATAATTTGATATTGTGCATTAGCATTTATATAAAATGCATACTTTAAATCTGATAATAAAAAAGAAGGATTCTTAAAACCTCCTGTTATATTTGTTCTCAACCCAATAGCCATAGCAGCATTAGTTTGATTTGTACTAAATGCTGTGCCCATGCCTACCGCATAATTATAATAAGAATATGCACCACTATCCCATGCAGTATTGCCTGTTATAGATTTAGTCACTTTAAATGCGTATGGTGTTGATGTAGTATCTAAAGCAGTAGTAATACTTGGGCTCCGACCGTTGGCGGTTCCGGTGACGGTTAACATCAGCGAATAAGTAAAACGACCATATTTATTATCGATAGCACTAATAATGTTTGTGCCAGGAGCATAAACATCAATACCTGGACCATTGTTTGAATAGTATGACTGATATTCAATAGATAAAGCATCTACTGCACCGACAGTAATTACACCATCAGTAGCATTAGGAGTTCCACCTCTATGGTAATATATTGTTCCATATTTACTTTTAAAATAATTGTTGTAATCTGTTCCACCAGGAATATCAATTTTGTAGTTAGAATTTCCTGCTGCAGCAACTACGATGATACCATCGGCAATTGCATCGACAATATCAGCATCAAGTGCCGTGGCAAAAGTTGGTAAAGTAGAACCATAATCTGGAATTCCATATAACTTATTAATAGTGTTTGGGTAAGGACCTGCAACATTAGCGCCTCGATATGATATCAAAGTTATTGTAGTATTACTTGCAAAATTTGTAGAATTAAACGAATAACTATTATTGGTTATAGTAGGGTTACGTCGCCCCGTTTGAGGGTTTACAGCTTTGTTTTTGTGAAACTCGCGAATATAATCAAACATTGTATATGTTGTGTCAGGCATCCCATTGACGCTACCATATGCATATATGTTGTAAATATTAGCATCAACTGCCCAACCTTGAGTACTGCCTGCGACAGTTCCCGCAACGTGTGCTCCATGATTATTATTGCCATTAATTCCAGTGTTCACTGCATTACTAGTTAAGGTATAATCGTATGTGCTAATAAAATTACCAGTAACTGCAGGATTATGTTGAAACCAGTTATATTGCACAACTCTAGATCCACCTGTTCCATCAGAGTTTACTGCATATTCAGGATGTGACGGATCAATCAATCCATCAACAATAACCACGTCAACATTTTTTCCAGTTTCATTTATTCTTACTGTTGATGTTTGAGAAGGAACATTTGTTGTAGTACTTGGGCGTGCAATAGATGTGGTGTCAACATAACTTAGATTGTCGCCCCAATTAGTTATTTGTTGGCCATCAACGCATCGAAGTAG
>Ga0114966_10003784_pt1 | contig 13151 bp, 14 predicted proteins | sample M_130207_XF_Meta_FD_87029 | JGI IMG/M metagenome (GOLD analysis project Ga0114966, IMG submission 87029) | Freshwater microbial communities from Lake Montjoie, Canada to study carbon cycling - M_130207_XF_MetaG | ecosystem: Environmental > Aquatic > Freshwater > Lake | place: Lake Montjoie... | reverse complement strand
GGGGCGGCGCTTTGGTTCGCGCGGATCGCCGCCCAAAAGCCGCTGTTGCTGAAATGGGCGGGCAGCCACGTGGCGCTTTCCTTCAGCCCGGACGGCAAGTTCCTGGTTTCGTCCATGCAGGAAAACCAGTTGCATGGCTGGCGCCTGGCCGATGCCAAGGACATGCGGATGGGCGGCTATCCCGGCAAGATCAAGAGCCTGACTTTCCTGGCGAAAGGCGCGGCCATGGCGACCTCCGGCTCGGCCGGCGCAGTGGTCTGGCCGTTCGGCGGCGCCTCGGGACCCATGGGCCGCCAGGCGAGCGAAGTCGGCTTCGAAGAAGGCGCGATGGTCACCGCGGTCGCCGCGGCGCCGGATCTGTCGCTGGTGGCCGGAGGCCTGGCGGACGGCCGGGTGTGGGTCATGAACATCGCCAAGGGCAAGCGGGTCTGGATTCGCGCCGAAAAGGGCGAGGCGGTTTCGGCCCTGGCCATGGCGGCGAACGGATCGGCCATCGCCTGGGGCTGCGAGGACGGCGCGGCGGGGGTGGCGGGGACTCCATCCCTCGATTAGGCTTGGCCTTGTGAGCGAATCCTCGGGCGGGAAACCTCGGCCAAAACGGCCTCTCAGCTTCGGACGTTGGATCTGGGGCTTGATCCAGTTCGGCTTCGTGGCCGGGATCGTTCTGCCCATCGCCCTCGTCATCATCTTCCGCTTCGTGCCGCCGCCGATAAACTATCTGATGATTGATCGGGCGGCGCACGGCCGGGGGCTGGACTATCAGTGGCGCTCGCTCGCCAGCATCTCACCCAACATGGTCAATGCGGCGATCGCCGCCGAGGACGGCCGGTTTTGCGAACACCACGGCTTTGACTTTGAGGCGATCGAAAAGGCCATGGACCGCAACGCCCGCGGCGGGCGGCTGCGCGGCGGCTCGACCATCAGCCAGCAGACCGCCAAGAACGTCTTCCTTTGGCCCGGTCGCGGCTGGGACCGCTGGGTGCGCAAGGGCGCTGAGGCCTACTTCACCGTCCTCATTGAAACCGTCTGGGGCAAACGTCGGATCATGGAGGTCTATCTCAACGTCGCCGAGATGGGACCGGGGGTCTATGGAACCGAAGCCGCCAGCCAGAAATACTTCCACAAACCCGCCAAATCGCTCACACCCTACGATGCCTCCAGAATCGCCGCGATCTTGCCCAATCCGATCCGCTATAAGGCGGTGGGCGGCGGGCCCTATGTTCAGCGCCGTTCACAGGCGATCGGCGGCAATGCGGTTACCGTGCGCTCCGAAGCCTTGTCGGGTTGCGTGATCAAAAAGAAGAAACGGTGAGGAAGACATGCGGGTGAGAGCTTTTCGGATGATTGGAGCGGGACTGCTGATCGCCGCGGCGACCGCCAGCCTGGCGTCGTGCAAGAAGGCAGAGACGCCGGCTACAACCGCTCAGGCCGGGCCAACGGTCGACATGCCCGGCTGTGATGTCGCCCGAGCCTATGTCGCCGGACGCCTCGGCCGTTTTGCCGACAAGTCCATCGTCGTTGTGGACGCAGCGGCTCCAGCCGTTGCTATCGTCACCGGTCTGAAGCCGGCGGACCTCACCCGCAAATACAATATCGGCGAGGAAAATCCCGCCGGCTGGCCCAAGGACGCGCCCTCGGCCGCCATGATCACCGCCTGGCAGGCGGCCGCCCAGATCAGCCCCTTCGCCTCCTGCGTCGATTTCGGCAAGGCGGTCGAGACAGCCGGCGCCGCTTTGGGCAAGGTCGCGCCGGGCGAAAAACCGGCCAAGGACAAGCCTGATCGCACCCAGATGAACTTTACGGTCCCGGTAGTGAGCGCCGATGGTAATGAGGCCATGCTGCTGGAGACCGGCCGCACCGGCGGGGGCTCGCAGGTTTCGATCGCGGTCCACCTGCGCAAGGACAAGGCCGGCGCCTGGGCCGAGACCGACTCGCTGGTCGTGGCCATGAACTGAACGCGCGTTCCGAAAGGTGGGAGCCGGGCAGTTTCCGGCGTAAGAAACCGCCATGCCGTTTCTCGCCACTGTCCTCACCATGTTTCCGGAGGCCTTTCCGGGCCCCTTGGGCGTCTCGCTGATCGGTTCGGCCTGGCGCGAGCACGACCTGTGGCGGCTGGAAACGGTGGACATTCGGGAATTTTCCGATAGTAAGCGCGGCTTCCTGGACGACACCCCCTTTGGGGGCGGTCCCGGCCAGGTGATGCGGGCGGATGTGATCGCCAGGGCTCTGGGTAGCCTTCAGATCGCGGATCGTCCGCTTTTGTATATGAGCGCCCGGGGTCGGCCCCTGACCCAGGCGCTGGTGAAAGAGTGGGCCGCCGGTCCGGGCGTCATCGTCCTGGCCGGGCGGTTCGAAGGGGTGGACCAGCGCGTTCTCGATGCGCGCGGGTTTGAGGAAATCGCCGTTGGCGATGCGGTGCTTGCCGGTGGCGAGGCCGCCGCGCTGGTGACGATCGAGGCGTGCGTTCGGCTATTGCCCGGTGTGTTGGGGAACGAGCAGAGCGCGGGCCAGGACAGTTTTGAAGACGGGCTCCTGGAGCATCCGCAGTTCACAAGACCGCGGACATTCGAGGGGCGCGATATCCCGGAGGTTCTAGCCTCGGGCCACCACGCAGAAGTGGCCAGATGGCGAAAGGCGGAACGGGAAAAAACCACGCGGGAGCGGCGGCCGGATCTCTGGGCGGCGCATCTCGCCAATCAACAGGCAAAGGGCGATTAAAGCCCATAGGAGATAGACTACGATGGCCAAGAACATCATTGCCGAGCTGGAAGCTGAAGAAACCGCTCGTCTGAACCCCACCAATAACAAGATCCCCGATTTCGCGCCCGGCGATACCGTGCGCGTCAATGTGCGGATCAAGGAAGGCGACCGTGAGCGCGTGCAGGCCTATGAAGGCGTCTGCATTGGCCGCTCGGGCGGCGGCCTGCATGAGAATTTCACCGTGCGGAAAATCTCGTTCGGCGAAGGCGTCGAGCGGGTGTTCCCGCTGCTCTCCCCGATGATCGAATCCATCGAGGTCAAGCGCCGCGGCGTCGTGCGCCGCGCCAAGCTCTATTACCTGCGCGATCGCCGGGGCAAGCGCGCCCGCATCGCCGAGCGCGGCCAAAGCACCGAGCGCGAAGACACGGTCGCCGACACCGAAGCCTAGCTTTCCTCAACGCCATTCATTTGGCGGCGACCTGAATGGGCTTCCAGTAATCCGGCAGACCCTGCCTGGTCGCGGCAAGGATGGCAATCGCCGCCGCCCCGCCTGTCGGGTCGATATGCGGCGCATCGGGCGAGCGGTCCTTGCCGCTTAGCAGGTCATAAAGACGCCGCCAAACCCGCTCTTTCGCGGCCGGGTTCAGGTTGTCGAACGCCTGGCTGTAGACCATGTAGCTGAGCGGATAGCGGAACACCCGCGTGCGCAGGTCGAAATCGCGCAGACTGCGGCCCTGCCCGTCGCGGGGTCCCTGCCCCGGAAAGGTCTGCGTAAAGCTGGACGAGCCTTCGACCGGCGACGGCAGCGGCGCCTGGTCCGCGAAGGTCAGGTAGCGGGCCAGCTCTTCAATTGACGCGTCAACCTCTCCCTGAGTGGCGCGACGCTCGGGCGGCAGCCTGTCGTTGCTCAGTCCAGCGTGCTGGGCGTTGATACGGGCAATGAGGTTTGACACCCCGGACTGATGCTCGAACGTCAGCATGGAGACGATGTCGCTGCCAGGGCTGAGGTAGCGCTGAAGGTTTATCCGGTCCGCCAGGCTGAGGATGTTCTGCCCACCCGCGGGAAGCGTCATCGGATCATCCGGATTGATGACGACATTTCCGCGATGCTTCATCGCCCCCGTCGAGCCGGTGATGTACCAGCCGCCGTAGCGCTGATCGTAAGGCGAGCGATCGTCGGTCAGGCGAAAAAGCCGTGTGGGATCGCTGTTGAGCACCTGTCCATTCGGACCCGTATCCAGATTGCCGACCATCAGGCCGGGCGCCCAGCGGCTGGTATAGCCGTGGCAGGCCATGCAGACCGAGGTCTGCCGCTCGAACCTGGGCTTGTCGGCCTTGTTGACGTCCAGGGTGTAGAAGGCGACCCCGCTGTTCTTGTCGCTGACGATGAGCTCGATGGCCCGGCCGTTCTGAACCGTGCCGAGGGCCGCATCGTCCTGATAATAGATGGCTCTGGGGGTGTCCGGATGGATGCGATCGTACTGCAGGCTGCTGGCGGAAAAGACCAGAAGCTGGGAATCGCTGGGAATTCGGAAGGCTTTCAGCAGTTCTGGGACATAGCTCTTTCCGTCGTCGGCGTAGGCGAGCTTTACCGCCCCTGAGTCCAGCCGCCGCTGCAAGGCTTCGACCACGTTCGAGGCCGGACCGTCGTCCGCCATGCTGGGGGCCGAGACCACGAGGGCCGGCAGGAACGCGCCTAGCAGCACAAGCCTCGCGCCGAAACGCCCAACCGCGGAATAGCTCCGGCCCCCCGACAGGGATCGTTTGTCGCGAGCTCGGTCAACCTTACTCATGAAAGGGCCTTCAAGTGGATGTTCCCAAAGAAAAACCTGAACACATCCTTGTCGCGAAGACATTGACGCAGCTCAAAATGCCCGCGCTAGTCCGCCAGAACCCTCGGCAGTTTGAACACCACATCCTCGCGAGGCGCATCGCCTTCGCGCATGGAGACGTCGAACCGGTCATTCAGGGCGGCGATGACGCCGTCGACCAGGGCTTCGGGCGCCGAGGCGCCTGCGGTGAGGCCCACGGTGGAAACACCATCGAACCAGGACCAGTCGATGCCTGAGGCATCGTCGATCAACCGCGCCTGCGAGGCGCCGGCGCGTAGCGCAACCTCCACGAGACGCACCGAATTCGACGAATTGGACGAGCCGACCACCAAAACGAGGTCGCTCTCAGCCGCCAGTTCCTTGACCGCTTCCTGGCGATTGGTGGTGGCGTAACAAATGTCTTCCTTGTGCGGCTGGGAGATCTGCGGAAAGCGGGCTCGCAGCGCCGCCACGATGTCGGCGGTGTCATCCACCGACAGGGTCGTCTGCGTGACATAGGCGATCCGGGCCGGATCGCGCGGCTGGAAGCGCCTGGCGTCCTCCACCGTCTCAACGAGGGTCACTGCGCCGGCCGGCAGCTGGCCCATGGTGCCCAGCACCTCCGGATGGCCAGCGTGACCAATAAGCACGATCTCGCAGCCCGCCGCATGGTGCCGTTCGGCCTCCACATGCACTTTGGAGACCAGTGGGCAGGTCGCATCGAGGAAGAGCATGTTGCGCTCACGCGCCTCGGCCGGAACCGATTTCGGCACCCCGTGCGCCGAGAACACCACAGGCCGGTCGGCGGGGCACTCGTCCAGCTCCTCGACAAACACCGCTCCCATGGCCCGCAACCGGTCGACGACGTGGCGGTTGTGGACGATCTCGTGGCGGATATAGACCGGCGCGCCGTATTTCCCGATCGCCCGCTCGACGATCTGGATGGCGCGGTCGACCCCGGCGCAGAACCCGCGGGGGCTGGCCATCAACACATTGAGCAGCCGTCTTTCGGGGTTTGTCGCCATTGCCGGCTGATTTAGGCGCTTAGCGAATGGATTGCGAGGTCACGCAGTTGCCTTTATCTGACCCTAGCAGCAGCTTTACCGGCCGCCCGCCCTGAACTGGAAACCTGACGATCATGCGCCGCCTTCTACTGACCGTCTCCGCGGCCTCGATCCTGAGCGCCGGCATCGTGCTGGCCCAGGAAGGCCAGCTGCCGCCGCAGTCGAAGAACGGCGATACGCGTCGCCAGGAGGAAAGCCGTCAAAAGCGCATCGAACAGCAGTTCGCGCGTGACCAGCTGCCGATCCCGAACCTGGAAAACGAGGGCCCCTGCCCCTTCGTCAAGGTGCTCTATGACGCCAGTCGTCTGACCGAATTCACCGGTGGACAGAAGTCAGCGACGACGGTGGCCTATTCCGGCGAAATCGAAGGGGTCAGCTCCATTTGCCGTTACAAGGGAACTGAGCCGATCGTCGTCGAAATGATCACCACCTTCCAGATCGGCAGGGGACCGATGGCGAGCGGCGATACCAAGACCATCAACTACTGGATCGCCGTGACCGACCGAAACAAGGGCATCCTGGCCAAACAGCCGTTCAGTTTCGTCGCTCGTTTTCCGAAGGGCGCTGACCGGGTGCTTGAGTTCCAGCACACCGACCAGATCACCATCCCCCGCGCCGCGGCCACCGTGTCGGGCGAGAACTTCGAAGTTCTGGTGGGCTTTGAAGTCACCCCTGAGCAGGCGGCGTTCAACCGCGATGGCAATCGCTTCCCGATCGACGCCACGGGCCGCAGCGCTCAGGCCGCCGGAGCGCCCGCCGCGCGATGAACGACCTGAAAACGGCGCTTGGCGAAGCGGTCGGGGCCGCCTTCGCAGGGGCTGGTCTGCCGCCTGAGCTTGGGCGCGTAACCCCCGCCGACCGTCCGGACCTCGCCGATTTCCAGTGCAATGGCGCCATGGCTGCGGCCAGGATGGCGACCCTGCCGCCGCGCGATATCGCCGCCCGCATCGCAGCGGCGCTGGAAGGCAACGGGGACCTTACCGGTGTTGAGATCGCCGGTCCCGGCTTCATCAATCTCAGGGTTTCGGCCCAGGCGCTCGCCCGCCGCGCCGCAGAGGTGGCCGGCGATCCGCGCGGCGGCGCGAGCCTCGCTGATCCGCCCCGGCGGGTGATCATCGACTATGGCGGCCCCAACGTCGCCAAGCCCATGCACGTGGGCCACCTGCGCTCGTCGATCATCGGCGAGGCGCTGAAACGCATCCACCGGTTCCGCGGCGATGTCACCATCGGCGACGCCCACTTTGGCGACTGGGGCTTCCAGATGGGCCTGTTGATCCTGGCCACCGCCGATGAAATTCCAGTCATTGCCGAGGTCATCGCTGATGTCGACGCCGGCGGCGATCCGGTCGCCGCCGAGGCGATCCTGCGCGCCCATGTCGACCTGCCCCTGCTCGAGCGGCTCTATCCGCCGGCGGCCGAACGGGCCAAGCGCGATCCGGACTTTCGTGACGCGGCCCGCAAGGCGACCGCCGCCCTGCAGGGCGGGCGGGCGTCCTACCGTTTGATCTGGCAGGTCTTCGCCGATGTCAGCCGCGTGGCGCTGAAGCGGGACTTCCATGCTCTGGGCGTGGATTTCGATCTCTGGAAGGGCGAAAGCGACGCTGATCCCCTGATCCCCGAGATGATCGCCGATCTGGAGGCCAAGGGTTTGCTGGAATCCGACCAGGGCGCGCGGATCCTGCGGGTGGCTGGCCCGGGCGAGACGAAAAAGAAAAAGCTCGATGACGGATCGGTGGTGGTGGTCGAAAGCCCCGACCCGCTGCTGGTGGTCTCGTCGGAAGGCTCGGCCATGTACGGGACCACCGACCTTGCCACCATCCTGCAGCGCCGCCGGGACTTCGATCCACAGCTCTTTCTCTACGTGGTCGATCAGCGCCAGGCCGAGCATTTCGAGCAGGTGTTCCGCGCCGCCGCCAGGGCCGAATATGCGCCGCGCGAGGACCTGGTCCACATCGGCTTCGGCACCATGAACGGGCCCGACGGCAAGCCCTTCAAGACCCGCGAGGGCGGGGTGCTGAAACTCGCCGATCTGATCGCCATGACCAGCGAGAAGGCGACGGCCCGGCTGCACGAGGCTGGGCTGGGCGCAGAGCTGGCCGAAGACGAGTTTCGCGACACCGCTCACAAGGTCGCCGTCGCCGCTCTGAAATTCGCTGATCTGCAGAATTTCCGCGGCACCTCCTATGTCTTCGATCTCGATCGCTTCACCAGCTTCGAGGGCAAGACCGGGCCCTACCTGCTCTATCAGGCCGTCCGCATCAAATCGCTGCTGCGCAAGGCGGCTGATCAGGGCGCCGTGGCCGGCGCGATCGTCATCGCCGAGCCCACCGAGCGCGAGCTTGCCCTGACGCTGGACGCCTTCAACCAGGCGGTGGTTGAGGCCGACGACAAGTCGGCGCCGCATTTCATCGCCGAACACGCCTTTCGCCTGGCCCAGGTCTATTCGAAATTCTACGCCGCCTGTCCGGTGCTGGCAGCCGCGGACGAAGCAACTCGCGCCTCGCGCCTTTCCCTGTCGCAGGCGGTGCTGGCCCAGCTTGAGACGGCGCTCGACCTCCTGGGAATCGAAACCCCAGAGCGGATGTGAAAAAGGCCCCGGATCGCTCCGGGGCCTTAATCGTTTGGTGTGACGCGCCCGCTAGTTGCGGCGGCCGCCGAGGAACATCAGCAGGAACTGGAAGAGGTTGATGAAGTCCAGATAGAGGTTGAGCGCGCCCATGTTGGTGGCGACCCCCATCGAGGCCTGGTCACCGCCCAGGGCATAGTAAGTCATCTTCAGCCTTTGGGTGTCATAAGCCGTCAGGCCCGCGAAGATCAGCACGCCGATCCCGCTGATCACAAATGCCATCATGTTCGAGTGCATGAACGCATTCACGACCGAGGCAATGATCAGGCCCCAAAGGCCCATGATCAGGAAGCTGCCAAACCCGGTCAGATCCTTCTTGGTGGTGTAGCCAACCAGGCTGAGCGCGCCAAAGGCCGTCGCGGTGATGAAGAAAGTCGAAGCCACCGAGCCGAGGTTGTAGATCAACAGCCAGGTGCTGGCGATCAGGCCGATCGCTGAGACGACCGCCCAGTAGAGGATGCCCGAAGAACGGGGGCTGGGATTACGCATGGCGAACATGGCGACCAGCAGCATGAGCAGTGGGCCCCAGCGCATCAGGACGCCCAGGCCCGTAAAGCCGATCAGACGCTCGCCCTGCATGACGAAGAAGAGATCGCGCACCGGCGGATAGGACGCCGTCAGGAAGGCAAGCACCCCGGAGAGCACCAGGCCAAGGGCCAGCTTGTTGTAGACGCCCAGCATGAAGCGGCGCAGGCCGACGTCCACCGACATGTCGGCGACGCCCGCTGGCGTGACATTGCGGACGATATTCGGGTTGAAATCGCTCATGGCGATCGAATTCCTTTTTCATTTCCGGCGCATCGGCTGCCGACGCACCCCCGCATAATATCGGGTTTCCCATGGCCGCTGACAAGGGAGAGCGTTAGAGTAAAAGATATGATCCGGCTGTTTGCGGCAGTCTCTATCCCCGGCGAGATCGTTCCGCTGCTGGCCGAACACCAGGCGGGCCTGCGGGACGCGCGCTGGCGCAGCGCCGAAAGTCTGCACCTGACCTTGCGATTCTTCGGCGAGGTGGACGAGCGGAGGGCCGAGGACATCGCGGCGGCTCTGGACTGCGCGGGGGTTGGGACGTTCGAGCTTTCCCTGACCGGCGTCGGCGCCTTTGGCGAGGGCGATCGGGTGCGCGCCGTCTGGGCGGGCGTTGAGGAAAGCCCCAGCTTGCGCCGGCTGGCGGCTCGGTGCGAATCCGCCGCGCGCCAGGCCGGATGCGCACCCGAGACCCGCAACTTCGCCCCCCATGTCACCCTGGCCTATCTTCGCCGGGCCGACCCGGTCCAGGTCGGCGCCTGGATCGCCGACCACAATCTCCTGCAAACCCCGCCGTTCTCCGTCCGGCGGTTCGGCCTCTATTCCAGCTGGCCGGGCGAAGCGGGCTCGCGGTACGAACTGGAGCGGTTTTACACGCTCCGCTGAGAAGAATTTCTTCACCTGGCCCGGCTATTGCTTGTCCGAACCTTGGGAGCATTTCCGCGCTCCGGATCGGGACGAGACCGGCCGTGAACCAGACGCTCGACATCAAACCCCTGACCGCCGTGCGGTTTTTCGCCGCCCTGTGGGTCGTGGTCTTCCACTACTGGCCTCACCTGGCCGGCGCCGGCGCCCGGCCCGAATTCGTCGCCCGAGGCTATCTGGGCGTTGAGATGTTCTTTGTCCTGTCGGGCTTTATCCTCTGCCACGTCTATCTGCCGCAGGTGGAAGACAAATCCTATTCCTACAAGGGATTCCTCTGGGCCCGCATCGCCCGGATCTATCCTCTGCACATCGCCACCCTGATCGGCGTGGGCGGCATGGCGTTGGCGGCGACCGCCGCGGGTATCGCCATCGATCCGCACATCCTGTCGTGGAAATCCCTGGCGGCGAACCTTTCCATGACCCAGGCTTGGGGCCTCGCGCCCGAGGCCGGCTGGAACCACCCCTCCTGGTCGATTTCGGCCGAGTGGTTCGCCTATCTCACCTTCCCGCTCTTCGCCGTGGCCGCCCTGGCGCTCAAGTCCAGACCCTATGTCGCTGCGGCCGGCGCGGCGGCATTGCTCACGGGGCTCTATCTTCTGTTCCCGCTGGTCGCTGGCTTCAGGCTGACCCAGGCCACCATCGCCTGGGGCGCGCTACGCATCGTTCCCTGTTTCGCCTTGGGCTGCGCGGCCTATCTGGTCTGGCGTTCGCGGCCGATTTCAAAGCCCGCTACGGCGCTAGCCGCTTCGGCCCTGCTGGTTACAGCGGCAGTCGTCATGGCGGCCCTCAGAGCCCACGACGCCCTGATCGTTCTAACCTTCGGCGCCCTGATGGTCTCGCTTGCCTCGCTGACCACCAGCGGCAGCCGCTTCGGCTCCGGCCCGGTCGGCGTATGGCTGGGTGAGGTGAGTTACGCGGTCTACATGGTCTGCGTTCCCTGGCAGCTGTTGTTCGTCGGCGCGGCGGGCAAGCTTCTGGGCTACGAAGAGCAGCTGCCGCTCTGGCTCTGGCTTGTGTTCACGGCGGGTGTCCTCCCGGTGGCCGCGCTCGCCCACCATCTGGTCGAGCGGCCGGCGCGCGGCGTCCTGCGCGGTTTCGGCAAACGCAAAACAGCGATTCAGCCCAGTTTCGCCTGACCGGGCGAATGAGCACTGCTCAATTCACAGGCAGTTGACCATTCATCCCCATTAATCTGGCGGAAAGACTCTTTTCATTATCGGCGGCGATCATTAGCCAAAACCCGCGTCTTCCCGGGGAATCCGCCTGCCTATGACCTTGTGGACCAAAACCGTTGCCGGCTGTCTTGCCGCATCGCTCCTGGTGAGCGCTGCGCCGCAGGCCGCCAATGCGGCCGACTACTGGCAGTGCGTCCCGGCGGCCCGCATCCTGTCGGGCATCCAGCTGTTCGGCGACGCCTACACCTGGTGGCGTCAGGCGGCCGGCAAGTATGAGACCGGAAGAACCCCGGTGGTCGGCTCGGTGCTGGTGTTCAAACCTTCGGGCCGCATGCGCAGGGGCCATGTGGCGGTCGTCTCGCAGGTCATTTCCGATCACGAGGTTCAGGTCGACCACGCCAATTGGTCGGAGATCGACGGGCGCCGTGGCAAGATCGAGGAAAACGTTACGGTGATCGACGTTTCCAGGGACGGCGACTGGAGCCAGGTCAAGGTCTGGTACGACCCGACCCACGACGTCGGAACCACGGTCTATCCGGTCTATGGCTTCATCTATCAGGACGAAGAAGCGACCCGGCATGCAGGCTCCATCGACGGGGTTCAGCTGGCAGTCGCCCTGGCCCGCCAGTTGCCCGGCGCTTCGACCGTGACCCAGGCGGGTGATGCGATCGGCGCTCTGATCGAACAGCTGCGGCGAGGCGAGCGCTAGCAGGGCGAGTTCTATCGGGTTCCCAACACGGGTATTTCCGCCTTGAACCAACAGAGCTAAGCCCCGCCGGGGACACCATTGACTCAAACGCTCACGAGGCGAACCATGAAAACTCTGATCACTCTTTTGGCGGCGTCCAGCCTGCTGGTCGCCGGTGCGGCCCAGGCCCAGAACCGCAGCCCGTCCGGCAATCCACTTTCATCCATCTTCTCCTGCCAGAACGCCAACAACAAGCAGGGCCAGGGCGCGGCGATCGGAGCCATTGTCGGCGGCATCGCCGGCAACAAGCTCTCCGACGACAAGGGGAACAACACGACGCGCAACACCATCCTCGGCGCGGCGATCGGCGCCGCGGCAGGCTCCTACATCGGCTGCAAGATGGGAACCGACGACAGCCGGCGGGCTCAGACCGCCACCCAGACCGCCCTGCAGCAGGGCAAGGACCAGACATGGCAGGGCGCCAACGGTTCGTCCGGCAAGATCCACGTCGTTGAGACCTACAACTACGGCTATGAGCAGAACGGCAAGCCCGGCCAGTTCAACCTGAGCCAGGTGCGTTGGGCGAACGGCGTCGAGCAGCCACGCAACTACAGTCCGGCCAGCGGGGCCTATCGTGCGACCGGTAATGTGGTTCTGCGCGGGCGCCCCTCGAACGGCAGTCCGCAGGTGGGAACCTTGCGCAACGGCGACCTCGTCGACGGCTATGTACGTCCGGCCACGGCCGGCTGGCTCCTGGTCGGCCAGAATGGCGTCGCCCTGGGTTACGTGACCGAGGCCAGCCTGCAGGAGGCGCCGGTTAAGGGCGGCAAGAACAGCAACAACGGAAACGGCAAGCCGCGTTACGACCCGAAAGGCGGGCCGATGTGCCGCACCTTCGATCAGACCTACACCCCGGGCGGCGGTCAGGCCGAGACCCAGCGCTACGTCGCCTGCCAGACCGCGTCCGGCGACTGGGTGGTGCAGGGTAACGCCTAAAGATCCTCGACCTCGAACCCCAGCGCCTCTCGCAGGCGCTGGGCGACGATCTGGCGGTGACAGCCGCAGACATCGGCCTCGAAACAGAGCAGGGCTGATTTTTCCGCCCGTGCGATCTCGCCCGCTTCGGCCAGCTGCAGCTGCGCCTGCGGCAAGGCCAGCTGCTGCTCATAGATGGCGTGCATAGCCTCGATCTTTCCAGCTCGCGCCGCCTGGCGCCCGGCCTTGGGCGTGCCGAGGTCGCGCAGGTGGACATAGCCGATGCCCTGTTCGGCCAGGCTGGCGGCGAGCAGGCTCTTGGAAAACCCGGCCTTGCGCGATGAGGCCACAGCCCGCACGTCGATGACCTTTTCCACCTTCGCGGCCTTCAGTCTCCCGAGGAACCCGTCCAGGGTGTCGTTTTCGTAGCCGATGGTGGCGAGTTTCATGCTTGGCGATGGGCTAAAAATGGGGACTGGCTCACCTTTTTATCTCCTTCCTGGACGCCCCTGAACCCTCGGGACCGAAAATGTGTGCCTGTCCCCATTTTTAGCGGGCGCGGGCCCCAAGTTTACGATAGCGAGCCGGGCGATGACCGCTTTTGCCCGCCGCAGCCTCGATGTCTCCACGCCGACCGGAAAAGGGCAGGTTGCTTTTCTG
>Ga0114966_10003783_pt1 | contig 13152 bp, 8 predicted proteins | sample M_130207_XF_Meta_FD_87029 | JGI IMG/M metagenome (GOLD analysis project Ga0114966, IMG submission 87029) | Freshwater microbial communities from Lake Montjoie, Canada to study carbon cycling - M_130207_XF_MetaG | ecosystem: Environmental > Aquatic > Freshwater > Lake | place: Lake Montjoie... | reverse complement strand
AGTTATTTTATTTTCAACGGTCTCATGCAGTCGCTTCGCTCGTGTCATTCGTCGTAGTTATTTTATTTTCAACGGTCTCATGCATTCGCTTCGCTCGTGTCATTCGTCGTAGTTATTTTATTTTCAACGGTCTCATGCAGTCGCTTCGCTCGTGTCATTCGTCGTAGTTATTTTATTTTCAACGGTCTCATGCAGTCGCTTCGCTCGTGTCATCATTATGTTGCCTGTCTTCTGATAAACAGATTGGTGCAAAGATAGTTTTTTGAGTAGAGTTTTAAAAATACAATCTAAACTAATTAGTATTAATATTTCATACTTTTGTAAAAAAATAAATTCTATTTAAAATGCTTCGTTTACAACTTCCAACTGACCCACGATGGGTAAATATTGTAGAAAAAAACATTGAAGAAATTCTGACTGATCATGCTTGGTGTGAACAAAAAGCAGCATCGAATGCAATCACAATTATTACCATCAACTCGGAATATCCTGATTTGGTGACCGATATGTTGGCTTTGGCAAAAGAGGAAATTGAACATTTTGAAATGGTTCACGAAATCATTAAAAAGCGTGGTTTGAAATTGGGTAGAGAGCGAAAAGACGAATATGTTGGCGAATTGGCGCAGTATATGAAACGCAGTAATACAGGAAGTCGCGTTTCGGGATTTGTTGAAAGATTACTTTTTTCAGCCATGATCGAAGCCAGAAGTTGTGAGCGTTTTAAAGTACTTTCAGAAAATATTAAAGATGAAGAATTATCAAAATTTTATTGGGAATTGATGGAAAGTGAAGCGGGACATTATACCACTTTTATCACTTATGCTCGAAAATACGGTCACGGTATTGATGTTGAAAAAAGATGGCGAGAATGGCTTGAATTTGAAGCTTCAATTATTGAAAACTATGGGAAAAGTCAAACTGTTCACGGCTAATTGATTTTAGATTGTTGAATGAAGATTAACGATTTTAGATTTAAAAAAAAACTATTAAACGACAAAAGTTGTTTTTAATTTTTTTTTTAAATCAGAAATTAAGAATCAACAATCTTATTTTTTTCTTCAATCCATTTACTCATGTATTTGGTGCTTTTCAAAGTATGGTGGTGTAATAATTCCCCAATAAAATTGGCCATTCGATGCTTATCTAAGTTGTCTTGAGTTGCTCTTATTTTTTCTATAAAAAGTGTGCCAAAAACGGATTTATTGTATCTTGAGTTTATAATTTTTACACCATTCTTCTGAGCTGTTTTCCATTTTTCTGAATCTGTGTAAAGTAATACAGATGCGTTTACAAATTCGGTTGCATCGTCAGTAATTATTCCATTCCAATCTAAATCGCCATGCATGGCTTCAGCTCCCATTGATGTAGTGATGCTTGGAGTTCCACATTCCATCGCATCGGTTAATTTGCCTTTTATACCAGCGCCAAATCGCAAAGGAGCTAAGAGTATTTTAGCTTTTTTAATTTCAACTTTGGCATTTTCTGCCCTTCCTTTAATTAGAAAACCCTCGGTAACATTATTTAATTGTGATGCTTTTGCAGTAACATACGAACCATAAACATGCATTTCTGCCTTTGGAAGTTGTTTTCGTAGTAATGGCCAGATGGTTTCTTTAAGATACAACACCGCATTCCAATTGGGTTCATGTCTGAAATTTCCAATGGATATAAAATGATTACGAGTTTCAAAATTTGGATAATTTTCAATATCTTTTTCTGAAATTTCATTTAATAGAAATGGTAAATAATGCAATAGTTGTTGGTCTATTTTGAAGGAATTAGTGAGTAATTCCATTTCGGTTTCTGAAATAATTAAAGAAATATCGCATCTATAAATACTAGCAATTTCCCTTTTGGTTGCTTCCGATTTTAGATAATCGTTTACTGTAGTGATTTTTCCTTTCTTGTGATTTTCATAACGAATGTTTCTAACAAAATGTAAATCTTCAGTATCTAGGATTCGCAAACAATTGGGACAATTTTCTGCAACACGCCAACCAAATTGTTCTTCAATCATGAACCGATCAAAAACTACAATTGTTGGGTTTAATTGTTTTATAAATTCATCAAAACTGGCGTCGTTTAATTCAATAGGAATGGTATTGACATTAATAGTTTTCAAGTCAAACCTAAACTCACTTTCAGCTGCTGTACAAGTAAAAACAACTTCCCAATTTTGCAATTGTAACTGTTCAATGATTTGTAACATCCGATTTCCGGCTGCAGTAGAATTTGGTTCAGGCCATACGGTTCCAATTATTAAAACTTTGTTTGAAATCATAAATTCAAAATAATTGAGTTATTTTTCAAAAGTAGTAATTATGAATTGTTAAATATCAACAATCAATTGATTATATTTGCACCTTAATTTTTTATTTGAAAATTATGATACAACTTCACGATAAATCTTTTGAGCCCTTTATTTCTGCAGAAGAAATTGATTTCGCATTGAAGAATATGGCAAAACAAATGGACGATGATTTCTTTGATGAAATTCCTGTTTTTGTGGGCGTTTTGAATGGTGCTTTTATGGTTATGGCAGATTTGATGAAACATTATAGAGGAATGTGTGAAGTGAGTTTTGTAAAAATGGCTTCCTATGAAGGGACACAATCTACTAATGCTGTGAAACAATTGATTGGTTTGAATCAAAACCTTGAAGGTAGAACAGTTGTAGTTGTTGAAGATATTGTGGATACTGGAAATACAATTGAAGAGCTAAAAGCAATTTTTAAAGAGAAAAAAGTAAAACATTTTAAAATTGCAACTTTATTTCTTAAACCTGACGCCTATAAAAAAGACATCAAATTGGATTATGTTGGGATTAGAATACCCGATAAATTCATTGTTGGATATGGTTTGGATTACGATGGCTTGGGAAGAAATTTAGCAGATGTTTACCAACTAGCATAATAAAACAATTCTTTAAAAAACAATAAACTTTATAATTTTTTTAAAATGATTAACATCGTTCTTTTTGGAAAACCTGGAGCAGGTAAAGGCACACAAGCCGAATTTTTAAAAGAAAAATACAATTTGTCACATCTTTCAACTGGAGATATTTTCAGATACAATATTAAAAATGAAACAGAGTTAGGGAAACTTGCCAAAACCTATATGGATAAAGGCGATTTAGTTCCTGATGAGGTAACGATAAAAATGTTAGAAAGTGAAGTGGATAATAACCCACATTCTGCCGGATTTTTATTTGATGGTTTTCCTAGAACACTTGCTCAAGCAGAAGCATTGGATGCATTTTTAACATCAAAAAATCAAAAAATTACAGCAACAATTGCTCTAGAGGCTGATGATGATATTTTGGTAAAGCGTTTGTTAGAAAGAGGAAAAACATCTGGAAGACCAGATGATCAAGACGAAGAAAAAATTAGAAATCGATACCAAGAATACAACGAAAAAACTGCGCCGTTGATGGCCTATTATCATTCTCAAAATAAATTCTATGCTGTGAAAGGTATTGGAACTATTCAAGAAATCACAGAAAGAGTAAGTAAAGTGATTGATAATTTGTAATTTAGCAGTAATTAAGATTAATCAAAATAAAATAAATTGGAAATTCTCATCATTTTCTTTTTAATTCTACTTAACGGAGTTTTTTCAATGTCGGAAATCGCATTGATTTCAGCACGAAAAAACAGACTTGAGACAGCAGCAAAAAAAGGAAATACCAACGCACGAGTGGCACTAGATTTAGCCAACTCGCCAAACAAATTCTTATCTACAGTACAAATCGGAATTACCTTAATCGGAATTTTAACCGGTATCTATTCTGGAGAAAAAATTACTGACGATGTTAAGTTTTTTTATGATGGATTTACTGTGTTGCAGCCCTATTCTTTAAGTTTAGCTGTAGGAACAGTAGTAGTAGTTTTAACTTATTTCTCTTTGGTTTTTGGAGAATTATTGCCAAAAAGAATTGGATTAAACTATCCTGAAGCTATTGCAAAAGGTGTTGCAGTACCCATGAAAATTGTATCTATTGTTACCATGCCTTTTATTTGGTTATTAACTAAGTCCACGGATTCTATTCTAAATATTTTAAAAATAAAACCAACTGCCGACGGAAAAGTTACCGAAGAAGAAATTAAAGCCATCATCAAAGAGGGAACCGAAGGTGGTGAAGTTCAGGAAATTGAGCAAGATATAGTAGAGCGTGTTTTTCATATTGGCGATCGGAAAGTTAATTCATTAATGACTCACCGTCAATCCATTGTATATCTTACTTTGGAAGATACTGTTGAGGAATTAAAATCTAAAGTTTTGGAAGAATTACATACGGTTTATCCCGTGTGCGAGGAAAATTTAGACGAAGTTATTGGCATTGTTAGACTTAAAGATTTGTTTTTAAGTTTTGAGAAAGGCAACTTCGATTTAAAATCAATAACGATAGATCCCTTTTATTTTATTGAACATACTTCTGCTTATAAAGCATTGGAAAATTTCAAAAAAACAAAAGGACATTACGCATTAGTAACCGATGAATATGGTGTTTTTCAAGGTATTATTACGTTGAATGACATCCTTGAAGCCTTGGTTGGTGATGCTTCCGATTTTGATGAGGATGAATACCAATTAACAGCAAATGAAGATGGAACTTGGTATGTTGAGGGGCATTATTCACTACACGATTTCTTGACCTATTTTGATATGGATGATTTAACCAATGACTACGATGTGACTACTGTGAGTGGATTAATCATGACTGAATTAGGCAATATTCCAAATCAAGGAGAAAAACTTATTTGGAATAAACTTGAATTAGAGGTTGTTGAAATGGATGGTATTAAAATCGAAAAAATACTTGTAAAAGCAATTAAAGAATAGTAATCGGTTGCTGTAAACAACATGAAAACAGAAAATAGCAATTAGAAAAAATGACAGAGGGAAATTTTGTTGATTATGTAAAAATTTATGTTTCTTCCGGTAAAGGAGGAAAGGGTTCTACGCATTTACATAGAGAAAAATTTATTGAAAAAGGTGGTCCCGATGGTGGTGATGGAGGTCGTGGTGGTCATGTATATTTAGTCGGGAATAAAGGATTATGGACCTTGTTTCATTTAAAATTTGCCCGACACGTAAAAGCAGGTCATGGTGGTGATGGTGGAAGTTCTAGAAGTACGGGTTCAGACGGTGAAGATAAATTTATTGAAGTACCTTTAGGAACAGTAGTTCGTGATAAAGAAACGGATGAAATACTTTTTGAGATTACCGAACATGGTGAGAGAAGAATTGTAGCACAAGGAGGAAAAGGAGGTTTAGGGAATTGGAATTTTAGAAGTTCTACCAATCAAACACCACGATATTCACAACCAGGGTTACCTTCAGAAGAAGTGGACATGATTTTGGAATTAAAAGTCTTGGCTGATGTTGGGCTTGTGGGTTTTCCAAATGCTGGAAAATCAACCTTGCTTTCCGTTTTAACTTCGGCAAAACCAAAAATTGCAGATTACCCTTTTACAACATTAAAACCCAATTTAGGAATTGTCGCCTACAGGGATTTCCAATCTTTTGTTATTGCGGATATTCCTGGAATTATTGAAGGCGCAGCAGAAGGAAAGGGATTAGGACATTATTTTTTACGTCATATTGAAAGAAACTCAACACTATTGTTTTTAGTTCCAGCGGATGCTGATGACATCAAAAAAGAGTATGATATCCTACTTGATGAATTACGCAGATACAATCCCGAAATGTTGGATAAAGATAGATTAGTTGTAATTTCAAAATGCGATATGCTTGACGCAGAATTAAAAAAAGAATTGAAAACACAATTAGATAAAGAATTTAAAGAAACACCCTATCTCTTTATTTCTTCCATTGCACAAGAGGGTTTAACGGAATTGAAAGATAAATTGTGGCAGATGTTAAACATTGAAGATTCTATTGTTGAAAACAGCCATAACCTTTAGATTAAATAATTAATTATATTTGTTAAAAAAATACTGCTATGAAACTAAAATTATTTTTTACTTTATTTGTTGTACAAATAGCATTTGCTCAGCAACGTACCTGCGGAATGCAAGAGAAGATGCAGCTTATTATGGCTGATCCAATTCAAAAACAACACTATCTTGAAAGACAGGCCAAGTTTAAAATTGAGTATGAAAAACTTCTTGCTTTACAAGTAGCCAATAAAGCAGGTAATTCCGAAAAAAATGTTACTGTTACTACAAGAATTCCTGTAGCTGTACATTTTCCTTCGGTCTCAAATTCAAGCAGTGCTGCTATTAAAACTTGTCTTAGAGGATTAGCCCAAACACAAGTAAATGTGATAAATGCAGACTATAATGCTTCAAATGCTGATATTTCAAATTGGACAGCAGCTAGTGCCTTCTATCCAGGTGTTTCTGTTGGAAATTTAGATGTTCAATTTATTTTAGCCACACAAAATCACCCTGCTGGAACTGGTTTGACTAATGGGACAGTTGCTGTTACTTTTGGTACTGATTTTTTATTAGGAGATAATGATGCCACTTGGAGCGGTTATATGAATTTTGTAATTAAAGATATTGGCAGTAATTTATTGGGTTATTCTCCATATCCAGGTTCTCCCTCAGGCGGTGAAACTGTTGTAATGAATACCATTTGTTTTGGTTCTGGAGCTGGATGCACAGGTTATGTGCCCACTTCTCCTTACAATTTAGGAAGAACAGTTACCCACGAATTAGGACATTTCTTTAACTTAGATCATACCTTTGGTAATGATAATGGTTGTGGAACTGATGACGATGGTATTTCAGACACACCTAAAGTAGGTTATGCATCTTATGGTTGTCCAGGAAATGGTTCAGTAAATGGTTGTGTTTCTGGTCAAAAAGCACTTACTATGAATTATATGGATTATGTAGATGATCCTTGTATGTATATGTTCTCAGCGGGCCAGAAAACGGTAATGCAGGCGTATATAAATTCAATTTATAGTCAGTTTTTAACGAATGTTTTAACAAATGATAGTTTTGTAAAAAACAATTTTTCAATTTTTCCAAATCCTAATAAAGGAAGTTTTAATATTCAGTTTACTGATGTAATTAATCATTTTTCGGTTGAAATTTTTGATTTAATGGGAAGAGTGGTTTATGAAAATAATTTTAATGAATCAAGTAGTTTAGTGCATACCATAAATATTGAAAACCCGAATCGAGGCGTTTATTTTGCCAACATCAAAAGTGGGGATGGTATTGTAACTAAAAAAATTATAGTAGAATAATATCAAAAAATTTAAATACAAAACCTTTTAGTGACACTAGAAGGTTTTTTTTTGTCCAAATATTTCTAAAAATTAAGTTAAAATTTACTATAACGTTATCGTTTTCAAAGTATCTCTTAACTCTAATTAAAAAAATGGATTATATTCGCACATCAAAAAAAGATTAAATTTTTAAAAGGATTATGTTTAATTCTAATTTCTATTTTAATCCCTATTAACTAACTATTATATTTTAAAAATGAAAAAAATTATCTTATCTCTAATCGCATCGATTATACTTATGCCAATGAGTGTAAAAGCTGACGAAGGAATGTGGTTTTTAATGTTTATTGAACGTCTGAACCACAGAGACATGCAAAAAATGGGTTTGCAATTGACAGCCCAAGAAATTTATAGTATCAACAATCACAGTTTGAAAGATGCTATTGTACAATTTAATGGTGGTTGTACTGCCGAAATGATTTCTAAAGATGGTTTGGTTTTAACTAATCATCATTGTGGTTATGATGCTATTGCAGAACTTTCCACATCAGAAAAAAACCTATTAAAGGATGGATTTTGGGCAGCTAACAGAGCCGATGAGAGAAAACCATCTAGCTTATTTGTGCGTTTCTTTGTTCGTATGGACGATTGTTCTAAACGTATTTTAGCAAAATTAAACCCTTCCATGTCAGAAGCTGATAGAGAAAAAGCAATCAATCAAGAAATTGCTGCCATAGAAAAAGAAAACAATGAAGGTGGAAAATACACCGTTTCGGTTCGTCCGTTTTTTCAAGGCAATGAATTTTACTATTTTGTGTATCAAGATTATAAAGATGTCCGCTTGGTTGGAACTCCTACAGAAAGTCTAGGAAAATTTGGAGGTGATACTGATAATTGGGAATGGCCACGTCATACTGCCGATTTTTCTATGTTTAGAGTGTACGCTGATAAAGACGGAAATCCTGCAGATTATTCTAAAGACAATGTTCCATTGCAACCAAAACACTATTTGCCAGTTAATCTAGGTGGTGTAAAAGAAAATGATTTTGCTATGATTCTTGGATATCCAGGAAGAACTAATCGTTGGATGCCTGCAGCTGGGATAGAGCAAAATGTAAAATTTGCATATCCTGCTTGGGTCGAAGGTGCAAAAACTGGAATGGATAATATGAAGAAATATATGGATCAAAGCGAGGCACTTAACCTTGTTTATGCTTCAAAATTTGCTTCAACAGCTAACTATTGGAAAAATCGTCAAGGAATGATTGATGCTTTGTCAAAATTTGGAACAGCCAAATCGAAAGCAGCTCAAGAAGCTAAATTTGATAAATGGGCGAATAAAGCAGAAAACAAAGCAAAATATGGTGCTGTAATTTCAACTATTAATAAGTATTATGGATTGACCAATGAAAAGTCACGTCATGATAATTATATGCAACAGATGTTCAGAACTACTGCTTTTGCAACAATAGGAAGAACATTAGGGAAACAACTTGATAATTATGTAAAAGCAGATGCTACTAAACGAGCAACATTAGCGCCGCAAATTACCGATGCTGCTACAAAATTATTTGAGGATTTAAATATTCCTGCTGAGAAAGATTTATTGGCAGCACAATTAAAATTGTATGCTACAAAATCCACCGGTTATGCAATTGCTCCAATGGTTAAAAAGATTGGTGATGAAAACAACAATGATTTTTCTAAATATGCTTCAGCTGCAATCGACTTGAGTATTTTTACCTCTTTGGATCAAGTGAAGGCATTCTTGCAATTACCAAGTCAGGGAATGTTAGACAATGACCCATTGTATGCACTTTCAAACGACATGCTTACACATTTCAATTCAAAATCGGATGAAATTGCAAAAGCTCAAAACGATTATGGTGCTTCTTTCCGTTTGTTAGTTGAAGGATTAAGAGAATCTAAAATAGGCGCTATCAAATATCCAGATGCTAACTCAACCTTGAGATTAACGTATGGCAAAGTTCGTTCTTTACCAGCTGATAACCGTAACGATGCTACAATTAATAACTACACTACGTTAGATGGTCAGGTTAAGAAATACAAAAAAGGAGATGATGAATTTGATTTGCCTGTTCGTGTCCTGGAAATGAACAAAAATAAAGATTACGGCCGTTTTGCTGATAAAGATGGTTCTCTACACGTAAATTTCTTAACTGACAATGATATTACTGGAGGAAATTCAGGTTCACCAGTTCTTAACGGAAAAGGAGAATTAATTGGTTTGGCTTTCGATGGAAATATTGAAGCTATGGCTGGGGATGTTATTTTTGATAATAAATTACAAAGAACAATCAATGTTGATATTCGATATGTTTTATGGGTTATTGAGAATTTTTCTGGTGCTAAACATATTGTGGATGAAATGACATTGGTAAAATAATATACTAAAATTTTATTATAAAAAAACGTCCTGAAATTTTCAGGACGTTTTTTTATACCTTTAAATAAAGAAATGTTAGTACTCCCTAATTCATTAATTTTTTAGCCGTTATAACACCAGATTCTAATTTAATTTTAGCTAAATAAACACCTTTTGCAAAATTAAATTCGCTTTCAATATGATTAACGGTTTGGTTAGGTTGGTATGTTTTTACAAGCTTTCCTGTAACTTCATATATTGTGACTTCTGCGATGTTTTCTTTAGATTGAATATGAAGCGTGTTATTTGTAATAAAAGCAAAAGTTTGGTTTGCATTTAAATTATCATTTCCTAAAGAGTCATTTGTATAACGTAGTATAAAACGTGATTGTGACATTCCAGTATCAGCTGTAAAAGTATAAGGTGCCGACCTTAAATCATGTATAATTCCAATCTCTGAATCTTCCAGATAAATTTCTTGACTTTGATTTTCAAACAGTCCGTCAAGTGTACTTATAGCAATATTGTAGATTCCATTGTTGGTCACTGTTACTCCAATAGGAACAGTATCATTTTGATCAAAAGGGAGTAATCTTCCTTGGATTATCATAGCTTTATCATTAATCATGGAATATATTCCCATTCCGTTTTCAGCTACATGTTCAGCGTCAAACATTCGGTCTTGCTGATTCGTTGCTTCATTTACATAACCAACTAGCGTTGTTGTGGCATTGTTATTAGCATCAACTAAACTTAACCAAATACGATGTCTTTCAGGTTCAGATTCAGGATCAATTGTATTGTTATCGTTATTATTTCTGTAAAATTGGCTATTGATATAGGTGTTACTTCTTAAACTGTTATTAAAAGTTACATTTTCAGTAACTGCAGTAGCTTCATTCATGGTTACAAAAAAGCCTTGACCAGCACCAATTTTTCCATTAAACCCAGGTGGTGTTGAACCTGTTCCATTATAACTAACATAATCACTTGAGGTATAATTATAAGCAAATGTAGCATAGAAAGTTGATCCACCCAGGACAATATTAGTCCCATGCGTCCAAAGTCGAACATTACCTGAAATGTTCGTGTTGTTGGTTAAAAATGTGGTTGCATTGATAGCTGAAGGATAAGGATTCCCCAGTAAATTCCAATTATCATCGAGATTTGTAATGGTAAATAAATTAGTTCCAAGATAGTTTATTCCAGAATAGTTCCCTCTTGTAATTTGAGGTTGTATAATTCCATTATTTGGTTTACCAGTAAATGTTGCAGTAAAGGCTGCTGGAATTGTGGTAAATGCTGTTGGTCCACGAACAATATAGCCTTTTCCTAAAATCATTGGATTGTCATTTCCGCCAACCCAATTTCCGAGACCACCATTTGTATTGGCTATGGACGGATTCCATTTGTAAATATAGTTGGTTGTTGTTCCTGGCGAAATGGCTGCTGCACTAAAAGTTTGAACAGGAGACGACCAATAAACATAATCTGTTTTACGCAAAGTTGTCATGCGTTCCATAATAATATTTCCAATATTAACAGCGCTATTATTTACTTGTATTAAACTAGCACTGTTTTTTATTGTGAAACTTGCTGTTGGCTCTACTTTAACAAAATCAGTTATTGTAAGTGTATTTGTTGCATTCATAACCAAGGTTGCTCCATTTAATATCGTTAAATTCAATCCGTAGGCATTGAAAAAAACACCAGAAATAATTGGGTCATTGGTTACATTTGGAACTACAACACAGTTTAAAGAAGTTGGTACTCCAGAAGGTGTCCAATTGTTAGCAACATTCCAATCGGTGCTCACAGAACCGTTCCAAACTTTTCCATTTGTTACGGTAACGGTAGTTTGATCGGTTACTTTTAAAAGAACTCCATTACAAAGTGTATATGTTATTTCTGCTGTATACGTTGTAGTTGCGGCTGGGCAAACATTAACAATGGCTGTTGTCCCAACGATAGGTCCAGTTGTTCCTGCGCCTTCATACCATTTAAGCGTTGCTATAGATGTGCCTGATGGTGTAAAACGCCATGCTTCGTTGCTAACTTCCCAATTGGTATCTAATCCGTTTCTGCCAGGTGCTACTACTGCTGCAGTACCAGTAGCATTTTGTAGACCTACAATTGCGTTACCACCATTCCATGGGGAAATATCAAAATTGTCTACATTTTTTTCTCTGATAAACACTTCAATAACATTGGTGTTTTCATACAAAACCATCATACCAGTATATAAAATCGAATTATTTGAGAACATTGGTACATTATTCCATGAAGCAACTAATGCTCTGCAGCCTGTATTTAGAGTGATTAATTCCCAACCAACTTGACCTCCAACATTGGGGTTAATATCGTGATAAACGCCATAAATACTGTTAGCAAATAAGGCACCTGTGGTACTTGGTAAATTATTGCTAAAAGCATATCCAGAACTTGCACTAGCATTTCCAGTATTAAATGATAAAATTCCGTTTGAGCCAATGATACAAGAAGAATACGAATTACCGTAAAAACAAAAATTAAATGGCAGGTTAATAACCGGAGACCATACATCATCAACATTAACACTTACAGGATTCTGTAAACAATTAAATTGATACGGTGGCGCATAAGGAATAGATTGAACAGTATAATTTGTTGTATTTCCTAATTCTAAATACGTTGCTTCTAAATTAACACAACTCGATGTAGTACAATCTATTGCTGAAGGATCAGTGCCATTTAAACCAAAACCGCCAGAAGTTACATAAGGACACCCTAAAGTGGTTGTTCCGTTTCCGCCACCTGGACTACAATTGGGTTGGGTAAAACTAACGGGTCCGACCCAAACACCTTGTCCAAGTGCTCCACCACAATTGGATCTGATCCAAATATAATAAGTAGTCAATGCTGTTAAACCTGTTAAATTTATAGTTGTAATACCCGCAGCTGTTGAGCCAGTTACTCCAGTTGGATAAGTATTTGCTGTAAATAAATAATATTGATACCCATTGGCTGGTGCTGGTGCAGCTGCAGTCCATGTTACGGTTGCGGTTGTTTGTGATGTTACGGCAACATTTATGCCTGAAGGATTTCCAGAACAAGGTAGTGTAGATACAACGGTAAAAGTGTAATCCTCTGTTTCGCCTGTGATTCCACTATTACAGCTTAAAGGAGAACTAGAGAAATAATCTGTTACAATTCTCATAGTTGTACTCCCAAGAGATGCACCACCTGGTACTAAAAAACTTCCTGAAGGACTTGTGAAAACATAACCAGGGCTATTATATACTTTCTCACCTGTATCTGTAAAAACGCCATTTTGATTCCAATCTACAAAGATTGCTACACCAGCGCCACCAGCTATTCCGGAAATAATGGTTGAAAAATTAACTGTGCCAGCCAAAGCTTGAGTGGTAATTTGTGTAGCGGTAAAATTACCATATCCATTTAAAGAATATCCTGAACCTAAATTAGAAACATTTGTTGTTCCTCCAGTTGTACTAAATGAAGTAAAATGAACCGTTGAGGAAGTTGATGTTGCAGCACAATATGAATTACAAGTTGCAGT
>Ga0114966_10003781_pt1 | contig 13154 bp, 13 predicted proteins | sample M_130207_XF_Meta_FD_87029 | JGI IMG/M metagenome (GOLD analysis project Ga0114966, IMG submission 87029) | Freshwater microbial communities from Lake Montjoie, Canada to study carbon cycling - M_130207_XF_MetaG | ecosystem: Environmental > Aquatic > Freshwater > Lake | place: Lake Montjoie... | reverse complement strand
CTGGCTTGCCCGCTGGTCGGGTGAAAGAGGTTCTCCTTCGTGTCAAGAATCAGTACCGGGCATCTTGAGTTCATAAGAAATCCTGATAGTAGGTATTTGTACTCAATAGGTCCATCAAAACATCATGGCATAGGGATATTCGCTAGTAGGGATGTTCCTGCAGGTGAGAGGATCTCGATTTTCCTTTGGCGTAGGCCTGGATCTCCGATTGGCTATATCAGGGACGAGTCGTGCAGATTCTGCAACCATAAGAAAGAGCCCAATGCTCTAATATTGCAAGATGGACATCACTTCGGTCTGCACTCCAATAGGGAAATACAGAAAAACGAAGAGATATTCATCAACTACATGCATGCCGTAACAGTCATGCTTAGCAGAGGACTATTCGAGCTCCCAAGTATGGTTCGATGTAGGACTAAAGAGTACATCAAGCATACGAAGAGCCCCAAGGGCAGATCCTTGGCGGACGAACTCAAGGAAATATTAGAAGGAAAATGGAAATAATTGGAAAGATCAATCGGACATGCTTTCGAGAGATTTTTTTAATGATGTCCAATCCGCTTGTTGAAGCATGAAAACTGAAGAATCAAGAAGGCTTGCAAGTTCTCTTCTAGAACTGGTTGCAATGACTTGATTTCCTCTGCTCCTAGCGGAGATGTGCAGCATGTTGAGGTATTCCGCTGCATTCTGGGCATCAAGGCCAAAATCGGCATCATCTACTATAAGTACAGAATTTTGCATGCCAATCTTCATGTCGGCTAGAGGAGCTGCCGCAGCGCGCATGTTGCATCCAAACTCAAGATTGGCATGTAACATCCTTCGCCCAGATCCTGGGTAGTAGAGAATTCCATCTTTGCCTGATTGCATGGACGCGTTCATTCCCATGGAGTATATGGATTGATCCTTGGAACCAATGACAAACATTTGTCTTTTTGAGTTCTCCGCCTCAATGCGGTAGTCCAAGTTGTTTCCAGCCTGACCAACCCAAGCCTTCATGATGAAGTTCATTAGGTGGGTTTTGCCCCATCCATGCGGTGCTATTATTAGGTTTAGACCAGTGGCGTTTGATGGCTGCCAGTTGATCTTTCCGACTCGGTCGATGCTTTTTATTTTGGTGATTAACACCAGGTTATTTCGGTCGTACAAACATCACATTTGCGACTGGTATTCTGACTACAAATGGCAAACCAGCCATGGGATCTTTGTGGGAAACCTCTACAATGGAGTCTCCTTCAGCGACATCAGCCTCGCCATCCCAGAGCCTTCCGCAGTAAGAATAACGGATTTCACATTTTTCTTTTTTCTTTCTGGTCGGCCATCTTGGCAATGATGTTCTCAGAAGGCTTACATCAGTTTCTTGACCATCTTCAGTAATAATGATCGGCACATCTTTGGGTCCCATTCTAGAAGACTTTATCGTTGAATCGAAGAAATCGCCAGTAGGCGTGAAGCCCCTGACTGGTTCTCCCGTTTTGGGAAGTATGCGGGATGCTGTTTCGTACCAAGACGGCATATGCATATCTTTATCGTCTTCTTTTAGAAACACCTCCCCATCAATGAGTAAAGACATGCTTCTTTCTTGCTTTGTCGACACGGCATTCCATGCGATGATGCTGTCTCCGCAGGCAAAGAAACATGCCTTTGCCGGCATTTCTCGCAATGGAGATATTATTGCCTGTGGAATCAACAGAAGCCCCACATCTAGTGCTGCAGAAGAGGCGGGATACGCATGGGGCTCCCATCATGCGGAATTCGATTTATTTTCGCAGGGCGTAGATCTATCTGATGTTTCCTTTTTCGTAGGTGTGCGGATGAACAGGTTTAGGGAGTTTCGCTGCTCGATACCGTGCATGGAATGCTCCAAGAAATATTACAATCCTAGGTTTCCTATTTATGCGATAGATTGGGAATGCAATGTTGTTAGATATAGCAGTTGCGGTGTTCATGAAAAAATATGCAATTTTCCAGGAGCACTAAAATAAAAAAGACCGTACCATTAAGCGCTCGTCGTGATCGCATTGTCCATTCCTGTATGGAGTGTATTGACACTAGACATAAGCGAATCATGGTTGGTCTTAGCGGTGGCGCAGATTCGTGCGCTCTTCTTGGCGCACTCTGCGTTCTTAGAGACAGGGGGGATGTCGATCATATTTCTGCAGTGCATGTATGTCACAATATTAGGGTTGACTGCGAAAAAGATGTATCACTTTCTATGACGGTGGCAGATGGGTTGGGATGCGATTTTTCCAGAGTAGATATTTTCCCTCTTGGTCAGAGTGGTAATATTTACGATATCTGCAGGAACTTGAGATATGAAAAAATGACCGAAGCAGCAATTGGTGCTAATTGCTCAGCAGTAGCAGTTGCTCATCATCTCAACGACCAGTTGGAAACTATGATTTTCAGATTGGCGCGAGGATCGACTGTTGAGGCTCTCGCGGGGATGAGGATTGAGAGAGTCCTCGACAGGGGAGTGAACCTTATAAGACCTCTTCTCAGGAGTACCAGGATTGATTGCGAGCGCATGTGTCGCAAGATGAAAATCGAGTGGATCAATGATCCCTCAAATGAAAATACAGATCGCACAAGAGCTTTTATTCGGCATGAGATTGTGCCCCTGTTTCGCAAGTTGAACCCTAGAATTGAGATGAGCGTCGACAGAGTGATCGACAATCTGCAAAATGTTTTAAGAGGCATACCGCATGGATCAGCGAAAAAATAACAAAAACGCCAAGGCAAACGCGCAGCGCCGCAAAGATCGTGAATTCGTGATGTTTCTTGCCGATCAAGAGGACATCCGAGACGAACGTGGAGAGTTCAATACTCATGGAGTCATATTTAAGACCATGGTAGAGATACGTCCAGCGGATATCTATTGCCCAGAAGATACATGGGATGGATATGTTGTAGTTGACGGACATTTCTATGGCATAGGAAATTATCAAGACCAAGCAGAAGCCGACAGATCTACTTTAGCATTGCGAATACGAATGGAAAAGATGCTAAAGAATAGTGTCGCTAATTTCATGATGACTAGAAAATACGATTAATACCATTGCTGTGATATTTTGGTATTTTTTTAATCAAATTGCTTGACAGGGGCGATTATACCGCTATGGTGTTTTTTATGAGTACTGAATTTACCAAAGACATGAAGTCGCATTTTGAAATATGGGAAATGCTTCGTTCTGGCAAGCAGGTGTGGGTTCGCTGTCCGTCCAAGATGATTGGTGGAACAGAAAAACACTGGGCGCGCGCCAGAATCGTTAACATTGTGAAGAGTGATGCACTGATCAAGCCGATAAAGCATGGAGGAAGGCTTGAACGAGTGCCACTATCAATGTTGAAAATGTGGAAATCGATGAACGCAAAACAATAATTATGACAAAACCAAGACTTGTACTATTGCAATGGCCGTCAGACCTTGGCGGAGCAGATACCAGACTAAAGGATCTCATACGCCTTTTACATAGGGATTGGGATATAACTTGTATACCCAATGACCCTTTTAGACTGGCTGAAGAAAAGAACATATCTTTTCTCAATAGTCTTGGTGTAAAATATTGTCTTCTTGATCAACTGCCTCATAGGTTTGAGGGAGTTGCTTTTTCATGTTGCAACTTTAGAATATTCACGGAAAGTTGGAGGATGCAGGCGATCAAAGATCGTGGCCTGAAGTTGATATGGGCTAACGACATGATGTGGCATGAAAAGGAAGAGCTCAATGCCATCACTCAGGGTTTCGTAGATCTGGTGGTATTTACTAGCGATTTCCATCGTTCCGTGCTGCTTCCGCAGGTAACGGAGGCAAATCCGCTTCAAAGGCATGCGATACTACCAAATTACTTCGATGCCTCCGCATGGTCTGATTTTGCAGATCCTAGGTCTGGATCAGAAATAGTGATAGGCAAGAGTAGTAGAAGCGATTGGCTCAAGTTCCCAGATGATTTCCCTCTCTTCTACGAGAGGGCGGGGGAAGGAGTCGCCTTCGACGTGCTTGGCTGGAGCAAGGATCTTGCTCAGAAGTATTCATGGCATAAATTCGACAGCAGGTGGACGCTGCGCGACGCATCTTCAATTGATGTTTCTCAGTGGTTAAAGGGCATAGATGTGTTTGTCTATTGCTCTCATTATAAGTTTATAGAAAACCAAAGTCGTTCAATTGTTGAATCCATGCTATGCGGAGTGCCTATTATTGCTCCACGTAAATACAATTTCCCAAACATGATATGGGATAGGCGATGTGGATGGTTATGGGATGATGAGGATGAGCTAAAGGAAGGAATCAAGGCTCTTAAGCATGATTCTTTGCGCAAGAGTTTTAGTCGTCGTAGTAGGAGTTGGGCAATGGACATATGGTGCAATGAGTCAGACGCATTGGATGGATGGAACACATGCGTTCAGGAGGTAATGAGATGAGTAATGTTTTATACTGGTCGGTGGCGTGGGGATCTCATACTAATATGCTGCAAGCTCTCGTTAAGAGCATGCGTAGAAACGGTATAGAAGACAGGTTCGTAGCATTCACGGATAAAGTTCTTGAGAATGTAGAGAACAGACCTCTGGACGAATCCATACCAAAAGACCAGCCTCAGTTCTGGAAGTTTGAGTATCTCGCTAGGCACATGTCTAAGGAGCAAGTTGATGCATTGGTTTTTATAGATGCAGATCATTACTTCGTCAGGGCTCCACCTATTGATCCATTGACAATTCTTGGACCAGACCCATGGCATTCTTTTCTTGAGAGTCCAATCAATTCTCCAGCGACAAGAAGGGGAGATTGGTGGTCCTGTCCTAATGAAAAGTTAGTATCCATTTATCGCAGGTTTGGAGTGTCTCAAAAAGAGATACGCAATACCAATGGTGGATATTGGATATGCAGACCAGAGTTCAGTGACCATGCTCGCATTGTGGCCAAGGACTTTAATCAATTTGCAGCCAATGAGGGGTTTCGATTCCCAGAAGAAGTTTCCATTTCCGTTCTCTCGCATATGTTCAGCAAAGACTATTCGCTGAGGTTCGGAGAAAAATGGGATACTTACTGGGCTTCGGAGTGGACTGGTCAGTTTTCCGATAGGGTGCCAGACGGAACTCCGTGGAGGCATCAGGGATACATGACTGGCATTCAGTCTCTAGTGAACCCATCCATAGTGCACGCTATGCGGTCCAAGAACGCCTTGTCGTCCATAGGAGCCCCATTTGTCAAGGACAGGGCTGCGGTCGCTCCAGCAGCCCCAGCGGTAGGCTGTGCGCCTTGTCAGAGAAAGCGTGCAGAGTTAGACGCTGCTAAAGTTATGAATGCCAATGTTATTGAAGGCATAAGTCTGGAACTTATCAACCAGAGAAGATCCATATGTGCCATATGCCCACATAATACGGAGGGATTGTGCTCTCAGAACAATAATCTCAATATAGTGTCCATGGCTGGCGATCCTACGGGAAAATGTCCCATAGGAAAATGGTAAAAATATCACTAGTAAATAGGTAATAATATATGCATGTAGTTACTCTTCTTCAAATTATTAATCAAATAAAAATGATGCACTGGCAGACAGATTCCTATGCTGCCCATGTAGCCCTAGGGAACCTTTATGACTCTCTTGACGAACTCATAGACGATATAGTTGAGACTTACTCTGGAAAATATGGTAAGCCAAAACTCGATGCTCCAGGTAACATAAACGTTATTGATATAAGCCGCATGGATCCAGAAGGGTTTCTGGGAGAAATTGCTCAATATCTGCAAGGCAAGTTCGTTGATGGTATGGATTCAGACAAGGACAGCGATGTTCTTAACCTACGGGACGAAATGCTCGCAGCGGTAAACAAAACCCGTTATTTGCTTAGACTAAAGTAACATCTATGAAAAAGAGCATATTTCACGTAGGCACATCCTCGGAAAATAAATCTCTTTTTCATAAATCGCATGCCGCTAAGGCGTGGGAGACTGGCAAACCTTCTCGCAGAATGGAAGCAGAGATTTCGCGCATAGGCAATGATGGCTGCGAAATAAGGGTGCATGAAGTATTATCCAAGGGTGAAGTAAGGAATAGGGTGTATAGGCTAGGTGATATCGATGAATTTATGCATAAGGTTTTAGAGAATCTAGCCAGAGACAAAAAGTGGCGAGCACTATTTTCCTTGGTTGATTTCTTTAAAATAGATTTATGAATCCAGTTCTGAGCACATCCATAATTCCTGGACAGCCCAATTTTGCGCGTAGTTGTGTTATTATTCACGACATCGACATGGGGCTAGTTGGAGATGGCGTATCTATTGATTCCGATGCCTGCGTAAGCATGGCTGCATCATTGGATGCAAAATCTTATAGATACGGGATACTTGATTTTCCAGAACTACCAGCGTACCTGGAATCTTGCACAGCAGATCAGGCAGAAGTTAGTGCAAATGACTTTAGCGATGCCCTGAGCAGCCTGAAGTCGGCCTATCCTTCTGTGCGATGGACATTGGCTCAGACTCTAAGAACAAATCCGTTTGACTCTGGTTTATCCATAGCCAGCAAGCAGTTCAAATCTTTTGTTAGTCAGAGGGTAAATCTTCTGGCATTTTCCAAGATAGTGCTAAAGAACTGTACATGGTGCTGTGTGGATTTGCGACCTGATGTAGACGAATCATTGATGAGCGCTAATGAGAGACTACTTGTCGCAAGAGCGAGAGCTAATTGCGGTCTTATGGTGTCTGCAAGATCTGGCTGGACATCCAGCGTGTTTGGATGCATAGGTAAATATGTATGGGATCCTCGCGACTCATTTGGATATGTTGATTCTAATTTCCCAATTAATTCAATAGGACCAGAACTACAGTACTTTGGTATTTCAGGACTGTTGCACTACAATCCTGCCAGCGTAGTCTGGAGAGTTTATAGCGATCATCCAGAGAACTATGTGTCCAACGGAATCGCTGAATTCTCAGAATTCTATGTATTCGATGATGCAAAGAACGCAATCAATTCCGATTGCGCGTTATTGATGGAAATAGCTCCAGGATTTTCTAATCCATCAATTCACGATCCTAGGGAAATATTGCTAAATAAGATTGTGGATAACCTATCTGGATCTGGAGAGATAAATAAGTCTGAGCATGTTTGGCACAAACTGAATAGATCTGTAAATGTCAATGATTACTGGCTCAGAAGAGACGACACTCCTCCTAGACCAGATCCATCAAATTTTTCTTAGATCTTAAATGTATCTTTGTCTGTCGCCTCTTCGTTGGCAAGAGCAATCATGAGTTTTCTCCGATTCTCTCGTGTCTGCCTTAGTTGAGCGTCCATGGATCCCCTCTTCTCGGAAATCAATCTGGATTCCTCATCATTCAGGATGGCTATGGCATCTGCTATTTGCTTTTTTAGCTGAAGCCTCTTGAATATCTCTTCATCCACGGTTCCATTGGCGACCATGTAACTTACATTGACATCCTGTTTGCTACTGATGCGGAAGAATCTGTTTATGGATTGAGTATCCGTGGATGGAGCCCAGTCAAAGTCGTTAATTATAACATCTGTAAGAATGTTCGGGAAATCAACTCCCGTTCCACCAGCTTGAAGATTTATGACTATAGCCATGACAGGGCTATCAGGATCTTTGAATGAAGATACGACTATCTCTCTTTCCTCGGAATTCTGATCTCCATCGATTGTGAATACAGTTTTATTCATCTTTAGTCTTTCGAGTACTGATTGTAGTTTATTCACTAGTAGCTGTCTAGAAGACCTAAAGCCTGTGAATATCGCTACCTTCTTCCCAGCCTGAAGTATGCCAGCAGCTTTAGCAACTGACTGGTCAGTCTTAAGATCTGCAACAGCCATTCTCTCATGCATTATATTGGGTGGAGAAGATCCAGACTTTTCTTGAGCCAATGTCTTTATTTGCCCATTGGTGACTGGAACATTATTTTGAGTTGTATTCAATTCGGGAAGATTGGGTTCTACTTGCTTCTTGCTTCTCTGAATATATACCCCATGATCTATAAGTGATTGCCTGAGTTCATCAGCTCTTTCAAGCCTTAATTCCTGATTTTTGGGGTGAGTGAACCTAGACTTAAATTTATTAAAATCCATATTGCCTATTGGATGGTTTACTGCCTTTAACTGGTTGTATACATCGTCTGCTGTATTTGCGACTATCGTGGCTGATGCTCCCCACACAAAAGGTACGTACTTGGTTATATCTTGAATATTGAATGTGGTATTCTGGGCTTTATGATTCATTCCTCCAGAAGGATCCCTATCCGAAGGGTCTCCATTTTTTATGGTATGAGATTCGTCGAGTATCATGACGGTTATTTTTCCAGCCTTCGCTTCTTCCATTAATCTCTTAGTAACAGTCTCTCTTATTCTGTCGTTGCCAAATATGCTATATGGCAAGACGAGCCATTGTGCATTTGAGTTATAGTCAGTGGAGACGCTGTCATTTTTGGTCATACCAATAATTTCTTTCTCCAACTGCTTTACGACAATATTCTTTGTAATGATAACGCATCGACCACCAGATGCATTAAGCCTAATGTGGGCTGCTCCTATGAGTTGCAGGCTTTTACCAACTCCTGGTTCATCTCCAAGTATCGCCGATTCTCGCGTAAAAAGAAATTTCATTCCCTCTGCCTGCTTGTCCTTTATCTTAACTCCGGCTTGTTTTCTTGTCTTCAGGAGATGCTCGGCAAAATTGCTCTCTACCTTATTTATCTCATCGTTAAGCTGCGACTCTCCTCCTGGCAGGTCTACTTCTCCATCTGCTCTTGCGTATGGAATAATGCGTTCAGATATCTTTTCTTCTACGAATTTTCTGGTTTGTTCTGTATTGTATCCATTGGATTCGCAAACCTTAAGAAACCTGTAGAAATCATTTCGATCTCCAAGAAGCATGCACTGGATGACTGGAATATCTCCAGACACTGCTTGTCTCTTGATTATCTCGTGGGAAGGGTATCCAGGTACGAAATTATAAGAAGTTGACGGAAAACATTCCTCCACTATATTCAGTAATGGAATGGGATTATTATGCCCCCTCATATCAAGCATTATTCCATTTCTAGAATAATACATTTTTACAAGAGATTGGCTTTCTATGACTGGATTAACGCTTAACTCAGCAACGACATCAGAAAGACCAGATATTAATTCTCCATACCTAGTGAGGCTGGAATTTAGTGCTACTATATCTGAATTTTTTGGAGAAGATATGATTATATCTCCTGTCTGTGGGTCTCTTGACACCTTGTCAGACCCGAAAATTGACGCTGCAGCACCAAGCACTATTGTATTTTTTGGCTTAGGTATGACCAGTGTTCTTCCGTCAAAAGATACCTTCTTATCAGACTTTACTTCGCCTATTTCTTTTATAGCATTAAACTGACGACAGATAGCATCTCCAGATGCAGTATCTGCAGAAAATAATATAGTATTATTTATTCTAGACTTAAATACCGCCTTATTGGCGTTTGGAAATCCAGATTTTACAGCAGCATTGATAGATTTGACGAAATCATCAGCAGTTGCATCGTTAAGTTCAAAGGTTTTTAGTTCAGACATGTAATAATAGATTTTATCATTACTTTCGGCAACCCTGCCTCGGTATGGAATAATAATTGATCGAAAACAATATATGCCAATATTAGCAGCTACCTCTATAGGAAGTCTCTCCATACCCGCTCAGGCGATATGGAGGGCTCAGCAGGGAATATCAAGAAGAACTATCCTAATAGTTCGAGAGGATGAATTTAACGCCGTTGCTACCACCAATGGAGGAGCTCAGAGCGTAGACTTATTTTATGGTCAGTCATGGAGAAATACTTCCGCCATCGCATCTGATACTATGTTTGACATCAACGATGATCCTACGACTTTTTCAAACTCTTTATGGTTATTTGTTGCGCAAAAGTTGCGAGCTAACCCCGAAATTAACTACATTGCATACGATTTTCCGTCTATTACAGGCATGATACTGGACGGAAACTTCGTTGACGAAAGAGATCCAGTAAATAACCCAGGAATTAATATAATTGATAAATTTTTTGGTGTAAACATATTGGCATTAAAAACCTACTTGCTAGCAAGTGCTAGTTTGGTTGCAAGGGATATAAAAATAGGAATGATAGGAATACCAGCCATTTCTCGCTGGACTTCATCCAATGGTGGAGCTTCTTATCAACGTATTTCTGAAAGGACTCCTGCGGATATATCTAATGAAATATCTGCGCGCTTCTTTAGTCCAGCAGATGGAAGTAAGTGGCAGTCAGTTGTAAATATGATGAACGCATTGGACTTTATAACTTTGGATGGAAGGGATTTTTCCTCTTGGAACTCCGATCCAAATTCAAATGAGCATCTAGATTATGTAAAATATATGTCTGTATTGGCTCAGTCTTTTCCCGCTCCTTCTGGTCCAGTTGGAACAGAGAAAGAGATACTATGTCTCATAGGAGACCATGAATTTGTCCCTCCTTTCAGAAGAGCGCTCTTCCCAACTAAGATAAAAGATTTTAGAATAAGGACGGGGGCGATTGTTAAGCCTCAATTTAAAGATCCTCCCCCAGCGGAGCATCGTTCGTTTGTCAACTTTGACTTCTCTTCCACTCGCAGCGTGAACGGATTTTCTGTTTCTGCAGGACAGAATGTGCAAGTAAGGGCTGGCTCTTTTGGAATATCTAGTCCAGCAACTTTTACTAACTGGCGCGAATTTGTGGAAAATAATATAAAACCATGGTACATATGGGGTCAAAGAAGGTTCTGGCTTCATTTACCGTTCGGATCTCCCAATCAAACGGGGGTACCTGGAAGTTTAAATGCTCCAGAGGCTGGAACGAACCAGATGGACGCATGGATGGCAGCCAAGCACGGTCAGACATTATCTGGAGTACTGGTGAACAATCCGATGCCATGGCTGACGGAGGATTTCGTTGGGACATGGCATTACATGACGACTGGAACCGCTCTTTCATCATCCAGTGATGTCTATGACCTTGGTCGTCATCAGGAAACGAATGCTACATGGATGGCGACCACAGATGCAGTCTGGTTCGATCCGCTTGATCCAATAGAAGTGGTGGGATATTCTGGTTCTCCAGCTTCGCATATAGCATCCAGTAATCCAGATGCCATTGATAGGATAAATGCGATGGATCCAGAGCGTTTTCAAATATTAATAAATGATTGCTATGAGCCTTTTCTGTGGTCGGGAATGTCAATTGGTTTTGACAAGGCTTCTTCTGGACCTCAAAGTTGGCCTGGAAAATCGGTTGCCACTAGTCAATTGAATGGACACTATTGTGGATGCACTAGGACGAGCAATTTTAATAAATGCTATATAAAAGATACATTGCAGGCTGTGTGGTATCGATGGCTGGCAGACCTTGGAAGAAGGCATCCAAAGAGAATATATCTTGGAGGAACTCCTCGCAAGGAGAGGGTTGTAGATCCCTTGCTTCCAGCTACTTGACGGTATTAAGGAATAAGTAAATGGCTCTTTTAAAACAAACCAACACTCCCACATGCCTTAATGCTTATAACAAGATCAAGCATGATCTTTATTTGTTTAACACAGATCCAGTATTTGGAGACGCTGCTAATCCAGGATCAAACGGAGGAGTGGCTCCAACTGGATATAATCCTGTATCATATTTAAAGGATGCTCCTTTTGCGCTAGATCTTAGTGGAATATCGACGCGACTGAAGAGGTACGGAACTTCAAGCCCAAATCCGTATAGTTTCATGTATATCACTACTGATCCTGATCCAATTACGGGTTCTTCTTGTCAAAATACCATTAATCCAGATACTGCGCAATTATCTTATGCGCAGAACATAGGAAACTGGAATTCTGGCGAATGGAATGCGATTCTCATTTCTCCTCGTCATCTTGTTTCAACAAAGCATTGGACAGCAGCGACTAGTGCCGTTTTTAACTTTGTAACCAAAAATGGCACAATCGTATCTAAAACTGCGATAAGGGTATTGGATCTTATCGCGTCAACTGCGGACAACGGCGACGGAATAATATGGAGAATAACTGATACTATCGATCTGTCCTCTCATATTAATAGTGGTCAATTGTCCTGTTATGACAGGTTCTTCGATCTTAACAATGATGCAACTTTATCTTTCTTGAGATCTTCGTTCAACAACAGTAATGTAAATCTTAAGCCAGTTGGATTCCAGTTAGATGGAAACGGCAGACTCATAAGAGGTCACGCAAGTTTTAATACAGTCTCGAATTTTTTAAAATTCAATATTGAAGTTGAATCTTTTCCCAACATAGACTCGTTTCAAGTAAATTCATTTTCCGAGCGTAATGGGGATAGCGGTTCTCCGATGTTCGTCTTTGATAAGGATTCTAATAAAACTATCTACATAGGACATAGATACGGGGCTGAATGCAGTCATGTTGTGGGAGCAAATTTGACCGCCGTTCAAACTGAACTGCTAAACAATGGTGGATTCACTCTTACTGCGATTAATGTAAACACCATCAGGCTGATGAATCTGAATGATTTTGGAGTTCCCAATCTCCAGTTGCTGGATAATGATCTTAAGAATTTTTCATTCATTACCGATGATGAGGAATTCATTTCTTTCGCTTCTTCGCCAGCTGATAATAATTCTTACGCGTTTGAAGAATTCAGAGGAAGAAAGCAGGAGGTCGTGCGCTCTTCGTTTTCGGGCTCGCTTCCCGTATACGCAACCGTAGGAACTAGGGTAACAAAATATCTTTCCTTCTTCTCGCTTTACTCTGATTCAATCGTAGATGGAATCGAGCTGCCACAAGGACTCCTTGTCGGTACTCTCGATACCATTCACTACTATAAGAACAACAACAATGGCGATGGATCTTTCAATGATCCATGGAAAATGTTCTACTTACGTCATGTTATAATGAAGGCTAGATCGGCTTCTACAATAGATCCATTATATTCTGGCTTCATTGATCATAATAAACTGACTGTACTGAATTCTACTTTGGCAGCTGCAGGAAAAACTCAAAACATATCTGGTTTTGCTGGATGGTTGGCTTCTAATCCCAACATGGATTTAACTCCACCAGGTCCTGTGCTTCCTGCAGATGCTTCAGTGTTTAACCCCAAGATACTTTCTTTCCTTCCTGCTCAGGGAGGACAACTTTCCGATCATGAACAGGTTG
>Ga0114966_10003780_pt1 | contig 13155 bp, 10 predicted proteins | sample M_130207_XF_Meta_FD_87029 | JGI IMG/M metagenome (GOLD analysis project Ga0114966, IMG submission 87029) | Freshwater microbial communities from Lake Montjoie, Canada to study carbon cycling - M_130207_XF_MetaG | ecosystem: Environmental > Aquatic > Freshwater > Lake | place: Lake Montjoie... | reverse complement strand
TTCCAGTAGCTCCAGCAGTTGCAGAAGTTAAAGTACAGATTTTAAGTTTTCCTAAAGTTGAATCGAAAACCAAAGCCCCTAATTGAGGATTTTGGATTGATTGGATAACCGATGTTGTTTGTCTAGGTACCGTAAAATATCCTACGTTACCTGTAGATCCTGTTGTTCCAGTAGCTCCATTAGTTCCGGTAAAATCTAAAGTAGGGATGTTTCCTATTGTTAAATTTTTAGTAACTTTTTGAACTTTAGTTCCTGAGCTTTGTCCGAATTCAAGATAGCCTCCTCCGGAAATACCGCCAATTACGATATTACCGTTTTGCGTAGTAATATTACCACTCAAAACGTTAATTCCTCCAGTGTTAGTTCCGTGGATTGTAACATCTCCAGTTTCAATGGAAGGATTAGATCCACCAAAATTATAGTTATCGATTTTACCTGTAGCGATATCAATAATAGACAGAACCTCGTTTAAAGCATCTCCAATCGTTGAAAAATTATCATTGATTGTTATTCTCGATGCAGCAATTGAATCTGTACCGTTTAATGTTGTTAATGTGATTGCCATTTTATATTATTTTTATTATTTCTTTTTTCGAAACAGTTTTAGTGTTCCCGTTTGTGTCTTCAAGTTCCAGAGATACAGAGTAGCTCCCTTTCTCGGTAAACATATACGAGAAGTACTTATTATTATAGTATATATTCTCGAAGTCTAGATCATCTTCTTTACTCAAAATCCATTTTGGATTCCTTTTCCCACTCATTTTTGAATTATCATAAGTAAAATTCACAACAGTTAATAGAGGTAGAACTTCTGAATATTTAAGAACTCGTAAATCGTCCCATGTAGTATTTTTTATTAACGATCTACCGTATGTTGTAGCATGAACGTTAGTACTACTAACTATATTTATTTTCTGTGGATTCTTAAAGACTTTTGCAATTCCTTGTAGCTTAACGTCAGTTGGTCCAGTTGGACCAGTTCCTCCTGTATATCCTGATGCTCCCATCACTATATTATATGTAAAATCTCCAATTCCGGTATAGGTTTGAGCCGTAGGTCCGTTTAATTCATTACATAAATCCGATAGAGAAGTAGAACCGATGTAATATGGTGTGGTCATCGAAGTTCCTCCTTCGAAATATTCTATATAAAAATAAGGAGAAGTTGTGAGACTTGTCGGAATATCATATATTTCAAAATGTGTAGGAATATCACCTAAATAACCAAAATATACTGTTTCGTAAGCACCAGAATCATATGCAAATATATCATCTGGTAAATAGGAGTTAAAATTATTCATCCAAATACGATGGCGATTTCTTTTATCAAAATTCTTAGAAACCGCATGTAGAGTAGGTTGTAGCTGATATGATGTGTCGTATATTTCGTTATAATAGTATATGAAATCCGATAAAACTGGATGTTCATCCGGATCTATGTTATTTAGCAAATTTAGAATAGTAAATGTATTAGTTTTTCTTCCTGAATAAGTATTAGAATTAACCAGAGGAAACTTAACAGCATCTAATTCGTGAGTAGTTAAGCTATAATTAGTTCCGTTGTGTATAAAAACTTTACGAATAGAATTAACATACATTACATCACCAGCCGTATGTCCTGATACTGTAGCAGTCGAACCAGTCCAACCAGTAGGACCTTCAGTATAGTGTAATCGATAACTACTACCAGGACCATATAGAGTTCCATCTAAAAGGAAATTGTTATTAGCTCTACTCATAAATAAAACACCATAAGTAGCACCAAGAGGATATATGTCCGTTATTTTCCATTCGGTAACTCTAGTTCCTGTATTATCCCACCACAAGTGATATGAACTGTCCCAAGTAGCATTCGGACCTATTAGATCAAATGTATAAGGATATCGATCGACTAGTGGATTGTCAATAGGATTGTATATATTTTGATAGAATTCTATAGAATCTAATGAATTATAATTCAATTCAGACATGCCTAATTCTTCATTAGGGTGAAGAGGTAGATCCCAAGAAGAAGGATATTCATCCCAAGTTAAAGGAACGCTTAGAGGTTCTCCTAAAGGTGGAATCTCTGATTTATAATCTGATTGAATAGGATATTTAGGTGTTTCCCAGGTGTAGTCTAATTCTCTTTTCTGATACCATCCAATGAAATCAGAAGAAGGGAGAGTAACATTTATATAGTCCTCTTCAATTAAAACTGAACGTGTATTGTACAAATCCCATAAATAAAGTTCAACTTTATATGAACCTACAGTAGGAAGAATCAATGACATGTTATTGAAATCTTGAATTGATTGTTGTCCTGAATCATATCTAAATCCACTAGGCCCTGTGATAATCCATTGCATTTCATAATAACCGTAATAACCTACATTAACCCAAGAAAATTTATCTTGTGAAGGAAAAATTCCAGGGAAATTTGGTGATGTAGTAGTAACTGGTACACTAACATAAGTTGCACCAGAAGCACCGTAATTATAGAAAGATGTCCATCCAGAAATAGTGTATGAATTATTGAAACTTGAATAAAGTAAATTAGAATAAGGTCCAGTAGTTCCAGAATTAATTGAATCTAATTGATTGTATGTCACATGTGCATCATCCCAAGTAATATTGAAAGTTTCGTTATGTAGTACGATTGGATATCCAACAGGGATATTTTCATCATCATTTAGATTTTTTACAGCAATATTTAATCTATCAAAATAACCTAGGAAAGTATCTGAATAATAAGACATCGGAGCACCTGAAGCTCCGAACGTACCACTAGCACCAGAAGAAACATTTATATAAGGAAATGAACCAGCTGAAGGGTATATAGTAGGAGGATTATAAGGAGCAGTCCAAGCAACATTACAATAAATATCTAATTGATCTACTGAGCTATGTACTTTTTGTATAACTCTAATATATTCATTATTACTTTCAGTATAGGCGAAGAAATTATCATATAAATAAGAGCTCCCCGTAGAACCATTAACCCAAACGTATTTTCCGCTAGGATCATTAATCAAAGAAGATATTTTATCACATATATTTTTTTGAGTATATAAAGTTTGTCCGGTATCAGGATCTTTAGCAAATGTATATTTTAAATTAGCTGAAGCAGTTACACCTATTAAGAAATCCGTTACGAATTCTACTTGTTGTCCAGTTGTGGTAGAAATGGAACTATCGATATAAATTCTATAGCTCCAAAGATTTGTATAACCTCCGAGATTTAAGTCAGGGCCAACCGGAAAACCTAAGTAATTTAGAGGTCTTAGATCTTGAACTAAACCTTTTCTGCTAGGAGAAACGGAAATCTTAGGTTTTAAGCCTAGAGAAACTGAATCGATTCTCTGTTGTTCGGTTATCGATTGTATTTTATATTGTGCAAAATAAATTGATTCCCCTATGATATCGATAATTCTCGAATTTACGGGTAAATAGTAATTTTGAAGTTTCTTCTTAAGAGCGTATATCTTAATCAAAATTTCTTCGGGTGTAAAAGTAAAAGCCTCTTCAGTTATCGGTAAGCCATCTTCATCATATTCTCCAGTAACAACATTAATATCGTAAAACAACCCAAATTTGCTAGTCTTTTTGTATATTTTACTAGGAATTAATTGAGTATCACTAAATTTAGCATTCTTACTAAAAATATCAATAATATCAGTCTGTCGGTATTTCAAATAATTTGGAGAATTAACATCAATATTTTTCCAATATTCTTTCATATGGACATTTTGATATCCATAGAATTTAATGATATTGATTAAAGCTTTATAAGAACCTAAGTAAGGGAATATGTTGCTATTTTCTAAAATTAATTCTTTTCTCTTTCTATTTATTAATTGCCAATCTATCGATTCTTCGTTTACATCTGACGAATCAAATATCACTGTATCTTCTGGCATAAGATCTGAACCTAGAGTAGATAAAATGCCTTTCAATCTTTCATCCTCTTCCTCACCTTCACCATATACCTGAATTTCGGCAACTATAGATCCTAAAGTATCTTTAATATAAAGAATAGATGAATAACCATTCTCCTCCATCGGAAGGAATCCTAGGTGAATTGGCATAGATTCAGAACGAACCGATGTCATTTGTTTAATTCCTGGATATGAAAATGTTGCACCGGCAGTAGTATATGAACCAGTTTCCAAATCAAAACCTAAACTATAAATTTTATTTAATTCAATTATTGAATTGTCATTAGGTTGTGTGAAAGTATAAAGGAATATTTCTTCAACCGGTTCCTTGACATTAAATTCAGCAGTAAACCCGGTTGCACCAGCATTAACATGAGGGTATGCCCATGTTTTTAAGTTATTATTCGTATCCCATACCTCTTCGAGAAGATATAGTGTATAATTTTCAACAAGTCCAGTAGATATTGTATGCATATCAACTCGCCCTGTCCATTTGTCGTTTACACTATCATAATCGAAATTTGTGTATTGTCCGTCTTTATTAAAAAATCTTAGGTATTGATACATCTTAAATATTTAAACTTCTGTCATTTTTATCAATAGTAAAATTGTAGTAAAACTGTACTTTCTTAACCGTATCTAATAATTCGATTAATGCCGGATCTATTAGATTTAAGAAAGCCTCAATTCTAGGAATTAAGTACATTCTATTAGATACTAATTTATCAATCAATCCATTGCTAGAATAATCATAACCTCTAGCAATGAGATTGTTATTTGATTTTATTAATTTATTATAAAATGAATCTACATACATTATTTCATACTATCTTTTTTACTATTCATCATTTTAACTGATAGAGACTCACGAATCACATCTTTTACAATTATGTTTAATGAGCTAAATTCTCCTGAATTTAATCCATCCTCATAATAATTACCAAAACGATCATACCAACCTCCTCTTACCAAAGGGAGTTCATTTAATCCAATTACAATATCACCAAATTCGTCTAATCCTAAACTAGGATCTTCATTCTGAGTTAGCATAATTTTTTTAGTTTGTACTGTCATTAAACCTCTAATTTTATCGATTGTATTAGATCTCTTTATATAAAATCCGTCAATAATAGCTCTCTCATTTACACTAGAAACAAAAGAAAGATTTACCGAATCAACACCTTTAATATTTTCAATTAGAGCAATTAGATCGGATTTAGGTATTTTATCTCTTCTCTTAATGTTAAGAAGATATTCTGTAATTTTATTTGTTATTTCATTTTTAATTGAAACTTGGTCTACCGTATCAAAAATTCTTAAAAATATGTTAAGAGCATATTTAGTTACTATTGGATCTATTATGTTCAATTCAGTAGACATGATTTGTTGTCCTGATCTATTGATATAGTCATAAATAGCTGCCTTTTCGTCCGGGTCTAAATAGAAATTTTTAATATTTGACGTAAAATAATCGGTATTTTTGTTTATTCTTCTTTGGATGTCTGGGATTAAGAACAAATACACAACATTATCATCATCTAAATAATCATCATCCCAAAGTGTATAAGCATCAACATAAGAATAGTTAAATCGAGAAAGAAGTTTTATATAATTATCAGGGTTTGCTAATACGTAAGATCTACTGGTTTTTGGTGCAATAATTTTAGTTAGTTCTAATGATTCAGCATCAGCACCTAAAATAATAGGTTTGTCAACAGTAACAGTAAATAATTCTTTAAGATCTACCTCTTCACCTGTGTTTGTATATCCCTTTTCAACCCATTCCCATTTTACTTCATTTGATTTTGAGAATATGTTACCTGCAAATCCATCAGTCTTTACATACCTAACCGTAATTAATGCTCCTCCACTAGGAATAACACCATAATCCTCGTTACCAAAATAAACATCGATTCCACCACTAATACCAGTTTTAACCATACATAGCTTATCATCTTTAGTCATATCATATAGTGAATCTACTATTTCGAAAGGCTCTCCGTTAACATAAACCCAAACCATTTCATTTTCTATGGGTTTCTTAGAAGTAAATGTGTAGGATTGTAATGGTAATCCATTCGCAGCAACAGTTTGCTCTTCTAGTTCACCTTGTATAATCTTCAAAGGAATTGGATTAACTTCCTTAATGTTTATCTTGATATTTTCGAGAGAATTTCCTAATTGAACAAAATACTTATAACCATTATTTGTGCAAGTTAATTTTGTCTTATCTAATATCATTATGTAAGAAGCATTAATTTCACTAGCAGCAGAAGTTGAAATTTTTAATTGTATAGTTCCTTGAGCAGATAAAGGTCTGGTAGGATTGTGTCCAACCATTCTAGCAAGACCAAATACTGATCTTTGTTTATTTGCTGTAGTAATATTTAATTCGACCAATGAATCTTCAATGTATAAAAATATCATTTGTGAATATTCAGCTAATACATCGAGTATTTGTCCGAATGGAGATGACTTAGTAAAAACATTTTTAGCTTGACTATATGTCTGTACTAAGTAATTTCTTGTATTACCTAATATGTTATCGAATTTAATTTTATTTGATTCTAAAAATTTCATCTTTATAATTCTTTTATCTTGCCATTAAATAGCCGGCTACTTTTGTTCCATCTACAATAACATCAACTAAAATAGAATCCCATATTTCGCCTTTAATGAAATTTACGTCTATTTCGAAATCAATGCTTTCAGTGTTATCTGTGTATTGGGATATTTGTTGATATATCTCTTGTTTTATTGTTCCTGATCCTCCAGCGAAAGACCAAAGGTATTGATCTAAAGAAAGACCAAATTCAGGATCACCGAATAAAGACCCTTTTTTTGTAGACAATATCATATCCAATTGCTGTAGAAAAATCTCTACATTATTATCCTCTTCAACCCCATTAGGGTTATAAATTGGATCACTAGGGAGCTTAAAGTAGATATCGACTGCCATTATAAGGTATCTATTATATTTGTTTTTATGTTGTCTTAGATTGCATCTATTTGACTCAGTTATTCATTCTTATGAACCTCCAGATGTTAAGAAGAAGTCCATTCCTTCCTCCCCTTTGATCTCTTCTTCAATCTTAGTTATCTCATCGGTTCCTTCAGATCTGATCAAATCATAATTAATCTGTATGTTTCCTGGCAAATTAAAGTTAAAAGTTCCTAAAATTCTCGATAATTGAACCTTACATCTAGCAACAACATATCTATAGAATATTTCATCCATCATCAAATGCTCAACCGGGATTTTTGAATATGTTAAAGCAACACAATCTCTATCTGGTGTTTGACCACCAAAAAACAAACGATGTGTGTTTCTGTTATAATTATAACTTATCGTATGGTTTATGATATGAGAAGCAACGTCTAACCAATATAAATTTAACGTATAATACATAAGATTTTCTGTACCTTGCCCCATAGAAACTGAATCCGATAGAAATAACCTTTCAATACCAAAATCTGCAGTACCATCAAAAGACATAGATCTACCAAAATCTTCCTTTAATTTTTTCAATTGAAATACAGAAAAAACACAATCAGGAAGAGTAACTGTTCTATCTCTTTTATATTGATCAGTTTGAAATAGAGTAGTTGGAATGATATAATATCTTTCCTCAACTGCATCTTCGTATTTTTTATAGAACCAATCAGCTGAATATTTTATAATTCTTTCAATTTCTGGAATTGGAACAGTGAATGGTAATGCACAAGCAACACTCAATTCCTGTTGAACGTTAGCTATGAATTCTTCTGTTGTCATAGTTGTCTAAATATTTTTGTAGGTATGATAACCTTATCGCCAACTACCATATAACCTGATTTAAGCTGTTGGTATTCAATAACTGTTGTTGTATCTGATATTTCTGCGTGACTACCAACCTTACCTTTTCTGAATAATCCACCTTCCATTTGGCCGTTGAGAACTCCATTCATGCCATTGAATTCACAATTCATTAGCTTAGTTGTTCGGTTAGAAAATGAATCTAATAGATTGCATCGGTTAGCTTCGGTATGTAAGTAAAGGTTGCATAAATTAAGTTTTGCATCTACTATTTCACAATCAAAAAAATCACATTTTGTAAATGTTCCAAATTCAATTTTTGATTTAATAAATTCAATACCTTGTATATTTTTGCATTTAACATCAGCTTCTTTAATTTGAAATGTAGCAAATGAACTATCATAGTTTAAGTCCAAAGTGCCTTTAAATTCAAGATTAGTGAATATATCGTAAATCTTATCTCTAAGGATTTGGTAATAAGTTTCTAATGTTTTAGGATCAAATATCAGATCTACACTAAATTCAACCTTAGGAAAATAAGTTTTGAAAATTGCATAGTCATAATAAGATTCTCGTATCTTATTGTGTACTGCAACTGCTTTTTCAAAAGTAATTATATTGCTTTTAGAAAATCCTTTGTTTATTGTACAATCCCATGCAGTAACACAAAATTGATTTAATATATTTAGAATCTCCTCTATTTTTTGCTCATATCTAGTTCCTCCGATATATTGAAGTCTTAAAAATCCTTCAGATAGCTTTTCAAAATTTACTCCATTGTATTGAGTATTTGGCATATCATACAATGTAGGATCTATGCTAGCATTTTCTTTTGGGATAAATTTTTGCTTAGGCTCAAATCTCAAAATAGACTTAGATACAAAACCTTCCTTCCTTGAAGGGAAAGCGCTATATACTTTAGATTCATCAAATTCTAAAATGAATCTCAATTTGTCGATATTATCAATTTTTGTACCCGTATTAAATAAAGTTCCTTTGAAAGGTCCTTCGATTTGATCAGTAAATTTAAGATCGATAAATAGATTATTGTCTCTTTCGGTTATTCCACTTCTCTCTATCCACTTAAGTAAACTAATCAATAATAGCCTAGAATCTCGATATAAAATGAATGGAGTTTCCAAGTGATACACACCATCAGAACCTCTAGTAAGCTTATAATTATAAGGCCCTGGTTCTGCATTGGAAATTTTAGTTTTCAACTCTTTCGATAGGTCAGAAATAACAGATCTTGGGTCTTTTTCGGACCCAAAATCTGCTGTTATTCTTATAAGTGACTTTTCAAATAAGGTTGAAAGTGCATGTGAATCAAAATTCATTCTTGGTACAATCTTCTTTATTTATATATTCCGGAAGATTACATAGAGAAATCTAGCTTCTTGCCTTCTTTGTCAATTCTAATGATTTTTACGTCAATTTCTTGACCAACTTCTAATTCGATATTTTCTTCTAGGTGAGATTTGTGTAATAAACCTACAATCTTAGGTTCTAATTCAACGAATACCCCATATCTTACGATTTTCTTAACCTTTCCGGTTACTGTTGAAGGCACTTTGTATCGGTTTTCAACATCATCCCAGGCTGAAACTTCTGGTTCTATTACTTTTTGAGTAAGTACAATTTTATCATTATCGATTACCTCTCTAACGAAGAATTGAATTGGATCTCCGGCTTTGAATTTTTTATTGTCAAAGTCGTCAACTTTTTCTGGAGTAATGTCATTTCTGCTAATTAAACCAGTTAAGCATTGATTAAATTCGACGAAGATTCCATGTTTACTAGTTCCGGTAATGAATCCATCATATGATTTTCCAATCTCTAATTTATCGATCTCTTGAGGTACTAAAGCCTTTAGGTATTCTCTATGAGATACTACGATATAATCTTTCTCTCTTGAATAGTTGATTGGAACTACATATATTAATTTACCAATCAGGTCTTCAAAGTTGATTAATTTATTCATTCCACCGAGTGATCCTGGCATAAAGCAGCTGATACCTTCAACTTCAACGAAATATCCACCATGGATAAGTTCAGTTACTTTACCTAGATAAGCGATAGGTTCTCCAATAGCAGCCATAATCTCAGACCTTTTCTTAGAAACAATGTTCTTAGAATAAGAAGCGATGATAGGATATTTAGATTGCTTTCCTCCTATTTTTTCGATTAATATTTCAACAGGGAATCCTGGCTGAATATATTTTAGGAATTCTTGATTTTCTTTGCGTAGTTCGATTACTGCATCTTCTCTCCAATTTACATCAACCATAGCATAATCTTTGCTAGTTGAAACTACAGTACCTTGTACTACAGTACCTTCGACTGGTTCTTTTAAATTAGTTAGGGTTCCATTATAAAGTTCATAAAGCTCTTGAGCATAAGGAGCTCGACAATAAACAGGGTTTGTGTCTCCTGGATGTCTTTTAACTTTTGGATTGTGTTTTCTGCTCACGATTTCCGATTCGAATTGATCCCAATCAAATTCTGTTGTCGGTTCGAAGTAAGTTGTTCCTTCGGTTGTTTTTTTCATTTTTTGGTTTGTTAAGTGTGTAATAAATGATTATTGTATTATTAGATTATATATCTATTTTCTTTTATGATATTAAAGCCGGAGCAGTAGGGGCTACTGTAGTTCCGGTTTGTGCAGCAGGAGTACCAGCTGTTGCAACTGCTGTTCCTGGTGGAGTTATAATTGTTGCAGTTTTTACGAATATGTCAACTTGATTTGAAACTACCTTAGCAATGTCGTCTGCTAGAGATTTCATTTCGGCAGAAAAGGCATCCGAAGCCTTTTTTATTCTTTGTTCTTTTGTATTAGCGGTCGAAGCTAAGTCGGTATCTAACATAGCATGTAGAGCATCACTCATTGCTTTATTGGATCTCGTGTTAATTAAGGATGTAAGTTCTCCTTTGATTCCTGATTCTAGTGCTGTTTTTACTAATGGCATATTATTTGAATTATTTAACTACAACTTTCATTTGACTTAATTGGGCAGGTGTCATAGGACTTATAGGTGGTGAAGTAGGAACACCCATATTACCGATGTGGGTGTGTTGATTGAATAGAGACATAAATTTATCTCCTAAAACGACATGTTCTGTTGCACCTTTTCCTAATTCAATTGTATCTGTGTGATCGATAATAACTTTAGGGCTGTGTACCGTTACTGAAGTTTTAGCAGTCATATCAACTTTAGCATCGCACTTTATTGTGATATCTGAAGCATGAGTAACGTTCAATTTTCCATCATCTAGAAGCTCTATCTTGCTTTTCCCTGAAGCAGTATGAATATCTATTGATTTGTCCGGTTTGATGTTAATCTGAGTCTCTTTATAGTCTAACATCAATCCTTTTTTCTCAGTAAAGAATATTTTTAACTTACCGTCAGTAACAGTATCATAAATAAGAACATGTGCATTCGTATATGATCCTTCTATTTCTGATTTAACCTCATCTGATATTTTCTGATTGAAAAAATACTCTGGGTGATAAATGTTTCCTTGATCGAATTTAACTGAAACTATAGACCCTTTCTTAGGCACAGAAAAGTGTCCACCTCCGGATGCTGATCCAGCAGTTGAATTCATACCTGGATGTGCCCAAGGAATGTCCGTAGTAGGGACATCATCAAATTTCCCGTAAACTTTAACTTTGATTCTACCAACCTTATTAGGATCTTCTATATCAACGACTTCACCAATCCAGGTTGTACCTAGAAGATCATCTTTATATGCGTTGTTTATGTGTATCATCTCTATTTATATGCTCTTAATTTAAAAAGTTTAATCGAAATTATTGCCTAATTGATTTACGTCATTAGTTCTATTAAACAACGAATTTGAATTTTGTTCAGTATCTCCAATACTCTTATTAGAATCTATTGATCGATTAGATAAAGAAGGAGAGCTTCCTTGATTATTTCCAATCTTACCGGCTGTATCTGTTGTATTATTTGGTGTAACTCGATCAAAGTAATGTTGATGTGGATCTTTGATTTTGTGTGTTTTATTCTTCTTAGATTTGCTAGGAATCAACTGACCAGCTAGTTGACTAGCCCCTTGTACCATAGCCGTTGGGTCTCCACTTAATACACTTCCAGCAGAAGACAATGCATTACCTAACGAGAATCCATAAATATTTCCCATAAGCAATTTTCCGGCATAAGATGCTATTAATTTCTCAACTGCATCAGCTGCCATAGTAGCAAAAGGAGCTAAAACTCCAGCACCGGCATTATTTAAAACTGAATCTAAAGACCATCCACCAGGTCCTTTCTCTGGATCATCAACATAAGGTACATCTAATGCAGCGAATTTTAATTGTCCAATAATCGCATCTCTAACTCGCAAGTCGGATGAGTATATATTATTGAGATTTATTTCCTGTACATCTCGGTAAGAGAAAGCTATTTTTTGAGAAGCTCGATCAGCTACAATATTAGAAACCTTCGTAAATATTTCAGAACTTTCATCAGGAAGCCATTCACATTTATTAAATTTAAACATCACGTGTGATATTCTAGTATCAATAGAATCAATCCCTTCGACTCCTTTAGGATTTAAAGCATCTTTAATTCCATTAATAGGATCTTTCTTAATAGAATTTACCGTATTTTGTATAGCTGATCTTGCTTTAGATAAAGCACCTTCTTTTTGGTCGTCATCCGTTTTACCTAAAAGTTTTTTATTTTCTTCTTGCTGCTTTTTATTAATATCACTCAAACCTAATAATTTAGAAAAATCTAACATCCCTGACGGAGAAGGTCTACCAGTAACATTTATTGTTCTTGCCTCATAAACATAAACATAAACGGTAAATGTTCGTAGATTCCAAGGAACAACTTCTCTCCTCATATTCCAATCGAAACAAGCTTTACGGTAAAAATCCATCATTGTTGTCATTCTAAGATCTATTGATTCCTCACAACCTATAGTTATTTTTCTATCTTTAGGGAGAGCAGCTTTAAAGTCAGCTTCATTATATCCTCTCTTCCATGCTTGATCGAGACCTTCAATAGTTTGAAAGAACCAAGGACATTTCCTATTTATGTTTTCTAATTGAGTTACGAATTTATTTAGATAATTCATTCTATATTCGTCACCTAATCTACTTAAATAACCCATTGCCGTATTGACATCGTCATATCTAGAGAGTAATCCACTCGTAGGCTGATCAAATTCAAATAAGAATTTAAACCCAAGATACGTCGGATCTTGATACAACATATATTTATCAGTTGTATAAAGTAAGTTCGTTTTCGTAAATCTATTAACAGTTTCGTCTGTATATCTGGCCTTTGGTCCTAATCCGATCATTTTAAAATTTATTTTTATATTGATTTATGAGTTGGAGCTGGTATCGGCCATTCTCTCCTTATTAAAGATAAGCTCATTTTCACTGGTCCTGGAGCAGAGTAAGTATAT